>LSQX01376905.1_pt1 | contig 29982 bp, 21 predicted proteins | sample 654561 | NCBI WGS metagenome assembly LSQX01 (sample SAMN04489861, study PRJNA283612) | anaerobic digester metagenome | isolation source: 4 biogas reactors fed with cattle manure at either 37C or 55C with and... | place: Denmark: Kongens Lyngby | collected 2014 | reverse complement strand
TTCTTCGTCCTTTTGGCCATGGAGAAGCGATTCCTCTTGCGTTGGCTGGAGAAGCTACCCGCTATCTTCGGTCACGTTTACACTTGGATGAGCTTCATTCTGGGCTGGGTCTTCTTCAAAATGGAATCCATGTCGGATATAGGAACACTTCTACAGCGTATGTTCCAAGTGCGTAGTGATTTTGTGACCAATCGCGGCGTGGTCCTATTGCAGAATCACATCGTCTTTATTGTAATCGCCTTCGTATTCGCTATGCCGCTTCTACCGTGGCTGCGAAGCAAGAAGCCTGTGCAACGTCTCATGAAAGATTTGAAGAGCAAAGAACCGCTTTTTGGTATCAGCAGTTCCATCGCTTACCTTGCAATACTTTTCTTTTGTACCATGTCGCTCGTTGCTTCAGGCTTTAACCCCTTCCTTTATTTCCGTTTCTAGGAGTGCAAATGACTACTACTGATTATGAAAACAAAAACACGTCCACTGCAGGCATCAGAGCCCCACGGCTGACAAGTGCATCTGTTCAGAATAAGCAAAACCCTGAGACAAAGCGGGCAAGAAAACCCGCTCGACGTTCAGTGGAAAGAGTGTATCAAACCCGGACTACTCACCTGAACAGCTTAATTATTTACGCAACTTTTCTGGTAGCTCTGGTCTTAATGGGCATAATGGTTCTCTTAATCCCGGATAAAGAAATATCCACTCGCGAAAACAGAGCTTTAGCACAATTCCCGAAAATCAACAGTGAGTCGATTCTCTCCGGCAAGACTTCCGGCGATCTTGATATCTGGTATTCCGATCAATTTCCGGGTCGAGACGGTCTAGTTACATTGTGGAAGAAAGTTGATAGTTCACTCAGCCTACGCTTAACTGAGGACGATATAACAATAGTTGAAGGTAGCAGCGATATGGGCCAAGGAGCTCTAGATCCGGATGCACCTGATGACAAGAGTGATCCCCTCTACACCAGTCCCTTTTTCAGCGGCTCCAGCGGCGAAAATCCCAATCCTTAATCGCTTTTTAATTGTTTGCGGCTGCCGCTAAGACTTGCCCGGCAATAGCGGAAGACCCGAAACTCGTATCATCCAAGATCACGGCTACAGCGAAAGGATAGTCACGATTACTGCTGAAGCCAGTAAAAAGGCTGGAGATGACTTGCTCACCTTCATCATTAAATCGTTCAGCTGTCCCCGTCTTACCGCACACATTCAAACCCGCCACTTGGGCATTACTTCCGGTACCGTTACTCACCACTTGACGCATTAACTCTTCTACTTCTTGCGCCAGTCCGGGGGAAATCTGCGCCACAAGATCTCCTTGATTATTGAGGCTTTTCTCCTGTCCGGAAGGATAGATCATGGATTCGACCAAATAAGGATTAGTCATGCGTCCGTTATTCGCAATCATTCCCGAAATCAGCGCCAAATGCAGCGGACTCACCGTGATTTCATCCTCACCTGCAGCCTGTCCAATGGCAGCCCAAGTCAAGGCAGCATCATCCTCACGCCCGATCAAGCATTTGCTTTCAGCCAGAGCGAAGCGGTCGACTTCAATTCTTTGATTAAAAGCCATCTGCTCCGCAGAGTCGGTCAGAAGCTGACTCCCCAGCTCTAAGCCGATATGTCCGAAGTAATGGTTGCAGGAGTGAGCCATGGCTTGCTCTAAGCTAACCTCGCCGTGACCGGCGTTAAGATGCGTCTCGCGTACTCCGCCCGGAATCAAAGCCGTTTCGGCTGTACATACGACGGTCTCATCAGTTGATAAAGGTGATTGTAGTAAAGCAGCAGTCGTTATTATCTTGAAGGTGGATCCCGGTAGATAACGTCCCTGAAAAGCTCGGTTAAAAAGCGCTGTATCAGGAATGTCTTGCCATGCGACCACCTGGTCCGGATGAACAGAAGGTGAAGATACAGAAGCCAAGATAGCTCCAGTCTCGTAATTGATCAGTACCACAGCCCCTCTTTTGCCATCGAGCAAACCATAGGCGGTTTTCATCAGATCACTATTCAATGTCAGTTTAAGGTCGTTGCCCTGCATTCCTTGGGACAGCAGGTCGAGCCGCAGCTGTTCGACGAAAGATCTCCCCTCACCCAAGAGCTCGTTCTGCCATAAAGATTCAATTGTGTAAGTAATATTGTGTGTGTAGTCCCCCACTACGTGCAGAGCGGCTGTAGCGAGCTGAGGATCACTACTGTAGCTTCTTCTACCCTCTGCATCGGAAGCCGCCAAAACCACACCGTCGGCCGCATAGATCGTACCTGCCTGCGAATATCTGCGTGCGAGCGCTGCCCTGTTCTCGCCTGAAGAGGCTAAAAGAGTCGTGCGCGCTCGTTGGCTCTGCAAAACTACACCACCTGTAAAGAGCACAAAAAGGACTAAGAAAATTAGTAGGAAAACTTTAACGTTGCGTCGTAGCTGCTTCACGTTTTGCCTCCATTTCCGCTTCGTATTGTCTCCGGTCCTTTTTACTGATAGATAAGCGGCGTGAACGCGCAACCATCCCCATCAGCAGTGCTGCCACGAACCACTTGGCTATGATCGAGCTGCCACCCCTGGCAATAAAGGGCAAGGTTACACCCGTTAGTGGGATCAGTCCCGTCGTACCGCCGATTACTATTAGCGCTTCCATTAAAAGAACTGTACTCAAACCCAGAATCAAGCCTGATGTAAAACCGTCACGAGCGGTAATCATTGCTGAGGCCGAACGCAGCCAGATGACAAAGAAAAGCGCTATCACCGAAACCGCAATCAAGAGCCCCATTTCCTCCCAGAGAATAGAAAAGATCATGTCCGAACTGGCTAAAGGAATACCTTCCGGCGAGCCGTTGCCCATACCGCGTCCGAAAAGGCCACCACGGCCAACTGCTTGCAAACCATAGACAATCTGGCGATTGTCATCATTCAGGTTTTCCCACAAAGAGATCCAGCCATATAAGCGCCGTTGCACATAAGGCAGAGCGTTATAAGCTAAGACTCCGACCACCGAAGCTCCTAGTAGCGCGAGGAAAGACAGGAGATACTCCGAAGTCATAATGGCAAACACAATCAAAGTCGTAGGCAAAAGCACCATGAGCGAGCCCAGGTCCGGCAGCAAGAGAATCATTACTGCATTAACACCGGCCCAAACTGCAAAGATTATAATATTGCGCTTCGTCGCCCGTGTTTTGAAAAAATGCGCCAACACAATAATCCAAGTGATCTTGGCAAACTCGGTCAGCTGTAGCGAAAAACCGCCCGGTAGGTTTATCCATAGACCTGCGCCATGCGTCTCACTGCCTCGCCCCATTACGAGAGTGAGTAAATAGAGTAAGGGCGTAAGCACAAAACAAATTGGAGCTATCTTTTCCAAAATACTCGTGCGTCGAACGAGAAATAAAATCAGAGGAAAGAGTACTAAACCAATGAAAATCGCAATTGTTTGGCTGAAAAACACCGACCTTAGGCTGGCGTACCAGTCTTGCATCGTATAGCCTTCAATCCAATCAGGAAAGCGCCGAGAAAGAAACAACAAACGTGTTTGCAGCAAAATACCCAGAGTGCTCAAGAGCATCACGCTGTGCCAGATACTCTCATCAAAGCCGGCGACCAAGCGCGACATAGACAAATAAAGTAGCTGAGCAAACAGGAACAGTATTCCCAAAACAAGCACCACAATGACCGACAAATCTTCCGTCACTGTGTTTTGCATCCCGGCGTAAATCAAGGCAGTTCCCGCCAGCTGCAGTATAAAGATAAATATGCTTGACAGCCAAGAGCGTCCTTTGGGCTCAGCCAAGAGCTCTTCGGCGAGGCCACTTTGATCAATCTCATTAATGTCAACGACAAATGAGAACTGCTGCGTTCCAATACCGATGACATCACCTTGTGAAATTTCAGTCCGCTGCTTTACTTCTTTGTGATTCAAGAATAAAAGTGCCTGAGAAGTCGGTTCTAGATACCAGCGACGATCAAAGTAGTAGATCATGGCATTACGCCTTGCTACTCCCCGACCCCGTACGCGGATATCGGCTGATCTCGCCGACCCGATTAAGGTTGTGTGATAGAGAGGCAGAGGGCGTACAAGCTCCTCGTCGAGCGGATCAGAAGCCAAGAGGAAAAACCCTCTCACAGGAGTTCTGGCATATCGCATGCGCTGGAAAAAATCGCGCAGACTCTTGGTCAACAGGATAACTGCGACTGGAACGACCAAAAATACAAAGCCGTAACGAGCCAGATGTGCCAGATCAGCAAAATTCAAATTAATTATTCTTTCTCAATAAGGCTTTTCTGCAAGACATGCTTATTATCATCGGGAATTTCCGGTAAGATGAGCTTTAATTCGGCAGGTTCTTTGCTTTCACAGTCACGCAGAATGCAGAGTATTGCTTCCATAAACTTAGGAAGACCGACTGAGGGGCAGCGGGCCAAACGGATCAAGTGCTTGATTTCCGTATCCAGATAGGAACTGTCTTCGACCTGCTGCAGAATCATGATCTTTTCGTTCTCTGTACTTATCGTCTCTTCTCTATCCAGATGAAGCTCTTCATGCAATTTCTCACCGGGGCGCAGACCGATAATATCAATCGGTATCTCTTCTTCGGGCACATAACCGGACAGGCGAATTAGATCCTTGGCCAGATCCAAAATCTTAACCGGTCTACCCATATCCAGAACAAAGATCTCTCCACCTTCGGCATAGGCCCCCGCCTGCAAGACCAGACTAGATGCCTCAGAGATAGTCATGAAGTATCGTGTGACTTCCGGATCAGTAACAGTAACTCTCTTCTGCTCTTGTATTTGCTTTTCAAAGAGAGGAATAACACTGCCATTACTGCCCAATACATTGCCGAAGCGCACAGCAGCGAAATTAGTACTTCTATGAACCTTATTCAAAGCCAAGGTAACAATCTCGCACATTCTCTTGGTCGCACCCATTACATTCGTAGGATTGACAGCTTTATCTGTAGAGATGAGTACGAAATGCTCCGTCTTGCTTCGACCGGCTTGCCGAGCCACATTATACGTTCCGTAGATGTTGTTAATTACAGCTTCGCAAGGATTATCTTCCATCAAAGGCACGTGCTTATGCGCAGCAGCATGGAAAACCAAATCCGGCTGCCATTGCTCAAACACTTGAGCTATCCTTCTTTGGTCCCGAACAGAACCGATCAGCACACGGAAATTGAGGCTATTGCCGTAGGTGGCGAGTAATTCCTGCTGTAACGAATAAACAGAATTTTCATAGATATCAAAAATAAGCAGCACAGAAGGTCTATAGGCTGCAATCTGTCGAACCAGCTCCGATCCAATGGAACCACCGCCGCCGGTAACAAGAACCGTCTTACCACGGATATATTTCGAGATCTGCTGCAAATCCAGGTCGACTTCTTCCCTGCCCAAAAGGTCCTCAATAGTTATGTCGCGAACATCCGTCAAGCGCACCTTGCTGTCGCGCAGTTGAGTATAAAAAGGCAAAATACTAACGCGACTCTCGGTCTGATAACAAATATCAACAATGTCCCGAATCGTAGTCCTGGAGGCCGAAGGTATAGCAATAATTATCTCGTCAATATCGTATTTTTCAGCCAGCGCAGGAATGTCGTGGCGATTCCCCAAAACAGGAATACCGTTATTCTTATAATTTAAAATTAAAGGATTATCGTCAATCAAGAGCAGAGGAACCCGGTTAGACATGGAGGTTTTAATCTCCGTGATCAGTTGGGATCCGGCCTCACCGGCGCCTACAATCATTACTCTGATTTGATCCTGCTTCTCCCTGCCCCTTCTTCGCAATCTCACAGAAGAGGAATAGAAACGGTAAATAAAGCGAATCACAAACACCGCTGATGTGAGAAGGAACCAGTAGACGACGTAAGTTGCGAAAGTAAAATGTTTGTCCTTTATTTGCATAATCAAAACGGACAGAATCAATTGCAATGTCGTACCGGCGACTAAAACCAAGTACTGATAGCCGCGAGCGAAAGCCCACATCTGATCATAAAAACCAACTAAATTAAAAATGATTAAAGCTGTTAGCGGCAGGATAAACCAGGTCGCAATAAAGATCTGCCATTGGGCATGCGGTATGCTCCCGTTGTGGATAATGAAGACTGCCAGAAGCATGGCTATTAAAGTTGCTACCAGATCATATACAAATAAAATCAGCTTTTTAGGCGTTATCTTTTTTCTATTCAACATAAACCCTCATGTAGTGCGTATCTATCACTGGCGCAATTTTACTAGATAGTCCCGGATCATGCAAGAAACAGGCATTTCTTAAGCATCAGCTTCTGCAATTATACATCCTAAATACATGGAAAAAGAACATTTTCAGTAAGTTTTCTTATAATAATTGCAAAAATTGCCTCTTTTCGTTGAAAAAAGCCTCAAAAGCTTGACAACTCAATCTTCTTCGCTTCATAATGTTCAAAGATATTTGCCAGAAGGAGGCTCCCTAATATGAATAAAACTGATTTAACCAATGCGGTCGCAAAGTCCACAGGACTAACCAAAAAGGACAGTGAAAAAGCTGTGTCCGCTGTTCTAGACACTATTACCGATGCCCTAGCTAAAGAAGAGAAAGTTGTCTTGGTAGGATTTGGCACATTCAGTGTTCGCGAGCGCAAAGCACGTAAAGGCCGTAACCCCGCGACAAAAGAAGAAATCATGATTCCTGCATCCAAAGCACCAGTATTTAAGGCAGGCAAAAACCTGAAAGAAAAAGTTAACAAATAAATTCATCACAGGATTATTAAAGATTAACTCCGCCTCAAAGAGGCGGAGTTTTTTTGTCAGTAATTATGCTGAGGTAGCGAGTTCATTTACTTTATCCAACTCCTCTAGCAAATCCCCTTCTGCTTCCAAGCGACATATTTGCCACAACTTTACAACTGTCTTAGCTACAGGCAATCGTCCATTTTCGGAGGACAAATAATATCTTTTCTCCTTTGTCTTGACGCGCATTATCTTTTCTTTTGCCATCAAGTCTTCAAATAGATAGCGCACATTGCGTTCCACCTGAGATGCAGTCACATTAAAAACCTTTGCCACCTGTGTATACAGTCGTTTGCTGATCGGGTTTAGCAAAGAATAGTCACCCAGACTCAGTTCAAGCATAGTAAAGAGGATCCTATAACCACGCAAATCCTTATTAAAGGCGTACCTACCCAGAATTTGATTAACTAAATTCTGCGTTTCGCGCTGATAGTCCACTTCTTCCTTAACATGATCCTCTACTAAACTTGAGACTGTTTCAAGAAATTGGTTCTCTGCGTAAGGTATGCCTTTACGCGCATCCAAGAGATAGTGTACTCGGCCCGATGCATCCATGATGCCGAAGGCTCCGTAACGGTTCATTACTTTTTCAACATGTTTTAAAAGTTCACGATTAGATGAGATGAAATAAAGACCGATTTCTTTTTGAGGTTTGCGTAGGCTGAGCTCATACGCACTTTGCAAATCGGCGGCTATGACCGGTTGTTTTGTCATTACCATCACCTCCTTCTGTCAATTGTAGCGAAGAAGCTGATGAAATGTTTTGATCAGATCGAAATTAGGGCGTGGCGGCGGGGTCGTCAATCGAATCTTCCGTCTCACCTACAAAAATTAAGTTCATGACATAATGTGTGCGCTCGGTGTAATAAATCTGATAGCGGCCCGCTTCCGGCTCATCATTAAGCGATGGCGGATAGTAAAAGACTTGATCTTCTGTGACAATGCGGTTGCTTTGGAAATTTTCTGCGGACAAAGTCGCCTCAGTACTCGCATATTGACCATAGACGATCTGAACAGCGTCAAACACGCGCGGTACAAATTGGCTCGCTGCCATATATATGAGCATGGACATAAGTAATAATGGAATAAAGTAGGAAACAACAGATCTGTTAGTGTGATTCCAGTTTCTGCGCAAAGCGATCATCATAAGTATAAAGAGTACCAGTACCATGACAAAAGCTGCGACTAAACCCCACAAAAAATACCAACGCATCAGTTAAACACTTCCTTCATTTTCTTCTAACATCGCTAAGAGATCAGCCTCAGATATTACAGGAACATTTAGCGAAACCGCGCGTTCATACTTGCTGCCGGGATCCTCTCCGAGCAAAAGATAATTAGTTTTACTCGAAACACTGCCAGTCACGCGCCCGGCTTCCTTTTCAATCAACGCTTTAGCTTCATTACGGCTCAGAGTAGGCAAAGTACCCGTCAAGACAAACGTTAGCCCTTCAAAGCGCTTAGTGGATGCCTCTTCTACTTGATCAGATTCGCTTGTCCTTACGCCGGCTTTTTTCAGCTCCGAGATCAAATGCTGAGACTGCGGCAAAGCAAACCAGTCTCTAATTGCCTCTGCAGTTTTTTGTCCTATATCGGGGATCGCTGACAGTTCTTCGACAGTGGCAGCGGAGATTTCATCCAAAGACTTCATTGCTTGCGCCAGCGAGCGTGCTGTCTGCACGCCGACGTGCGGAATACCGAAACCGGTCAACAGTCGGAACAAGGGAACGCCCTTAGAATTTTCGATCGCAGCCAATAAGGCGTCGACAGATTTTTCGCGCCCGATGCCGCCCCAGGCGATCAAGTCGTCACGCTTGTCTTTTAAGCTGTAAATATCTGCCAAAGAAGTGACATAGTTTTCTTCACTTAAGGCTAAAGCTGTTTTGCTGCCCAAACCGTCAATGGAAACTGCGCTTTGCGAAGCAAAATATGAAAGATGGCGCACCATCTGCGCCGGACAATCAGTGTTTGTACAGAAAAGGTCAACACCTTCATCTAGGAATGTGGTCGGAGAGTCACAGGAAGGGCAATTGCCCGGCAGACGATATACTTCTTCACTGCCATCTCTGCGTTCTTTAACAGCCCCCAAAACAGCCGGTATAATTTCGCCACCTTTATGAACAAGGACCGTATCCCCTACTCTGACATCTAACTTGTCAATATAGTTTTGATTATGCAAAGTAGCTCTCTGCACAGTAGTTCCGGCCAGCTGAACCGGCGCCAAGATCGCCAAAGGCGTAATCTTGCCTGTGCGTCCGACTTGTGCTCTAATTTCGAGTATTTGCGTCTCTTTTACTTCCGGAGGGTACTTGTAGGCTACAGCCCAACGCGGTGCCTTACTGGTCGCTCCAAGCCGCTCTCGCAGACTGAGCTGGTTAAGCTTGACCACTGCTCCGTCTATCTCATAGGGAAACTCTCCGCGCGATTGATCTACGCGTTCAATTTCAGCAAAAATCTCTTCTGCAGTTTCGAGCGCAGCAGAAGGTTTAATAGTGTCGAAACCAAGAGATTCCAAGAAGATCAATTCTTCTCGATCAGAATCAAAGCGGCGAGAAGAATTTTGAATCTCAAAAGCCAAAAAAGCCAGACCACGTTCTCTCACTACCGCTGAATCCAGCTGACGCAAGGTACCCGCTGCGGCATTGCGCGGATTAGCAAAAACCTTGGCATTGTTGTTGACCAGCTCTTCGTTTATGCGCTCAAATTCCTCTATAGGCAGATAAACTTCTCCTCTGACCGATAGATCCGAGATGGTTTCGCTCAGTCTATGAGGTAAGTTGCTGATCTCTAAGGCGTTCAGGGTTACATCCTCTCCGAAGTTGACACCGTCACCGCGCGTGACAGCTCTTTGCAAAACGCCATTTTCGTAAGCGACCGAAAGGGAAAGTCCATCAATTTTAGCTTCGACTATAAACTGTGCTTCGTTTTCGGTGGCCCGCATACGGCGGATGAAATCTTCCACTTCTTCCAGTGAAAATACATCGTTAAGAGACAGCATCGGGTAAAGGTGCGGAACTCGCTGAAAGCGCTCGCTGGCTCTGCCCCCTACGATACTTGTAGGAGATTCTTCATCAGCCAATTGCGGGAAAGCAGCTTCAATCCGTCTCAGACGCTGGGAGAGAAGATCGTAACCGGCATCGGTAATCAAAGGATCGTCAAGATCGTAGTATGCGCGATTGTACTCTTGTAGCTGCTCGCGCAGTTCTTTAATTTCCTGCATAGCAGCAGACTCGGAGAGCTTGTCTAACCATTCCTCCGAGTCTGTAATCATATCTGAAAATTTTCTGTCAGATGACTTAGATTCCACGCAAGTCTTTCGCCTTTCCGGCACAACCGAGAACATCAACTATCTTGCGATGTACCATGGCTTCTATCGCATCTCTGGCAGGACCAAGATATTTTCTGGGGTCAAAATCAGAAGGATGCTCTGCAAAGTGCTTGCGGATGGTACCTGTCATAGCCAAGCGCAGGTCACTGTCTATATTAATTTTACAAACTGCTCTGCTGGCAGCTTCGCGCAGCATATCTTCCGGAATACCGATCGCATCGGGCATATCTCCACCATGCTCGTTGATCATGTCCACAAACTCAGGAATAACCGAGCTAGCTCCATGAAGAACGATCGGGAAACCGGGCAAGCGGCGCTCAATTTCTTCCAAGATATCGAAACGCAGTTCCGGTGTCTGACCGGGTTTGAACTTGTAAGCTCCGTGGCTGGTACCGATAGCGATCGCCAATGAGTCACAGCCGGTGCGCTTAACGAAATCTTCTACTTGTTCCGGATCGGTATAAGATGCTTCTTCAGCAGATACATTGATATCATCCTCTACACCTTCCAAGCGGCCCAGTTCGGCTTCCACCATCACGATGGGGTCGTGATTATGAGCGTACTCAACCACTTTGCGTGTCAAAGCGATATTTTCCTCATAGGGCAGATGTGAACCGTCAATCATGACTGAAGTAAAGCCGCTGTCAATACAATCAACGCATAGTTCGTATGAATCACCGTGGTCCAGATGCAGTGCGATAGGCAGTCCTGTCTCGATTATGGCTGCTTCAACCAGCTTGGTTAAATATGTCTGATTGGCATATTTACGAGCTCCGGCAGAAACCTGCAGAATCAATGGAGCATCCAGCTTTTTAGCTGCTTGGGTTATGCCTTGGATAATCTCCATATTATTGACATTAAAAGCTCCAATTGCATAGCCACCCTTGTAGGCATTCTCAAACATTTCTTTCGTAGATACTAACGGCATAATATTCTCCTTACTCGTCCTTATTAGCAGGCATAAGCCCTTAGAGGCTTGTTCTTAACACTTGAAATTATAGCATAGAGCGAAGAGTTTCCATTCGCTCTTCAGCCTTTTCCAGCTCTTCTTGGTAACGTTCGTATTTTGCTTTCTCGTTATTAACAACTTCTTCCGGAGCACGTTCGATAAACTTCTTGTTCTTGAGCATAGCTTGAGAACGTTGAATCTCCTTTTGGATGCGTTCTTTCTCTTTATCTAGGCGTTCAATTTCTTCATTTATGTCGACCAGCTCGCGCATTGAAATCAGCAATTCTCCACCCGGGAATTGGACCGCAACACCGTCTTTTAAAGTTTCGGTATCTAGGTCACGGCTAATCTCCCCTATCCCTGCTAGGCGCGAAAGCGTATCTTTGCCATCAATTAGTCGCTGAGCAATCTTATCCTCGGCTCTGACCACGGCATTCACTTTTTTGCCTGCGGGTACTTGATATTCAGCGCGTAAATTCCGAACACCGCGAATGGCTTCCATTAGTCGGGTCATCGTACTTTGCGCCTCATCATCTGTCGAGTAGTTCTCAAACTGTGGCCAGCTTGAGCTGATCAGCTGTCCTTCTAATTCCAGATGACCATAAATCGCTTCAGTCACGTAAGGCATGAAAGGATGCAAAATCTTGATGATAACTTGAAGCACCTCAAATAAAACCATCTGTGCCGCTCGACCGCTGCTGCCGCCCTGATGCAATCTCTCCTTGACAAACTCGATGTACCAGTCGCAATAGAGATCCCAAACAAACTGATACACCCTTTCTTGAGCTAAACCCAGTTCCAGCTTGTCTAGGTAATCGGCGACATCTTTGATTACATGATGTGTTTCGTGCAGAATCCATCTGTCTTCGACTTTCAACATCTCGGGGCTGATATCGCTATAGTCTCTATCTTCATCCAAGTTCATTAAGACGAAGCGGAAAGCGTTCCAGAGCTTATTCATGAAATTGCGGCCCGCTTCTACTTTTTCTTCATGGAAGCGCATATCGTTACCCGGAGCAATTCCGTAAATCAAGGAGAAACGCAGAGCGTCAGCTCCGTATTCGTCGATTACTTCCAGTGGATCGATGCCGTTATTGAGCGATTTAGACATCTTGCGACCCTTAGAATCGCGCACCATACCGTGTATCAAAACTTTGCTGAAAGGTACTGTTCCTGTGTGTTCGATACCCGAAAAGATCATGCGTGCGACCCAGAAGAAGATAATGTCGTAGCCGGGAACAATCACATCTGTTGGATAGAAAGTTTGCAGATCGACCGTATCCTCGGGCCAACCCAAAGTGGAAAAAGGCCAGAGTGCAGACGAGAACCAAGTGTCTAATGTGTCTTCATCTCTGCTCAAAGAGGAAGAGGAACAATGCGGGCAGGAAGTCGGTTCTTCTCGCGCCACGATGAGCTCATCACAATCGTCGCAATACCATGCGGGTATACGGTGTCCCCACCACAGTTGTCGGGAAATGCACCAATCTCTTACATTTTCCATCCAGTTGAAATATATTTTCTCGAAACGTTGCGGAACAAACTCGGTCTCGCCGTTTTTCACAGCAGCGATGGCTGGCTTGGCTAAAGGCTCCATTTTGACAAACCATTGCAGAGACGGTCTATCTTCAATCAAGCTGTGGCAGCGACTACAAGTGCCGACGTTATGCTTAATATCCTCTACTTCGCTTAAGAGACCAAGATCCTTCAAGTCGGCCACTACCGCTTTGCGTGCGGAAATTACATCCATACCGGCATACTTCCCGGTATCTTCAGTCATTTTGGCTTCTTCTGTTAGGACCGAAATTAAAGGTAGATTGTGCCTTAAACCGACTTCGTAGTCATTGGGGTCGTGGGCAGGGGTAATCTTGACGCAGCCGGTACCGAAATCCATATCGACGTATTCGTCGGCGATGATAGGTATCTGGCGATCGGTCAAAGGTAACTGTAGTTTGCGCCCAATCAGATTCAGAAAACGTTCATCTTCCGGATTAACCGCTACAGCCGTATCCGCCAGCATGGTCTCCGGTCTCGTCGTCGCAATCATAATTCCATCCTCTGCATCAACAAAAGGATATCTTATATAATATAGCGCACCATCTTGTTCCTCATGTTCGACTTCAATGTCGGAAATAGAGGTTAGGCAACCGGGACACCAGTTGATCATACGCTCGCCGCGATAGATCAAATCCTTTTCATACAGTCTGACAAAAACTTCAACGACAGCCTTCGACAGACCCTCGTCCAAAGTAAAACGATGGCGACTCCAGTCACAGGAAACACCCAAGCGTTTCTGCTGTTCAATAATGCGGTCGTTATATTTATCTTTCCATTCCCAGGTACGTTCGAGAAATCCTTCGCGCCCTAGTTTATCTTTACTCAGCCCTTCTGCTTCCAGAGCAGCTGTAACTCTCACTTCAGTAGCGATCGAAGCGTGATCCGTTCCAGGCAGGAATAAAGCATTATCGCCCAGTAGACGATGATAACGAATTAAAGCGTCAGGTAGCGAAGTATCAAGAGCATGGCCCATATGTAGTTCGCCTGTGATATTGGGCGGCGGCATCATAATCGTAAAAGGGCGTTTGGTGGACGGCGCTTCCGCTCGGAAAGCCCCTGCTTCCATCCACTCCTTATATATTTTTTCTTCTTCAGCAGCCGGGTCAAAATGTTTCGGCACAGAATCAATTTTTCTCATCAACAATCTCCCTTATAATCAAACGTTTAACGTCCATAATCATGCAAAGCAAACTCGACTGAAGGATCAAAACCCGAGAATCTAATGCGGTGAAAATGTATCGCCCCTGTCCCTCCCCGATCGCTCAGTTGGAAACTCAGCCGCACGATCTGGGCGCGGTTAACAGTTATCTCATCTAATCGCCATAACAAATTTTGATCGCGAAAATCGTCTTTAATAATTTGCGGCGACGCTTCATACTTTACACCATTCGCATCTTCAATTCTTAGGATCAATCTCTTATCTCTGTGGTCCGGATTCTTCAAGATCAGGTTCATGCGGCTGAAAGGTTCCAGATTTAAAGGCGGATAGGCGGATTCATAATCCAGATAAGGGCCAAATTCGAGGATCCTATCATCAGCATTGCGGTATTCCAGACACAAACCCTTCCACGAGTCTATGTCGCGTGCTTCCAAGAAGGAAAATTTGCCACGCCCTCGCCAAACCTGCCAGAGATTTTCCTTGTCCGGCCAGTCCGTCTTTTTTACACGCGGTTCATCATCATCGATCGATTTTTTCCAAATCATCTGCTCTAGCTGATCCATGTCTGCCCAAGGCGTCGGTTTCAAGAAAAGGGACTCGCCCAGATCCAGACGGAACGGCACAACCGGAAGCCCGTTCGAACCGTAGAGGTTTGCGTGGCTGTTGAAGTTGTCAAAGGCATAAGTCAAAGATTCAGGATTGTCTATTTCATCGTGCCAGACCAAAACTCTTACACCATAAAGTATGCGAGCCTGCGCAGGAATAAAAACACGGTTCTCTCCACAGATGGAGAAGCCTTTAAGCTCAGTTTCTCCGGCCGGCAAACGCAGCCCTCCGCCCTGCACGGCACTATCCGTGAAATTGATCATCCATTTATTGCCGACCTGTTCCAACGAAACCGGTTCAGGTGCGGAAGTTGAGACGCCTTCTTCACCGCATAAGCCGCGAGCAATTAACGCCATGCGCGCACCAAGCTGCAGCTTGGCCCAAGGGGTAAGCGCTAGGCACACGGATTCATCTTTCTGATAATCAAGCGGCAAGTCATACTGTGTCACAAGGCCGCAAGATACGTCCAGACAGTGATGACAACGGGTCAGCATTTCATTAAAAACCGCGAGATCATAAGGACCAAGATCACGATATAAATAAGACTGGAGATGAGCGTAGATAAAATGTAGACTCTCATCTGCGGGAATAAACAATTCCTTAAAGCTGGCAACTAATTCTTCGAGGGCTCTGCTATAAAAATCCGGACTATCAACATCGCTCTCACCGTGAAGCCAAAGTACACCGCGCAAAGCCATACCCACTAATGGAGACAGCTTGTGGTTGAACATGGCACCCGGTTGGTTTTTCGGATCGAAGACACGCAGCAAGGGAACTGTGCGTTTGTGCACCATGGTCCGCCTTACTTGAGGACGAGGGATCAACGTGGAGCTCGACTCCACCGCATCGGGTTGTCTGCCGTCCAGCAGAGCAGCCGTTTGTGGCCGCACGCTACGATGTCTGGCGAAAGCCTCTTCCTCCGACAAACCCTCTTCCTTAACTGTTCTTTCTATTGATTCAAGATTCCACGTATCATCGTCGCGATAAAGCTTCAACTCCCGGACATGGCTTTTCAAAATAGGGTCTTTCTCCAAAACCTCTCGTGGTAGCCACGAATGAATATGCGTTCCCGGGCAAGCAGCGTTGATGATTCCAATCGGCACATTGATAGACTGTGAGAGATGCCAAGCGAAAGAAAAAGCCGCCGCCGACACATCTTTAACCAAATGAACCTGATTGCCGCGCAACCAAAAAGCATCCGCCGCTTCACCCAAAGGATAGGGACTATAGCTCGGAGTACTGGCGCTGAGGCCATTTTCATTCATTTGGAAAAAGCGTATATTTTCAAGATTAATAGCTTTATCCAATAACTGATCCACATCAGATTCGCGCACAGTTTGCGCCATATTATCTTGACCGGCAGCTAACCAGACTTCACCGACCAAAACATCCTGGAGAATGATCTCATATTCAGTACTGGAGACTTTAATAATATATTTATCGAAAGATGCTTCCAATGCCGGAAGCTTTATCTGAAAGTAACCGTCTCTCTCTGTAACGTCGTCCTCTTCATATATAATTCCGTAACGGCTGGCATTTTCCAGTGCACTGGCTTCATCTAGAGCTTGCCGCTCTATACTCAGATGCACTTTGCTTTCTTCCGGCGCAAAACCATATAAGCGGCTGACCACGCCTTGCTGTAAGACCATGCCATCGCGAAACACCGTTGCCAATTTGATCACTGCATCACTCCTGCTTTTTCGAAATTAATCCATTTTTCAAGTATAAGTTAATAACGCAAAGTAAATATCATCTAAACATTATACACAGATCAGCTCAATTCATATAGAGATCAGCGATCTTCGTCTGCCAAGATTACTTTGTGCCTAATCACCCGAATAGCGTTCACTTCCTCTTCCGTCAAAGCTCCTCGTTCCTGTAGAGCCTCTAGGAAATTATCAGGCCGCAGATTGTCCCTGCTCCCCGCTACGCTAAGCAGCCGAACGCAATCTTCGGAAAGCTCTTTTGACTCTAAAATCTGGGCAGCTAAGTCGAGTTCACGGCTTTTGCCTTTACGCGTCCTTGTAAAAAAGACCGGCTCTCCGGTAAAAACTTCCCTATAGGCTGAGCCGACTCCCTTACCGACGAACTCATATTCAGCCGCTTCAACTAAGGACATGATACTCTTTCTGTGTCCAAGATCAATGTATTCAGCGTGTTCGATACTCATGCCGGCTGGCAGTTGAGAATTAAGTCGCTCCACAGCTGTATCCAGATCTATCTCTTCGGTCAGAGTTAGTTCGAAAGGCTCGAAACGAGTTTCAATACCACAAGCAACAGGCAATGCGAAGACCAGCTGCGGTCTGGGGTTATACGCCTGCTCGCTCCAGGCCAGTGGCCAGTCGGCCCTAGCCAAGGCGCGCTCAAAGAGGCGCATCATGTCCAAATGGGCCAGGTAAACCGGGGCACCGCTACGAGCATAGAAAAGCCGTACTTTCCGCATTTGCTCCGGATCAATCTCAGGTGTAGCTATCTTGACTTCACTTAAAGAGAGCTCAGCAGCTTCTTGCTCTAAAACGGGCTCATCCTCCACCTGCTCTTGCCATTGCAGACAGATACCACAGTGTTCGCTCTGTAAGCCGCAGTAGCTGCACTGATCCATGCATGAAGCACTTGTCTTACCTTCCATAGCCAGCTGTAGCTCACGCAGCAAAAAGCGCTTGTTGACGCGGACATCCATATGATCCCAAGGCAAGGCTTCATCTGTACTGCGAGCACGTGTGTAATCATCACTGCTCAAACCGTTAGCCGCCAGCGCTTGATCCCAACGTTCCGCGGAGAAGTGTTCATGCCAAGCATCGAGAAAACTGCCATCACGCCACGCTTGTTCAATTACAGGTGCCAAACGGCGGTCGCCGCGAGCTAACACCCCTTCGATACGTGAACTCTCGTATTCATGCCACTGCAAGCTAATACGGCGATCACGCAGCAAGTCTGTCAGCAGACGCACTCTTTCTTTCATCTGAGTGGGAGTGATCTGTTCTGCCCACTGGAAGGGTGTCCAAGGTTTCGGAATAAAGAAGGAGATGGCTGCGCTTATCTTGGGTTGTCGTTTGCGCTCTTCTGGCGGAATCTCTTTCCAGACATTCAGAACTTTCCAGCAGAGATCGGCAATCCCCCTAACGTCTTCCTCTGTCTCGCTTGGTAGTCCCAACATGAAATATAATTTGATATTGGTCCAGCCGCCTCGGAAAGCAATATCGCAAGCCTGCAGCAGATCCTCCTCCGTAATATTCTTGTTGACAACATCGCGCAAGCGCTGAGTGCCGGCTTCAGGGGCGAAGGTCAAACCCGCTTTGCGCGTGCCGGAGATCTGTTCCATTAAATCAAAATCAAAGGAGTCCAAGCGTAAGGACGGTAAAGATAAATTGACATGACAATTTGCCGTTTTTTCGATTAGAGCCGGCATCAGGCGATCCCGCTCACTATAATCGCTACTCGAGAGGGACAGCAGACCCAATTCGTCCGCACCGGTCGAGTCTAGAAGTTTTTCCGTATATTCAGTCAAGGTCGTGAGAGAACGTTCACGCACTGGGCGGTAAGTATAGCCCGCCTGGCAGAAACGGCAACCGCGCGAGCAGCCGCGGAAGAGTTCCAGCACCGCACGATCATGCACAACTTCCATCAAAGGCAGTAGTGGCTCCGTAGGATAGATTATTTCATCGAGATCCGGCTCAAAGCGTCTTATGATTTTTGCAGGGGCTGCAGGGTTGAGCGGCTTCAGTTCAACGAAGCCGGTTTCGTCATAGACAGCTTCATAAAAACCCGGTACATAGATCCCCTCAATCGTTGACGCTGCCCGTAAAAAGGCTTCTCGCGAGTCTCCGCGGGCTTTATGCTCGCGAAAGACTTCCAACAATTCAACTAAGGCCGTCTCTCCTTCGCCCAATTGGATCAAATCGAAGAACTCAGCCATCGGCTCAAGATTACAGGTAATCGGTCCTCCCGCAATCAGGAGCGGGTGGGAATCATCACGCTCTGATCGAGAGAATGGGATCGCTGCCAGATTCAGCATTTCCAAGACTGCAGTATATGAGAGCTCATAATGTAGGCTGAAGGCTAACACATCAAAGTCACTCAGAGGAGTGCCTGACTCGATAGACTCCAACAGGATCTGCTCTTCTCGCAAAATTTCACGCATATCCGGTGCCGGCATGAAAGCACGTTCACAGTACATCCCTTCTTGGGCGTTAACTGCTTGGTAGAGGATCTGCAATGCCAGATTAGACATACCAATTTCATATAAATCAGGGAAACAAAAAGCCACGTGCAGACGTTCCTGCGGGCTGAGCTGAGCAAAGCTCTCTGACTTATCTATTAGGTTCCATTCGCCACCGACATAGCGGCTCGGCTTTTCTACGCGTTGCAAAATTGAACGCGTTTGCATTCTTTTTTTATTCATTATTTATCGATTATTTTTCTTTCAGTTCTTCTAAGAGTAGTGCACGTTCTTCTTCAAAACCCGGCTTACCCAGAAGTGCGAACATATTCTTTTTATAGGCTTCAACTCCGGGCTGATCGAAGGGGTTGATAGCGTCAAGATAACCACTGAGGGCACAGGCTTTTTCAAAGAAGTAAATGAGAGCACCTATATGTGCAGGAGAACGCTGTGTGACTTCTAAGCTCAAATTAGGCACTCCACCGCGCACATGCGCCATACTGGTTCCCAGTGCTGCTGTGCGATTGATTTCGTGCAAGCTCTTGCCGGCAAGATAATTCAGCTGATCCGAATCATCCTCTTGCAGTGGCACCTTCAATTCGCGTATGGAAGATTTAAAGAGAATCGCGGTCTCAAACAGTATCCTTCTGCCTTCCTGGATGTATTGTCCGAGCGAGTGCAAATCGGTAGTAAAGTTCGCCCCTGCGGGGAAAATACCGCGACCGTTCTTACCTTCACTTTCGCCGAAAAGCTGCTTCCACCACTCAGTAAACATCGCCATCGAAGGCTCGTAATTCACCATCATCTCCATGAGATAGCCGCGTTGGGCCAACACATGGCGCATCAACGCATAGTGCACGCAGTCGTTTATATTTTCAGGTTCAAATTTCAGATATTTCTCGTACGCCCACTCAGCACCGCCTAGGAGATCGCGGATAGGAATACCTGCAACGGCAATTGGCAGCAATCCAACTGCGCTCAAGACAGAATAGCGTCCACCGATATCGTCAGGCACAACGAAGGAGCTGACTCCGGCCTCATCTGCGTAAGTGCGCAAAGCACCCCTCTCAGCATCCGTTGTCACGACGATGCGTTGCTTCACTTCTTCAGGACCGTATTTCTTCTCCATGAAAGAGCGCAAAACGCGAAAGGCGATGGCGGTTTCAGTGGTTGTCCCGGATTTGGAAACTACATTGAGGCTGACATCGTAATCTTCGATAATATCGCAAAGCTCAGCTAGGTAATCTTCACTGAGTTGATGTCCGGCGAAAAGGACTAAAGGAGCGCCACGCTGCGACTTGTTCATAAATGTCGGGAAATGATGATTGCAGGCTTCGATGACTGCTCTGGCACCCAGATAGGAGCCTCCGATACCTAAAACCAAAAATATATCGCTGGACTCACGCAGCCTAGCTGCTACCGCTTCAATTTCCCGCAGATTCTCTTCCGTGTTTATCCGGGGCAGATGATACCAACCTGAGTATTCAGCTCCCGGTCCGGTTCCGCTTTCCAATTGCTTGTGAGCAGTTGCCATAAACGGAAGTAAATTCTCAAGCTCTTCTTCCGAGATAAAGGGCATTGCTTGTTGGGTCTTAAGGCTCAACATGGCATGATCCTCCTTTTTTTCTAGATATTATAAGTGATATACATTATTGTGCATTCTCACGTCATTATAGCGAATATTTGAGAAAAAAAGCCGGCCGCAGCACGCTGGCTACGCCAGGTCGCTTATTTCTTATCACTAGCGTAAGTATCAACTGCAGCCCGCACTCGATAGAGTTCGTTGTTACCACCAATCACTCTGACTGATCTGCCTTTCGATATAATTTGCGTGGAAATGGCCGGGTAAACTTCGAAGGACGACTTATCCGTGCCACCTAAGGCAATTTCATCTTCCTTTTCCGAAGACAAGGCGGAGCGAATCTGCCCAATAGCATTGGGACGCAACTCAGTCACTGCTATTGCACGCATGCCGACCAGCGTGTCATCGTTCTTTTTGATCTCATTCTTGGCCGCTGATTCGACCTTACGGCGTAGCCGCCTGAAAACAAAAAGTGCTAGCCCTAATGCAAGTAGGGCTAGCAGCAGTATACGTACTATTTGGCTAATCTCAGGAATACTCATATCGTTTTCAAACTTAGTGCTTTATTCTTCCAGATAAAAGCGTAATTAGCGCTATCATCATAATGTGGACCGCCCATATCGGGTGATGCAACTTCCGCACCGACATTGTCAGCGCTATCTACTATAACTTTCTCAGCATAATTGAGGTCACCGGATAACCACAGATCCGCCAGAATGTCTTCAATGCGGCGTTGGATCTTGCGGCGTAGAGGTCTGGCACCATATTTAGGTTCATATCCTTCTTGCGCCAGCAAGTCTCTAGCGTCGTCTGTGACTTCCAATATGATATTGCGTCGAGCCATATCAGCAAGCGGATCTTTCAACATCAGATCAACAATCGCTCTTATTTCTTCGCTACTTAATTCATGGAAGACGACAGTTTCATCTATACGGTTTAAGAATTCAGGACGGAAAATATCTTTCAAAACGCCATCAATTCTTTCTTCCATCGCGACATGCCCGTCAGCTCCAAAGCCGATGGTATGTCCTTTAAGTGTCGTGCCGGCGTTACTGGTCATAACTATAATGCAGTTTTCAAAGCTCACGACGCGACCGTGACTGTCTGTCAGACGGCCGTCATCCATGATTTGAAGCAAGATGTTATAAACATCGGCATGCGCCTTTTCGATCTCATCAAAAAGCACCACACTGTATGGTTTACGGCGAATTTGCTCTGTCAGCTGTCCGCCATCGTCGTAGCCAACATATCCCGGAGGAGATCCGATCAGCTTGCTCACAGTGTGAGCTTCCATATATTCGGACATATCCAGTCTGACCAGGGATTCTTCCGTGTCGAACATTACTTCTGCCAAAGCCTTGACCAGCTCAGTCTTACCAACTCCAGTCGGCCCAACGAAGAGGAAGGTGGCCGGTTTGTTTTCTTGACTAAAGCCCGCTCTATGACGTCTGATGGCTCGTGACAATGCGTTGACCGCTTCGTTTTGTCCCACAACACGTTCGTGCAATCTATCTTCAAGATGAATCAGTCGTGAGGTTTCTTCTTCGGTCATACGTACAACCGGAATGCCGGTCCACATCTCAACAACTTCAGCGATATTTTGAGTTTCTATTTCAATCGGATGACAGTCTCGTGCCAAGTCTTCCCGCTCGGCTCTCAGACGCCTCAATTCAGACTCAATCTCCATGCGCCTGGCATAGAGTTTATCCTGATCCTGTGTGGGAGCAGCTTCATCAATCGCTCTCTCTACATCTTCCTGGGCCAGCCCTAAGTCCTCGATTTTATTATCCAGCTGTTTGATCTCTACGAGGCATTCACAGGCTAGGTTTGCACACGAACCTGCTTCATCCAAGAGGTCGATCGCCTTGTCAGGCAGGAAACGCTCTGTGATGTAGCGCGAAGAAAGCCGTACTGCTTCTTTCACTACCGGAGCCGGGTAGAAAACATGGTGATGTTCTTCATAGTAGTCTTTGACGCCCATGAGGATATCAAAGGTATCTTCTTTGCTAGGTTCATTAACCATAACCTTCTGGAAACGACGCTCCAGAGCAGAGTCTTTCTCTATATGGCGACGATATTCATCTAAGGTCGTTGAACCGATAACGCGGATTTCGCCCTTTGCCAGGGCAGGTTTAAGAATATTGCCGGCGTTCATTGCGCCTTCGGCATCGCCAGCACCCATAATATTGTGTAGCTCATCAATGACCAAAATCACATTACCGGAACGACGGCAGTCATCGACGACCCCTTTCATGCGGCTCTCAAATTGACCACGGAACTGGGTTCCCGCCACCATAGCCGTCATATCGAGCAAGAACATTTCCTGATCCAACAACTTCGCCGGAACCCTAGCTTCGTGAATCCTCACAGCGAGGCCTTCCGCAATCGCGGTCTTACCTACGCCGGGTTCACCGATCAAGGCAGGGTTATTCTTAGTACGGCGGTTGAGAATCTGGATAACATGATTAAGCTCCTCATCACGCCCAATAATACGGTCAATTTCGCCTCTAGCTGCTTTTTCAGAAAGATTCGTGCTGAACTGCTCCAAGAATTTACGACGCGGTTTACGGTTTCTTCTGGAGCCTCTGTCTTCAGGACCTCCGATATTTGCCGGAACAAGTTCTCCAGACGAAGAATTAGCTCTCAACAGAGCATCTGAGAAACCACCCCTACGTCGCGGCTTCTCAACTTCAACCTCATCATCGTCTTCATCTTCTTCCAAGTCAGTGTCCTCCTCTATATCCGACCACTCAGAATCATTAATGCCGGGAAATTCTCCCTTCATCAGCATGCCAAGAACTTCTTCCGGCCTCTGACCGGAAAATTGCTCCATCATCTGATTCATGCGTGAAGTTATTTCATCCACATTTTCTTCATTCACGCCAACACGTTCGAATAGCTCAGCCATGCCTCCGAAATTTTGCTCGTAAGCGCATTTCAGGCAGACTCCTTCAATACGGTTTTCACCGTCGAACATTTTGTTAGCATAAACAACTGCTTCGTTGGTTTTACAGATTGAACATTTACTCATTTGCATATCCGTTGTTCTATTCCTTAAATATATAGTATGTGATCAAGCTTCTTTGCTCAAGATCTGACCACGTTTGTTACGATGTTTTCCTGGGAAACTGTAGGATACACCCGTTTCAAGATTTGTGCAAGGTAAAGGCCGGTGTAGGAATCGTTGTTTTCAGCGATTTCTTCCGGCGTGCCCGCTGCCACCAGAAAGCCGCCATTTTCCCCGCCCTCAGGTCCCAGGTCGATGATATAGTCGGCAGTTTTAATTATATCGAGGTTATGCTCGATAATAAGGACGGTATTACCGGACTCTACCAGTCGATGCAAGACGTCAATTAAGTTGTGCACGTCAGCTGCATGCAAACCGGTGGTGGGCTCATCCAGTATATAGAAAGTCTTCCCGGTATCACGCTTTGACAACTCCGTTGCCAGTTTGATCCGCTGCGCTTCGCCTCCGGACAACTGCGTCGACGACTGTCCCAGGCGGATGTAGCCCAAGCCGACGTCAAGCAGTGTCTGCAACTTTCGCGCTATGCTCGGTATGTTTTGGAAAAACTCCAAGCCTTCTTTCACCGTTAATTCTAAAACGTCGCTAATGTTTTTCCCTTTATAACGTACTTCCAGAGTCTCGCGGTTATAACGCAGGCCATCACAGACCTCACAAGTCACATAAACGTCAGGTAGAAAATGCATCTCAATGCGGTTGACGCCATCACCTTTACAGGCTTCGCAGCGCCCGCCTTTAACATTAAAACTAAAGCGGCCGGGCTTATAACCACGCGCCTTAGCCTCAGGCGTCTCGGCAAAAAGCTTTCTCACCATATCAAAAGTGCCCGTATAAGTGGCCGGGTTCGAGCGCGGTGTGCGCCCAATAGGAGACTGATCGATGGAAATAACTTTATCCAACTGTTCTATGCCCTCGATGCGGTCGAACTTCCCTCTCCGGCGACGAGAACCCTGTAAATCGTGCTCCAGCTTTTTCAGCAAAACCTCATTAGCCAGCGAACTCTTGCCGGATCCGGAAACGCCGGTTATACAGACCAAGTTCCCCAGCGGAATCGAGACGTCAATCTCTTTGAGGTTGTTCTCCGCTGCTCCATAAATCTTCAAAAAGCCCTGCTCCTGAGGTCTGCGCTCTAAAGGAATAGCTATGGTTTTTTTGCCCGAGAGATATTGTCCGGTTATAGAATTTTCATCTTTGGCGATATCCTCCGGTCGCCCGCAGGAGACAATATGGCCACCGTATTCACCCGCCCCGGGCCCAATATCTACGACAGTATCGGCTTCCCAAATTGTTTCTTCGTCATGCTCAACCACAATGACAGTATTGCCTAGGTCACGCAAATTTTTCAGCGTACGTAAAAGCCTGGCGTTGTCACGCTGATGCAGGCCGATGGAGGGTTCGTCAAGAACATACAGAACACCGGTCAAACCTGATCCGATCTGGGTGGCCAAGCGAATCCGTTGTGCTTCACCTCCGGATAGGCTTGCCGAACCTCGTGACAAGGTCAGATACTCTAAGCCAACATCAAGCATAAACTGCAAGCGAGCTTTGATCTCCCTGAGCACGGGTTCTGCGATCTCCGCTTTAGCCTGATCAGGGAATTCCACCTGTTGCAGGAAGCTATGCGCTTCGCTAACCGACAAATCGGTCAGACCCTTTATATTCAGATCTCCGACTGTCACAGCCAAACTTTCCGGTCTGAGACGACCGCCCTGACAGGCTGAACATTCCGTATAAGCCAGGTACTGATCATAGTAGTCTCGTATATCGCCTGAATTGCTATCTTTATAGCGACGCTCTAAAACTGAGACAACTCCGCTCCATTTTGTGTGATACGGCTCGCCACGGTCATAACGGGTCATGCTGGTATCGACAGTAATCTTCGTGTTGTCGCCGCCAAACATGACGATATCCTTAATCTTCTGGGGTAAATCCTTCCACGGCGTTTTCAAGGAGAATTTATACTTCTCCGCCAGAGCATTAAGATGCGCTCGCGCCCAGCTGTTATTATCCTTGAAGTTAAAGCCGATCGCTGAGATTGCTCCTTCTTCCAGAGAAAGCTCCGGATCTGCGAGGATCAACTCAGGATCAATATGCGTATGTATGCCCAAACCTGTACATTCAGGACAGGCACCATAAGGATTATTAAAACTGAACATTCCGGGCGAAATCTCACCGATGCTGATCTGGCAATCAGGACAGGAAAAATTCTGAGAAAAAAGCTGCTCACGCCAGTCCAATTCACCCTCATCATTTCGGTTCTCGAAACGAACCATAACCAGCCCGTCTGCGAGCCTGAGAGCCGTTTCTAACGAATCGGCCAATCTGCTGCGAATATCTTCACGCAAGATCAGACGATCAACGACAACCTCTATGACATGCTTGTGGGTCCTTTGTAGATTGATCTCTTCTTCCAGCTCATAGGTCACACCGTCAATGCGCACACGGACGAATCCTTCGCCACGCAGATAGTCAAGCACTTTCTTATGCTCGCCTTTGCGATCACGTACCACGGGCGCAAAGATATTCAATCGTGTGCCCTCCGCTTCCTGCATGACGATATCCAAAATCTGATCGACTGTCTGCCGCTCTATAGTACGCCCGCATTGCGGACAGTGCGGTGTACCTGCTCTGGCATATAGCAAGCGCAGGTAATCGTAAATCTCCGTCACCGTACCTACCGTAGAACGTGGATTCTTGCTGGTCGTTTTCTGATCAATAGCAATAGCCGGCGATAGACCGTCAATGCTGTCTACGTCCGGCTTCTTTGATTGACCGAGGAACTGTCTGGCATAAGAAGACAGCGACTCCACGTAACGTCTTTGACCTTCGGCATAGATCGTATCAAAAGCCAGTGATGACTTACCGGAACCTGAAATTCCGGTAAAAACGATCATTTGATTGCGAGGTAGAGTCAGGGAGACGTCCTTTAAATTATGTTCACGCGCTCCGCGTATTGTTAGATCTGAATTCATGATTTGAGTTTAGCATAGCAGTATGAAAAATTGCGTAACTACTTAGAATAAAAGGTGACAAATATTAACGTTCTCTTAATACTTCATTCGGTATACAAGTCGACATACCACCGTTGACCAGAGGCACCACATCTATCTCCAAAGAATAAATGGTGGAAAGATTCTCTGAGGTCAGAACCTCCATCGCTTTGCCTTGAGCCATAATCATGCCGTCATGTAGAAGAATAACCTCATCGGCAAAGAGTAGGGCTTGATCCGGGTGGTGCGTAGACAAGAAGATCGTATAGCCCTCATTGGCTAGCTCACGAATCATCGACAGAATACGCATTTGATTGCCATAATCCAGACTGGAAGTCGGCTCGTCCATAATGAGAAATTTGGAACCTTGCGCCAGGGCACGCGCGATCAAAACCAGCTGCCTCTCCCCGCCCGATATGCGTGAATAGCCACGATCTTCAAAGCCGATCAGACCGACACGTTTCAGCATCTCTCGAGCCAATTCCTCATCCTCTTCACCCGGCAAGTGGAAGAAGGATCCGTTTGCCTGCGTTGCCATCAGCACTACCTCTAGGCAGCTGAAATTGAACACAGGAATATGCGACTGCGGAATATAAGCAATCTTCTCTGCTCTTTCCTTAGTGCTTAAGTCCGCTACATTAATACCATCGAGCTCTATGTTGCCCTCATAGGAGGTCAGGAACTGCAGAATGCAGGAGAATAAGGTACTTTTGCCGGAGCCATTGGCACCAAGGAGGCTGACTAGGCTGCCCTTTTGCAGAGAAAAAGAAACACCGTTTAAGACTTGGTGATCACCGTAAGAAAAGTGTAAGTCTTTTACTACTAAGCTCATAGATCACCTACATCTGCAAACGGCTTCTGCGGCTGAGAAGCAAGTAAAGGTAAAAGGGTGCTCCAACTAGAGAAGTTAGTATTCCTAGAGGTATTTCCGCCGTATAAGCCAGGCGCGATATATTATCAACAATGAGCAAAAAGCAAGAGCCCATCAAGAGTGAAGTCGGCAAGAGGCGCCGATAATTGCTGCCCACTAGCAAACGCGAAAAGTGAGGTATGACCAAGGAAATCCAACCGATCATACCCGAAACTGCGATGCTTGTGGCGGTTAGCAAGGTTGCACAGACGATAACAATCAAACGCATCGGCTTAACAGACACGCCCATCGACTGGGCTTCCCGCTCATCCATGGTCAGCAGATTGAGTCGCCAACGCAAGCCCAGCAAAGGCAGCAAGCCGGCGACAATAAGGATCGCTGCATAAAGCAGATCCTTCATCGACTTCCCGTTCAACGAACCGAGGAGCCAGAAAGTTATCTGCGGTAATTGATCGTTAGGGTCGGCAATGATTTTCAGGAAGCTAGTCCCGGCGTTAAAGACCGAGCCGATCATGATTCCTGCCAGCACCAAGCCTAGAATCTGATTTTGTCGGAGCAGCTTACTGATCATATAGACAAGAGCAACCGACAGTGCGCTGAAGACGAAGGCAGAAGCTGATATCCAAGCTCCACTGGCGCCGATAAGGATTCCCAAAGCAGCTCCGAAAGCTGCTCCGGAAGAGGCTCCTACGATGTCTGAGCTGACCAAGGGGTTACGGAACATGCCTTGGTAACAGGCTCCTGCTACTGAAAGAGCCGCACCTACCAGTACGGCCAAGCAGATGCGTGGCAGACGCACGTTGAAGAAGATCGCCTCTGCAGAATCAGTCCAGGTGACCTCTACATCGGTAAAGCGGCTCAAAATCAGCCGCCCTATTTCTGATAATCTCAGTGGATATCTCCCCAGCACAAGAGAAATCAAAAACAGAGCGACAAGAGAAATTGCCAAGACTAAAAGTATTTTTCTATAACTACCTTTTGTTATTGCTTTCAACTACTTACTACCAATCGCAGTTTACGGAACAGTGACCAAAACAGAGTTTTCCATCATTTCCGCATATTCTTCTGAGCTGAGTTCATAATCATAAAAAAGCTCATAGTATTCGGTCGTTATGCTTTCTATATTTCCAGTGAAAATATCAGGATACAGGATGTGCGCCATCCACTGCAAACCCATATAACGGTTGACTGAAGGAGGAGCTCCGAGCCAATTGTACGGCTGACCGGGAACCTCAAAGTACTTGTCATTTTTGATGGCAGTTAGCGTGCTAAAGGAGGGGTCGGTGGCTGCATCATCATAAACAGAACCTGAAGCAAAAAAGATGTATTCCGGATCCCATAATATCAATTGTTCCATGTTGATCTCGTCGCCTGCCCCGCGTGAAGAAGGGTTGTCGACGTCAACAACGTTAGTGCCAAGCATGTCCATGATAGTTGAGTGGTAGGTGTCCTTAGCCAAAGCATTCAGGCCGGTCTCACCCAAGAGATAAGCAAAGGTCGGCCGCTCATCTTCAGCGATTTCCGACATTGTTTCGGTCACGCCAGTGTAGACATCATCGCAGTATTCACCTAGACGCTCACCTAATTCCTCCTTGTCCAAGAGAAAGCCTAGAGTACGATATGCATCAGCGGCATTGTCTAAGTCAGCTTCGATGAAAATTGCCGGAATACCTGTTTGCTCAGTAATTGCATCCATGTCGGCTCCGATATTTTCTTTCGGTTCACCGATATCGATCACAACTTGCGGTTCCAGCGCAGCTAGCTGTTCCATGTTCATGTCCTCTGAACCGAAAAACTGGCCGATCTCAGGCAGTTCTTGATAATGACTACCGATATAGTATGCTTCGCTCTTATTCAAAGAACTATTCAAGGCTACTAATTTGTCGCCACCTATGCTCAGCAAAAACTGTTGAGACAGCGGGCCTGTAGGAACAATCCTATCAATCGTAGTCGGTAACTGTACTTCTCTGCCAGCAGAATCCGTAAAGATGAAGCTATCCGGTGAAGCTGGTTCAGTCGGAGCTTCGGTCGCTGGCACCGTTGTTCCAGGTGTCGGTGCGTCCGTAACGACAGGGTCAGTAACGACGGGTTCTAAAGGTGCAGTTTCTTCCGGTTCAGAGGGGGCACAAGCTACAGCTCCTAGTGCTATGGTCAAGGCTAAAAGTAGACTTAATATAAAATGTTTAGCTTTTTTCATTTATCCTCCTCGTTCATTTAATGAACGCAGATAGACTTCCTCATAACAGCACAAAAATCAAAGCAAGTGTTTTAGTTGAGGAAGTCGACTGATCATAAGATACTGCTTCTCCCTAGACTTGTCAATCTGAAAATATCTATTGTTTTTTGTGGAAAGAGAATAGAAAAACCCCTGCGACTAGCTGCCACAGAGGTTCTGGTGACCCTAACGGGAATCGAACCCGTGATTTCGCCTTGAGAGGGCGACGTCTTAACCGCTTGACCATAGGGCCGCAAGCGCTGCTGCATTATATCAGTTCGTGAAATACAGCGCAAGCCATTATTGAGAGGAAAATTTTCCTAACTTGTAAATTTAGTAATAAATTATGGAAGTCAATTTTTCGTTACTACCGGGCTATTTTCTCCAGTCGTATCTGATGATTCAGAATTTCTATTAGCATGATACTTGCGCTTAAAGAGAGTGAACATTGCATAGAGAACAATGTAAACAGCTATACTCAAGCCAAGTCTGAGATAAGGGGAAGCTTGCTCAACAAAAGTCATAATTAGAAGCGAAAGAAAATAAAGCGGAAAAGAAATCCGACCTCTTATATCATCATTTTTTATGGCTGAGTAAACTACCCAGGCCGTTATTAACACAATTGCTATTACACGAATGATTGAAGGCATATTTGTTTCCTCTCGTTTACTTGAAGATTACGTGTACACTTATGATTGGTCAAAACTATTATATCGTCACTACCACTCAAGAACTACTTGTATAGTGCGATCTTCATTGGGCTCTGATTTCATTAGAAAAGGCTATTGCAACTGTTC
>LSQX01139973.1_pt2 | contig 29988 bp, 46 predicted proteins | sample 654561 | NCBI WGS metagenome assembly LSQX01 (sample SAMN04489861, study PRJNA283612) | anaerobic digester metagenome | isolation source: 4 biogas reactors fed with cattle manure at either 37C or 55C with and... | place: Denmark: Kongens Lyngby | collected 2014 | reverse complement strand
TTGTTACTCAATACGATGTTGTTGTATTTGTGCTTACTGTAATAATGTTTCTTGTTCTAGTAGTGAGTATAATATCGAAAGGAATAGAATTGCATAAAAAGGATGTAAAAAACTGGGTGAATATAGTATAATCCCCTTGCAAGTATTGTAGTTTTTTGATAGTATTCAACGGAAGTTCTCAAATATTGAGGATAGTACTGTTTAGAAGACATATATTTAAATTTTTAATAATATATTCATGGCAGAATTTGAAAGAACAAAGCCACACATGAATATCGGAACCTTAGGTCATATTGATCATGGTAAGACCACATTGGTAAAAGGTATTCTAAATACTTTCTCTCCAGAGGAAGCAAAGCAAATGGTAGATAAATTGGATAAAGATCCTGATGCCAGAGCAAGAGCTATAACTATTTCTGTAGCTCACGTTGAGTTTGAAACAGAAAATAGGCACTATGCTTTGGTAGATTGTCCAGGGCATAAGGACTATGTTAAGAATATGATAACTGGGGCTGCACAAATGGATGGTGCTATTCTAGTTATTTCTTCAAATGATGGTGCAATGCCTCAAACAAAGGAGCACTTGTTAATAGCTAAGCAGATAGGAGTTCCTAAGATTGTAGTTTTCATAAACAAATTTGGAGATGCAGATGAAGAAATTCTTGAACTCATTAAAGCTGATGTACAAGAGCTCTTGGAAAAATATGGATTTGATGCTAACGCTCCAATAATTGTAGGTGATGCACTTAAGGCAGAAAAAGGAGAAGCTGAAGGAGCAGATGCAATAAAGGAGCTATTGAAGGCAGTTGATGAATATGTGGAAATGCCAGAGAGAGAAGTTGACAAGCCATTTTTGATGCCTGTAGAAGATGTGTTCTCCATTGAAGGAAGAGGAACAGTAGCTACTGGTCGAATAGAGAGAGGCATTATAAAGGTTGGAGAGAGTGTAGAGATTCTAGGAATGGGAAGAAAGGTACAAAAAACAACTATTACGGGAGTTGAGATGTTTAACAAAACATTGAATGAAGGACAGGCAGGAGATAATGTTGGACTCTTACTCAGAGGTTTGAAGAGGGAGGATCTTGAAAGAGGTCAAATATTAGCAGCTCCAGGTACAGTTAATACACACACAGAATTTAAAGCTGAAGTATATGTATTAAGCAAAGAAGAAGGTGGAAGACATACTCCATTTGTAACAGGGTACAAGCCACAATTCTATGTAAGAACAGCGGATGTAACAGGAGAAGTGGTATTGGATGAGGGAGTAGAGATGATGGCTCCAGGAGACAACGGAGAGTTTACAGTAAAGCTAGTATCTCCAGTTGCTGTCGAAAAGGGAGTAACCTTTGCGATAAGGGAGGGAGGACAGACTGTTGGCCATGGAGTTGTTACAGAGATTATTAAGTAATATGAGTATCAGGGGGAGTTTTTAAAACTACCCCCTGATTAAGTAATTTAATTTAGCTCTTTTAAATATAATGGCTAATAGCACAGCAAGAATAAGAGTCAAACTAAAAGGGTATGACTCAGTAGTAGTAGATAAATCTGCTAGAAGTATAATAGAGACAGCGATAAGCACTGGTGCAAAAGTGGCGGGTCCAATCCCACTACCGACCAAAAGAAGAAAGGTTGCTGTGAACCGTTCTCCATTTATTTATAAAAGCTCGATTGAACATTTTGAGATCAATACTCATAAAAGGATTATAGACATTATAGATCCTACATCTAAAACGATAGATGCTTTACAGCATTTACAAATGCCCGCTGGTGTAGACATAGGAATAGAATAAATTATATTTTTAATTAATGAAGGCTTTACTAGGAATTAAAAAAGGAATGACACGAATATTTGATGACAGTAGAGTCATTCCCGTAACAATTGTAGATACACATGGATGTATTGTTTCTAAACTCGAAGTAGAAGGGTTTGAGTTGGGTATAGGAGAGAAAAAACATCCTACTAAAGCTATGCAAGGAAAGTACAAAGCTTTAAAGAAAGTTCCTTTGCAAAGAAGGTATTTTAAAGGAAAAACAAATGAAGAAATTAAAGTAGGAGATGAACTTAAGGCTGAAATATTTGAAGAGGGAGAGAAGGTAACAGTAGTTGCAAAGTCTAAGGGTAAAGGTTTTGCAGGTGTTGTTAAGAGATGGGGTTTTGCAGGAGGTCCTAAGACACATGGACAGTCGGATAAACTAAGATCTGCAGGCTCAATAGGTGCGGGAACAGACCCAGGAAGAGTTTTAAAAGGAAAGAAAATGGCCGGAAGAATGGGACAAGAGAGAACAACTTTAAAGAACAAAAAAATAGTAGCTATAAATGACTCTCTACTACTAATCTCAGGACCGATCCCAGGAGCTAAAGGAGATTTAATAGCTGTATTTAAGGAGTAAAATGGCAGAAAAAAAGGAAACAAAAACAAAAAAAGAAGAGAAAGTAATATTAAACCCATTAGTATGGGAAGTTCCATATAGCGAAGAGTTAATTACTCAGGTGCTGTATGTTTACAACTCTAACGAAAGAAAAGGAAGTGCTAAGCAAAAAGGAAAGGGAGAGGTGTCTGGAGGGGGAAAAAAGCCATGGAGACAGAAGGGAACGGGAAGAGCAAGGAGTGGATCTTCAAGATCTCCTCTTTGGGTAGGTGGAGGAGTTACATTTCCAACTAGTGGAAGAAATTTTGAGAAAAAGATAAACAGGAAAATGGCTCAAAAGGCAACAAGGATAATGCTTTCAGAAAGATTAAGAAACAAGGAATTAGAGTTTGATAAGTTAACCTTAACAAAAGCTAAAGGCTTACGAAAAGGTGAAGTTAAAAGAAATCTAGTAATAGTCTCTGGAGATAAGGAAATTTCTTTAGCACTTAGGAATGCTAAGAAAATAAACATTGTTGATCCATTAAAACTTAACGCTAAGCATTTAGTTTGGGCAAGAGAAGTTTTAGTGGATGAGTCGATTATTAATATGTTAGAAAAAAGGCTTTTAAATGAAAAGTAATGAGATTAAAGTACAACCAGTGATTTCGGAAAAGAGCTATGAGATGGCTAATGCTTTGAACAAGTATACATTCTCTGTTCCTAGAGGTGTAAATAAAATAGAAGTAGCAAAGTGGGTTGAGAAAACATACAAAGTAAAGGTTGTGAGTATTAATAGTGTGATTAGCCCAGGGAAGTTAAAGAGGGACTGGAAAACAAATATTAAAACAAGAAAATCAGATAAAGTTAAAATCATTGTTACACTTAAAGAAGGAAATAAAATAGATGAGTTTTTGAAAGGTTAATATGGGAATCAAAAAGTTTAAACCTACAACTTCTACACGAAGAAAGACAAGATTGGAAGATAGGAGATCCTTGAGTAAAAACTCTGGACCTAAAGGGTTAACTGTTGCAAAGAAGCAGAAATCTGGAAGGAATAACCAGGGAAAAGTTACAGTTAGACATAGAGGAGGTGGTTTTAAGAGAAGAATAAGGGTGATTGATTTTAAGAGGGATAAATTAGATATCCCTGCTAAGGTTACAGGTTTTTACTTTGATCCTAATAGAACGGCACATTTAGCCCTTTTACAGTATGAAGATGGAGAGAAAAGATATATAATTGCACCTAGAGGAATAAAAGTAGGAGATAGATTAATATCTTCTGAACAGACAGATATACTTCCAGGAAATGCAATGAGAATAAAGAATATTCCTTCTGGAACCTTTGTTCATAATGTAGAGGGATATCCAGGGAGAGGTGCAATATATGGTAGGTCAGCAGGAGAGTCCATATCTGTACAAGGTCCTGATACTTCCGGTAAATTTATGCAAATAAAATTACCATCTGGGGAGATAAGGTTGGTATACGCAGATTGTATGGCAACTATTGGACAGGTAGGAAATGAAGAAAAGTTGAACGAAAAGTTAGGAAAAGCAGGAAGGAAGAGAAATTTAGGCTGGAGACCAGAAGTTAGAGGAATGGCAATGCACGCAGCAGAGCATCCACATGGAGGAGGAGAAGCAAGAGGTAAAGTCGGAGGCAAAGCAAAAGACCTTTGGGGCAATAGGATAGGAACTAGAACAAGAAGAAACAAGAAAACAGAGAAATTCATAGTTAGAAGAAGAAGAACTAAAACAAGACCATATGCTAAAAAATAAATTATTGATTAAATATTATGTCTAGATCATTAAAGAAAGGACCATACACAAATGAAAATCTAATGAAGAAAATAGCTCAGGCTAAAGCTAAGGGTGATATGTCCCCTATTAAGACTTGGGCAAGAGAATCAACTATAACTCCTGAGATGGTAGGATTTAAAATCTTAGTACATAATGGCAAAAAGCATGAAGAGGTTTTAATAATAGAATCAATGATAGGTCATAAGTTAGGAGAGTTTTCACAAACGAGAAAATTTAAAGGTCATGCTAAGAAAGGAAAGCTATCTAAAGTATATGGTAGTACAGGGAGGTTTGAGGAATAATTAAATATAAATAGTTATGGAAGAAAAAATAGTTAAAGTAAAAGTAAAAAATATTGCACAATCACCACTAAAATTGAGGTTGGTGGCAGATACTATTAGAGGCAAGAGTGTTGACCAAGCTCTAGAGAATCTTGAGTTAATAAGAATAAAGGGTACTAAAACAATGAAGAAGGCAATTATGTCAGGTGTTGCAAATGCTAGGGAAGCACACGGTGTTGGACAGGAAGATTTAGTGATAAGTGAATTAATGGTAAATGAGGCTCCTATGTTTAAAAGGACGAGATTTCAAGCAAAAGGAAGAGTATCAACTATATTTAAAAGAAGATCACATATTAATTTAGAATTAAAAGTTAAATAATTATGGGTAGGAAAATAAATCCAAAAATTATAAGAATGGGAATAAATAGAACTTGGGGATCTAGGTGGTATGCTGATAAAAAAGATTTTCCAAAATCTCTTTCTCAAAATCTTTTGATAAAAGAAAAAGTGAAGGAATCTATGAAAGATGCAGGAGTAGATAGCGTAGAGGTAAAACGATCTTTGAATCAAATAGAGGTTATTGTATATGTTGCTAAACCAGGAGTAGCAATCGGAAGGGGTGGAGAGGAGATAGATAAATTACAAAAAGAGTTAAGGAGAATTACTAAATCAGATGTAGAATTAAAAGTTAGGGAGGTCAGGAAAGCAGATCTCTCAGCAAGGATAGTAGCTAGATCAATAGCTGATGGTATAGAGAGAAGACAACCTTCTAAACTCTTGATGGTAAGTGCTAGAGATAAAGTTATGCAAGCGGGAGCTAAAGGATTAAAGATATGGATATCTGGAAGAATAAATAATGCTAGTCAAGCTAGAACTATTAAAACTACTGCTGGATCTGTTCCTACACAAACATTTAAAGCAGATGTTGACTATGCAGGAGAGGTGGCAAAGACACCTGATTCAGGATTGATGGGAGTTAAGGTGTGGATATATAAAGGAGATAAAACAGAGATAGAAAGAGAAGAATAATATATTAAGTAATAATAATGTTAGAACCAAGAAAAAGAAAATATAGAAAAGAGATGAGAGGAAAGATGGGAGGTATTGCATCTTCTAACAATAGAGTGGATTTTGGAGAGTATGGTTTGAAATCTTTGGAGAGTGCTTGGATAGGAGCAAGAGAAATAGAAGCTGCTAGAAGAGCTATGACAAGTTTTACTAAAAGAAAAGGAAAGGTTTGGTTGAAAATTTTCCCTCATAAACCCTATACTAAAAAAGCTTTAAACAGTAAGATGGTCCAAGGTAAGGGTCCAGTAGAAGGCTATGTTGCCGTTGTTTCCCCAGGGACAGTTTTAATTGAAATAGGAGGAGTGGATGAGGCAACTGCTAGAGAAGCTTTGAGGTTAGCAGGTCATAAATTTTCAGTGAAAACTAGATTTGTAACGAGAATGGACATTTAACTTGAGAATATAGGCAATTATTGATAAAATACATGCCGTTATTTAAATAAAAAATATGGACAAAGAAAATAAAAACAAAGGAAGAAAGAAAGAGATAAAAGGGGTCGTAACAGGAAACAAAATGGGTAAAACTGTTAAAGTTACTGTAAGCACCTTAGAGGCACACCCTATGTACAAGAAAATTATAAAGAAAGAAAAAGTTTTTTTTGCTCATACAGAAGAAGAGTTAGAGGTAGGAACTAAAGTTATGATTAAAGAGAGTAAGCCTATTTCCAAAAAGGTAAGATGGCTAGTAGTAGAGAAGGAGGAATAATTATGATACAGACAGAATCACAGTTAAAAGTAGCAGACAACAGTGGAGCTAAAATTGCGAAAGTAACAGGAATACCAGGAACTTCTAAAAGAAGATATGCAAAGGTTGGAGATGTTGTAACTGTCTCTATACAAAAAGCATTGCCTAATACAAGTATTAAGAAGCACGAAGTATGTAAAGCAGTTATTGTAAGAACACGTAAAGAAGTAAAAAGGAAAGATGGAACATATCTTAGATTTGATGATAATGCAGTGGTCATAATAGATGCAAAAAGTAAGGGACCTAAAGGTACTAGAATATTTGGTCCGGTAGCAAGAGAGCTTAAAGAGAAAGGTTTTGATAAAATAGTTTCTCTTGCTCCAGAAGTATTGTAATTAATAAATATAAAAATGAGGATTAAAAAAGGAGATACAGTTAAAATACTATACGGGAAAGACAAAGGGAAAAGAGGTCCTGTAGTTGCTGTTGATGTAAAGAAAGAAAAGGTAATAGTTGAAGGTTTAAATCTTTACAAAAAGCATATAAAGGGAGATGGACAGAGTAAGACTTCAGAGATAATAACAATAGAAAAACCATTTCCTGTATCAAAAATAATGTTAATTTGTCCTTCTTGTGATAAGCCAACAAGAGTTAGTTCTAAAATAGAAGATGACAAGAAAATTAGAATCTGTAAAAAATGTGGAAAAGAAATAGTAAGTAATATTTCTAAGGAGAAGAAAGAAGAAACAAAGGTTGATGTGACGAAAAAACAGGTTAAAAAAGCTAAATCTAAAACTAAGAATAAAATAAAATAATGGCAAGATTAAGAGAGGAATACAATAAAAAAATAAAACAGGAAGTAATGAAAGACTTGGGCTATAAAAACCCAATGCAAGTACCTACTCTAGAGAAAATAGTTATTAACATGGGAGCTGGAGAGGTTATAGCAAATCACTCTGCACTAGAGGAAATAATTGAAATGTTTAGATTGATATCAGGACAGAACCCTGTTGTTAATAAGGCAAAGAAAGCAATTTCTTCCTTTAAAATTAGACAAGGACAAGATGTAGGTGTGTCTGTAACCTTAAGAGGTGCTAGAATGTGGGAGTTTTTTGATAAGTTGGTTAATGTAGTATTTCCAAGGACAAAAGACTTTAGAGGTCTTAAGGCTTCCTCTTTTGATGGTTCTGGTAATTTTTCTGTAGGAATAGAGGATCATACTGTATTTGTAGAGATAGACCCTAATCAGGTATCAAAAGTTAGAAGTTTACAGGTTACAATAGTTACAACAGCGGATAATGATAAAGATGCTAAGGTGTTTTTAGATAAATTTGGTTTTCCTTTTGTAAAAGATGTCAACAGAAGCTAAAGAATACAAAGCAAAAAAGTTAAAAAGAAGTTCTAAGTATGCCTCTAGAGTGCATAATAGGTGTGAAATTTGTGGAAAAGCAAGAAGCTATATGAGACATTATGGCCTATGTAGGGTATGTTTTAGACAATTGGCAAGTGAAGGAAAGATACCTGGAGTTAAGAAATCTATTTGGTAAATTAATTTTATTACACTGAAGAATGAACGATTTGATAGCAGATATGTTAACAAGAATACAAAATGGGATTATGAGAAAGAAGGAACAAATAAGTATTCCTGCTACTAAGGTAAATAGGGAAATACTAAAAGTAATAAAACAGGAGGGAATGCTTGAAGATTATGAAGAGAAGGAAGGTATGTTAGTTGTAACATTAAAATATGATAAAGGTGAACCAGTAATTACACATTTAAAGAAAATAAGTAAACCTGGACAAAGAATATATGTTAGCTACAAGGATATTGTTCCTGTTATGAATGGGAGAGGAATATCGATAATTAGTACATCAGAGGGAATTATGTCTGGTGCTATGTCTAAAAGCAAAAAGTTAGGTGGAGAATTAATATGTAATATATGGTAAAAGAATGTCTAAAATAGGAGAACAAGAAATAATAATAGAAGAAGGAGTTACTGTAGAAAAAGAAGGAGCTGTTCTTACTGTAACAGGAGCCTTAGGGGAAATTACGGTGAAAATCCCTGATAATATCGATGTGATAATAAAGGATACTGTTATCAATGTGTCTGCTAAAGACAGTACAAAACAGGCAAAATCAAATCATGGAACATATAGAATGTTAATATCCAATGCAATACAAGGAGTAAAAGAGGGATATACAAAGACATTAGAATTAGTAGGAGTTGGATACAGAGCAAGAATGGAAGGTGATACCCTCGTTATGAGTCTAGGTTGGAATCATCCAGTAGAGGTAAAACCATTTGAAGGTATACGAATAGAAGTTCCTGAGGAAACAAAAGTAGTTGTTAAGGGGTACGATAAGCAGAAAGTAGGTCTTTTTGCAGCCAAGATTAGAGAGATTAGAAAGCCAGAACCGTACAAGGGAAAGGGTATAAGATATGAAGGCGAATATGTAAGAAGGAAAAGCTCTAAATCAAATCTAGCTTCAGAATAAAATTAATAGGTTAAATTACTAAAATGGGAATGAAAACAAAAGAACAAAAAAGACAAAGAAGAAAGGCATACATCAAGAAGAGTATAAGAGGGACATCTGACAGGCCTAGGATTTTTGTATTTAAGAGTAACAGGTATTTCTATGCAGGGCTAGCAGATGATGAAAAAGGAATAGTTCTTAAATCTTACATGGCAAAAAAGGAAACAGATGATATAATAGCGATGTCTAAGAAGTTTGCAAAAGAGGCTTTGAAAAGTGAATCTGTGGTTTTTGACAGAAGTGGATATAAGTATCACGGCTTAGTGAAGACATTTGCAGATGAATTAAGAAATCAGAAAGTTAAAATTTAAAAAGTTAAAATGGAAAAAGACTTTGCTAGAGACAAAAAGAGAAAAAGTTATGATTCTAAGGCATTACCTGTTAGAAGGGTTGCTAAGGTAACAAAAGGAGGTAGGAGATTGAGATTTAGTACCGTTGTTGTTGTTGGTGATAGGAAAGGATCTGTTGGGGTAGCCCTTGGTAGAGGTTCTGATGTTAAGGGGGCTATAGATCAGGGAGAGAGGCTAGCAGCTAAGAAGATGAAAAAGATTGAATTAGTGGGAGATACTATCCCTCATGAGATATTACATAAACATGGAGCTGCAAAGGTTCTTCTTAGACCAGCAAGAACAGGTACGGGAGTAATAGCAGGATCTTCAGTAAGAACGGTTTTAGAACTAGCAGGAATAGACAATGTCTATGGAAAGATTCTTGGAACTCAAGAAGCGAATTCTAATGCATATTGTACTTTTGAAGCTTTAGTAAAGTTGAGAAAAGGGAGAGTCTTAGAAAAGATGCAAATTATGAGAGAGAGAGTTCACATTAAAGAAGAAATGGATAAAGAGAAACAGATTAGAGAAGATAAGAAAAGAAAAGAGAAGAAACAGAAAAGAAGAGAGGAAAGTGGAGGAAAAAAGTTAGTTAAGAAAAATAAAGTAAGTAAAAAGAAGTAATGTATCTGGAAAGTATACCGAAAAGAAAAGGAGAGAAGGCAAAGAGCAAAAGACTTGGAAGAGGTTACGGCTCAGGGGTTGGCGGACATACAGTAGGAAGGGGAACTAAAGGACAAAGGTCTAGAGCTGGTCATAAATCACTTGTAGCTTTTGAGGGTGGTAATGTGCCTTTTTACAAAAGAATGCCTAAATACAAAGGTTTTAATGTTCCCATTAAATCAGGAAAGCAAGCTATCAACGTAGATACACTTTCAAATAATTTTAAGAGTGGTGAGAAAGTAAACCTAGAAGCTCTTAAAGAGAAAGGACTAATTAAGAAGAATACAAAGGAAGTAAAAGTACTGGGAAGAGGAGAAGTAAAGAAGAAACTGACAATAGAAGAATTAAAGATCTCGCCTGTAGCAGTTGAAAAGATAGAAAAGGCAGGGGGAAATGTAAAATAAGCCCTAATTAAATGAAAAAGCTAACAGATAGAATCAAGTCCGTATTTAGGTCGAAAGACATTAGAGATAAAATTGTATTCTCTCTGTTAATACTCTTTTTCTACAGAGTACTTTCCGCAATACCAGTCTCAGGAATTCCTGCAGAAGCGATAAAGCAGCTTTTTGAAGGAACAGGTTTTGGTGATGTTCTTTCTACAGTATCGGGAGGGGTATTAGAGACAGCATCTATTGTTGCAATAGGGTTAACTCCATATATCAACGCCTCTATTATTTTCCAATTACTTGGAACAGTAATTCCTAAACTAGAAGAATTAGGAAAAGAAGGAGCTGAAGGTAGAAGAAAAATTTCTATGTATACACGTTTAGTTACAGTTCCATTGGCTATTCTTCAATCATTTGTCATTTACTCTACTTTAAGAGGGTTTGGTTTAATAGAGACATTAGGAACTTTACAATTAGTAACCATGTCTGCAACATTAACAGCAGGGGCAGTAATTATGATGTGGTTTGGAGAATTAATATCAGAAAATGGATATGGAGGAGGTTCATCTTTTCTTATCATGTTGGGTATACTATCAGGAATCCCTGGGACTATCAGGTCTAATTTTGTAACTATGGATCTTTTTCAAAAAGTTATATTTATACTCTTTTCTTTACTTCTTGTAGTGGGTGTAGTTGTTATTACGGAAACGGAAAGAAGAGTAAAGATTCAGTATTCAAGGAGAGTTAGACAGGGAGGAGCTCTGGAAAGCTATATACCAATCAAACTAACTCAGTCAGGTGTTATGCCTGTAATTTTTGCAATGTCCTTGCTTTCATTCCCTCAGTTGATAGGTAAGTTTCTATTAAGTAGAGATATTAATCCTACAATAACAGGCATCATAGAGACGATAATGAAGGCACTAGAGAATCCTTACATATTCAATGGTCTCTCTTTCTTCCTAATCCTTGCCTTTTCATTCTTCTATTTAGGTGTTGTTTTCAAAACAGAGGATCTTGCTGAAAATCTTCAAAAACAGGGAGCTTTTATACAAGGGATTCGTCCAGGAGAAAAAACATCACAGTATCTTAGAAAGGTAAGTCTTAGACTTACAGTAATAGGTGCTCTTTTCCTAGCAACCTTATCAATATTGCCAGATATATTCGTAAGGACTGGTTTGATAACAGCAGTAGTATTTTCAGGTACTGGTCTATTAATAGTTGTAGGTGTAGCTCTTGATATAAAGAGAGAGGTAGAGTCTATGGTCTCTGTGAGAAGTTATGATAAGTATCTTTAATATTCTGTTCTGTATATATGAAAACAATACTCATACACGGTCCTGCAGGTAGTGGAAAAGACACTCAAGCAGAGCTGTTATCTTCCAAATTTGGGTTCCAAGTAATTGGTACGGGAGAAATGTTTCGTACAATGTTTTCAGAAGGGGATATAGATGCTGTTACAGCTCATCGAAGTTGGTCTAAAGGTTTTTGGGTTCCTAACGAACTTACGTATAAAATGTTAGATAGATGGATTACGAGGTTTGATAATAGTAAGAATTGGTTGTTTGTTTCAGTAGTAAGAGATGTTGGTCAAATAATAATGTTTGATAAATTTTTGGAAAAACAGGCAAGAGAATTAGATAAATTCCTTTACTTCAAACTAGACGAACAAACCGCAGTAGAAAGACTTTCTTTAAGAAGGGTATGTATTAACTGTGGTGCTATTTTCAATGCTAAGTACAAAAAAGAGAAGAAAGAAGGATACTGTGATGAATGTGGAACTATCTTATCGCAAAGGGAGGATGATAAAGACTATAATATAAGGCAGAGATTATTGGAAGATCAAAGAACAATAGAACCAATAATTGAAGAGTATAGGAAAAGAGGGATATATATAGAAGTTGATGCTAGACCGGGAATAGAAGAAATACATGAAGAAGTAATTAAGGTTCTAAACTTGTAAATAACCTTTTTTTTTGCTATGCTTTCCATGTCTCTTTATTAGGGTGTAAATTACCCAATTTGACTATATTTTGTTGAATTAAAAGTGTTCCTTTGATATAATTCTGAGGATTCTATTTACATCCAAAAAGGACGATATAGTATGAAAGAAAGTAAAAAGGTTTTTGAATTTGATGGCATAGTTAAGGAATGCCTTCCAAATACTAAATTTGTAATAGAGGTAGATGTTGAGGGGGCCAAGCATGAAGTTATTGGCTATCTCTCTGGAAGGATGAGAATGAACTATATTCGTATTTTAGAGGGTGATAAAGTAAAGATTGAAATAACACCCTATGATAAAGAGAAGGGTCGTATAACATATAGATATATGAAATAAAGAAATATGAAAGTACATGCTTCAACAAAAAAAAGGTGTCCGGAATGCTATGTAGTAAAAAGGAAAAACAGAGTATATGTGTACTGTAAGAAAGACCCAAAGCATAAACAAAGACAGGGTTAAATTTAATTAATATATTTTTATCTAAATGGCAAGAGTAGCAGGAGTAGAAATATCAAATGACAAGAAGTTATGGGTCTCCTTAATGGGGATTTATGGTATTGGAGAGAAAAAGGCAAAGCAGCTTTGTATTGATACAAATATTGATAAAAACATATTAGTTAAAAATATGACAGAGAATGAGCTTGATATAGTCAGGAAATATATTGAAACGAATTACAAGGTAGAAGGAGAATTAAGACAGGGTATATACAGAGATATAAAAAGGATGAAGGATATTAGAAGCTATCGTGGAATAAGGCATAAATTAGGATTACCTGTTAGAGGTCAGCGAACGAGGCATAATGCAAGAACTCGAAAAGGAAGAGGAAAGCCAGTTGGTGGTCTTAAACGTACTTTAGACAAAACATAAAATATATGGCAAAAACGACAGAGAAAACAAAAAAGAAAGAGAAGAGAAATGTACAAAGTGGTGTTGCAATTATTCAATCCACGTTTAACAACACTATAATCAGTTTGACAGATGAAGAAGGGAAGGTATTAGGACAAGGAAGCCCTGCAATGGTTGGTTTTAAAGGAGCAAGAAGGAGTACGGCTTTTGCAGCTACTAAGGCAGCTATGGATGTTGCAGAGAGAGTTATTAAAAAATACGGTCTTAGAGAGGTAAGAGTTTTTGTAAAAGGACCAGGATCTGGAAGGAATGCAGCTGTTAAAGGTTTGGATTCAGCAGGCTTAAGAATTACAATGTTAGCGGATAGAACACCAATACCGCACAATGGTTGTAGACCAAGGAAAACTCCTAGAAAATAATTAATTAATACAAATAATAAATGGGAAGACATACAGGACCAAAAGAAAAACTAAGTAGAAGAGAAGGTGTAAATTTGTATCTTAAAGGAGCAAGATCATTCTCTGATAAAGCAGGTATAATTAGGAAACCTTTTCCTCCAGGGCAGCATGGCAATAAAAGGAGAGCTAGATTATCTAACTATGGTTTTCAATTAAGAGAGAAACAGAAAGTAAAAAGAACATACGGGTTAAGAGAGAAGAAAATGAAGATAGTATACAAGGAAGCTGATAGGAGATCGAAGTTATACAATACAGACAAAGGATTAGAATTACTTAGAATATTAGAACTAAGATTGGATAATGTAATCTATCTTGCAGGATTAGCATCATCTAGAGCTTCCGCAAGACAGTATGTAACACATGGACATGTAAAGTTAAATGGGGAGAAAATGACTATTCCCTCTTTAGAAGTAAAAGAAGGAGATACGATAGAGTTGATTAAGGCAAAGTTAGCTCCTTCCTCTAAACTATTTGAAACACCAGATTGGATAGAAACAAAAGGAGTATCTTGTAAGATAGTGAGATTACCAGTAAGGGATGATATGGATGAAGGAATTAAGGAGAACTTAATAATAGAGTTCTACTCTAGATAATTTTAATTAAAATCTAAATGGAAGCATTTAAAGATATAAAGGTTACAATAAAAGAAGAGAAGGATAATTACGGTCTCTTTGAGATTTCACCACTGCCAAGAGGTTATGGACATACTTTAGGAAATGCTCTAAGAAGAATCCTCTACTCTAGCTTGAGGGGTACTGGAATAACTGCTGTTCAGATAAAGGGAGTGGACCACGAGTATTCAACGATTGATGGTATTAAGGAAACAGTTGTAGAAATTTTGTTAAATCTTAAAGATGTTAAGTTTAAAACAGAGTTAGCTGATGAGTTTAAGTGTAAATTAAATGTTACTGGTAGAAAAATTGTAACAGCAGGAGATATAGAGGTTGTGGGAGATTTAGAGATTGTTAATAAAGATATTGTAATAGCAGAATTAACAGATTCTTCTTCTAAATTAGATATGGAAATCACTGTAGAGTCAGGTGTAGGATATAAAAATATTAATGAGACTGAAAGAAAAGTGGTTGGTTTAATACCTTTAGATTGTGATTTCTCTCCAATAGAAAGAGTCAGTATGAGTGTAGAACAGGCTAGAAAAGGACAAGAAACAGATTTGGATGCTGTTTTAATAGGAGTTACTACTGATGGTAGTGTTACTCCCAAAGACGCATTGATTACCTCTTCTAAAATACTTCAAGAATTTGCAGGTAAGGTTATGATTGCTATGGGAATGTCAGAAAAAGAAGTAGTTGAGTTAGAAGAGGAGGCAAATAAAGTGGAGTTAGAAGAGGAGGAAACAGAACAAGAAGATGATGAAATAGGAGGATGGAAAATTGAAGAGCTACCTATCTCTAAGAGATCTAAAACGGGTCTTTTAACAGGAGGTTTTAAAACAGTATCAGACTTGAAGAATACAACTGCAACTGAATTATTAAACCTTCCTGGGTTTGGGAATAAGTCATTAAATGAAGTTTTAGAACTATTAACAGAATACGGAATTAATATAAAAGGTTCATAAAAAAAGATGTATAAAGGAATCAAAGAGAAAAAATTAGGAAAAAAGAAATCACATAGAGGCTTAATGATTAACAATCTTTTAAGATCTCTCTTTGATAATAATTATGTTGTTACTACTACTCCAAAGGCAAAGGTTTTAAAAAGCAAAGCATCTTCATTAATAGAAAAAGGTAAAAAATATCAAGATGATCTCTCATTTAGGAGACGATTACAGGTGATTCTTGGTGATTCTGAAAATGTAAAAAAATATAAAGAATATATTGCAAAGGAGCGTACTGGAGTTAAGTTTGTTAGAGTTGGATATAGAGAAGGTGATAATGCAGAATTGTCTAGGGTGTATCTTTTGGGGTTAGGCGAGAAGAAAAAGAGCGCAAAGGAGAAGAAAGAAGAAATCAAGGAAGAGAAGAAAAAGGAAGTTAAAGAAACAAAGTCAAAGATAATAGAGAAAGGGGACGAAAAGAAGATAGATAAAACAGCTGTAATCAAAGATGCAAGAAGAGCAACTTCTCGATCTGGTCTTTAATTAATTCAAAATCTTTTAATAAATGAAATACAAAACAGAATGGACAAAAGAAAAAGAAGTGGTGAGAAAGTGGTACTTAATAGATGTTAAGGATAGAATACTTGGAAGGTCAGCAACCAAAATAGCATCCCTTTTGATAGGAAAAGAGAAACCAGAAATAGTTCCTAATATTGATTGTGGTGATTATGTTGTTGTCATAAATAGTGATATGGTCAAACTAACTAGAGGAAAAGAAAAAAAGAAACAATACTATAGTCACTCTACATATCCTGGAGCACTCAAGACTGTAAGATTTGATGAACAAATAGAAAAAGATTCAAGAAAAGTAATAAAAGATGCAGTAAAAAACATGCTGCCACAAAACAAATTAAAGGATCAAAGATTAACGAGATTGATGATATACAAAAACTCAGAGCACAAGCATACTGCTCAAGACCCAATTGAAATTAAATTTTAATTTAATATATATAAAGTGGAGAAATATACCGAAGGAATAGGAAGAAGAAAAACATCGACTGCTAGAGTAAGACTCTACAAGGGAGACAAAGCATCTACTGTAAATGGCAAGGCAGTTGCAGAACACTTTGTTTCAAAAAAAGATTCAGAGAAATTACTTACAAGACCATTAGTTGTAGTTGGTTTAGAAGAGAAATATTACTTTACAGCTAAAGTATTAGGAGGAGGGATGACAGGTCAGATTGATGCAATTAGGCTAGGTTTAGCTAGAGCTTTGTATGAAATGAAACCAGAATTAAAACCAGCTCTAAGAAAAGAAGGTTTTGTGACAAGAGACCCAAGGGCAGTAGAGAGAAAGAAGTACGATCACGTTAAAGCTAGAAAGAAACCACAATTCTCTAAGAGGTAATCCTTTACATATTTTCTGTTGATATCCTAGAATTATTATCCTATCATTTAGGTACAATAATTTTATCTTTTAATTCCATGAAGGAGAAAAAATCTTTTATCAAAGCTTTTGTAATAGGGGGGATCTTTTTAGGTATTATCCTTTTTTTAGGAGTAATAACTATTTCCATATTGAGTTTTTCTGTGAAAAAGACTGATATGTCAGAATCATTCAGGAATTCACTTGTCTACACAGATGAAGTTTCTTTTAAATCGCCTTTAGTTCCTGATATAGGAGGAGAGTTGTATCTGTCAGATGGTGGGTTTGATTCGATGGAGTATGCAATAGAAGATAAAAAATTGATAAAAACGGCCCAAATAGATATTAGAGTTGACGATATAGATAATACTTTAGATGAAATTTCTAAACTGACTATATCTTTTAAAGGTACAACAATGGACTTAGATGATTTTGGAAAGGGTTTGGACAGGACTGTTTTTATGAAGATACGGGTAGAGGAAGACGACTTCGAATCTTTCTATAACAAAATTAAAGAGTTAGATGGAGAGTTTGTTGGTTCGACAATAAGCCAGACAGATGTTACTGAGACAGTAGTTGATTTGAAAACTAGATTAAATAATTACAGGAATGTAGAAGCTCAGTTTTTAAAGATTTTAGAAAGTGCAGAGAGTGTTGAGGATACTCTATCTGTATACAAAGAGATCAACAAGGTTAGACTTGATATTGAGGGAATAGAAGTACAGCTAAAAAACTTAGAAACTCAGACGGATTATTCATATATATACATAAATATTTTTCAAAGTAGTGAAGGTGCAGAACTAGAGGAAGAAGAATGGAAACCAGTTGGAATATTAAAAGATGCAGCAAGATCACTTCTTGTCTTTTTAAGATTTATAGGAAGTGTTTTGATATGGCTTGTTGTATTTTCACCCGTTATTACTCTTTTTGTCGTTCCAATAGCAATTATTCAAAAAAAACGTAAAAAATAGTATAATATAGGTGCGCAAGTACTACTAGATGGTTGCGCTTGCTTTTTAAAAGTGAGTGAGGAAAGTCCGGACTCCATAAAGTGGAGCCAACGAGAGTTGGGTGGGAGTGATCTTACGGAGAAAAGGGCAACAGAAAGATATACCGTCCCGCTAACTTATAGTTAGTGAGATAAGGGTGAAATGGTAGTGTAAGAGACTACCGGGTATCGTAGTAATACGGTGCTGCGTGGTAACCCCCTCCTGGAGCAAGGTTAAACCGCATAGACAGATAATCATCGTTATACAGAATCCGGCTTACTGTGTGCTTGCGCAAAAGTACCTCCTCTTAAAGCCTCAGTAGCAGACATCCTCTTCTTTCCTTCTACTTTTAATTCATTAACCTTGATACATTTCCCTTTTTCCTTTGTTTTGAAGAGTAAAGAATCATTTTTTATTATTAATTCACCAGGAAGTCCCTGCTCATTACACGAAAGTATTTCAGCATCAAAAATCTGTATTCTTTTACCATTCCACATACTCCATGCTATTGGCCATGGTAGCAAGGCTCTGACCATTCTCTCTATATATTCTGGTTCGTAACTATCCCAGTGAATTTCTGCTCTCTCTTTTGATGTTTCTTTTTGCCAACAGTATGTGGCTTTAGAGTGATCCTGTTTGCTAGGTACTATTTCTCCATTGATCCAATCCATAAGGGTGGGGATTAAAACAGTATTACCTTTTTCAACAAGTCTTTTTCTTAATGAAATATTACTATCATCTTCCCTAATCTTCTCTTTAAATACCTTTAATATATCTCCTTCATCTAGCCCTTCTGACATTAGCATTATGGTAATACCTGTCTCCTTCTCGCCTTCTAATATTGCTTTTTGGATAGGTACAGCACCTCTGTATTTAGGAAGTATGGAAAAATGTATATTGATACAACCGTATTTAGGGTAGGATATAAATTCTTTTGGAATAATTTCTCCAAATGCCTTACAAACAACTATCTCAGGCTTGTATTTTTTTAGAATTTCAATATATCTCTCTTTTTTACCTTCTGTATGCTCAACTGGGATTTTTTGTTCTTCAGCGTAAACCTTGACCTCTGATTTTGTAACAACCTGTTTTCGACCAACAGGCTTGTCTGGAGATGTAATAACAGAGACTATCTCAAAAAATGGATCTTCGTGTAAAACTTTTAAAGCTTCTACAGATTCCCATGGTGTTCCTAAAAATACTGTTCTCATATGTGTTATTTTACTCAATTGCTTCTCAAATTGCTATAATACCTCAGAAATGAAAATGTCTGAATTTCAATACAATTTGCCAGAAGAGCTAATAGCGCAATATCCTGTAAAGAAAAGAGGCTCTTCTAAATTACTTGTTTTGGACAGGGTAAAAGGTAAGATTTTTGATGATAAATATTTTAATATTTCAAAATATATATCAGAAGGAGATGTTGTGGTATTGAATGAAACGAAAGTATTAAATTGTAGGACTTTTTTTATAACACCATTAGGGAAAAGAGTAGAGGTTCTTTTTCTAGAGGAAAAGAATGATATTACTTGGTTTGCACTTGTAGGAAGAGCGAAAGATGTAAATGAGGGTGATATTCTTACAAATGAGGAAGATGGAGATTTTCAAGTAGTTGTAGGTAAAAGGAAAGGTAAAGGGTTTTTAATTACTTTCAAAAGTGGAAATGCTAAAAAATTGTTTGAAAGTTGTGGTCATACACCTCTCCCTCCATATATGAAAAGAGAGGATAGTACAGAAGACAGAGTTAGATACAATACTGTTTTTTCAGAGAAGCTTGGTGCAGTTGCAGCTCCTACTGCAAGTTTAAATCTAACAGAGGATATATTAGATGAGATTAAAGCTAGAGGAGCAATTATTGTAAAGATAGAATTGAAAATAGGTTGGGGAACCTTCGAGCCAGTAAGAGAGGAGAGTGTTGAGGAACACAAAGTACATGAGGAGTCTTTTACAGTATCAAAGGAGGCATCTTCCAGAATAAATGAGGTAATCCTAAGTAACAAGAGAGTATGGGCATTTGGAACAACAGTTTCTAGAGCGTTAGAGAGCTCTGCATACTTTGAAAAGAAGGTCGGTAAATATTTACTTAAACCAGTAGAAGGAAAGACTGATTTGTATATATATCCAGGGTATAGATGGAAGGTAGTTGATATTTTAGTAACCAATTTCCATATGCCAGACTCTTCCTTGATACTTTTAGTGAGTGCTTTTGCTGGAAAAAGTAATATTAAGAAGGCATACAGTTGGGCTATAGATAATGATTATAGATTCCTTAGCTATGGAGATAGTATGTTAATAGGAGATAATTTAATTAAATAAATGATGAACAAATTACTTAAAGATATAAATAAGAAATACTTTTTTATGCCAGATGCAACAAGGGGTGCAGTTAGATATTTAACAACTAAGCAATTAGAGGAAACTGGTACTGAGGCATTAGTTGTGAATACCTTGCATCTTTTAGTACATCCTGGGCCTGATGTAATAATGAAGTTGGGAGGTATAAAAAAAATGATGGGATGGGATGGATTAGTTTTCACAGATTCTGGAGGCTTTCAAGTTTTTTCTCTGATTCATTCTAAAAAATGGCAAGGAAGAGTTCATGAAAATGGTGTGATTTTTAAATCTCCAAAGCAGGGAGATATTTATGAACTGACTCCTGAGAGTTCTATTGATATTCAAATGAAGATAGGATCAGATGTGTTAGTGGCGTTAGATGACTGTAGAGATACTGGGTTAAAGAAGAAAGAGGCTGAAGAGTCAGTAGAGAGGACATTAAAATGGGCTTTAAGGTGCAAAAATCATTTTGAGAAAGAATATGGAGGAAAGAAAGAAACGGGAAAGCTTTTAACAGCTGTTGTTCAGGGAGCAAATTATTTAGATTTGAGAGAGAGATGTGCTAAGGAGTTAGTGAAGATGGGATTTGATGGATATAATTTTGGAGGCTATCCTATAAATAAAGGAGGCGAATTGGTAGAAGAAGAGTTGAAAGCAGTTATTCAGAATATTCCTAAAGACAAAATTAGATATGCAATGGGCGTTGGGAAACCGGAAGACATCTTAAAGTCTATAGAGATAGGTTATAATCTTTTTGATACAGTATTAGTAACAAGGAATGCAAGGCATGGGACTGTTTATACATCAGAGGGAATACTGAGAATTAAAAATAGTGAGATGGCTCTAGATGAGAATCCTGTTGACAAAAATTGTAATTGTGAATGTTGCAGGAATTACACAAGAGCATATATACACCATATGCTAAAGGCAGGAGAGGCTACAGCTATGACTTTAACAACGATACATAACCTTACCTATTATCAAAATCTCATGCGTGGAATTGAGGATATAGGGGTCTGTCCCAGATCTGACCCTCGTTTCGTTTTCGAATAGGCTCCCTAATCCTTTAACCAAGGATATTCCGAAGGTTTTCGAACCAGTCCTTCTACGACAGGGTTCTTGTTAATGTAATCTCTAGCTCTGATGAAATCTTTCTTGTATGGGAGCAAATTTGCATTGTATCTTCCTTGAAAAGCGTGTCCTATTCTTTGGTGCTTCCTGTTTATTTGTATTGCAAAACTAGTTAAGACTTTTTGCATATATTTCGAAAGATTTTTGGGGTCTTTGTTAGTTTTTACAATCAGGTGGAAGTGGTTGTCCATTATGCAGTAATTGACCAGTTTGATATTACATTCGTTTTTGTGACGATAAAGTAGGTTTACAAAAATTTGTTTATCCGAAGAGTGTTTCAGGACAGCATCCTTATTGTTTCCTCTGTTGTAGATGTGATAATAGCTATTCGGTTGGAAATTTCTTTTTGTCCTAGGCATATCCAAATATATCAGGTAGATGTTAAATTTAGGTTAAATGGGTCTGATCTGGGTCAGACCCTGAATAATTTGGAAATTGCTATGGTAAGAATATAAAAAAAATGATATCATTGGAGAAGTCATTGTTAAAAGGACTCTTTTGGTAATTGAAAGTTTAAGAAAAAATATTTTAAATGAAATTTATAACAATTAACGGAAAATTTTTGTCGTTATACTATAATCGTGGCTGTACGGCCGCTTCATATCCCAAAGGTGTCTAATTAGCAGACAATTTAAATTTTAAATTCTAGATACATGGAAACAGTGTTGTTTGTCCTGCTTACCGCGATTGTATCTACTGTTACTGTAGTGCTTGTTTTAAAATACGCATTTCATTGGGTAAAGGTAGATAATATCCCAGAGAAGGATATAGAGGAAGCAGCAAAAAAGTTGATGAAAGAGAAGTTCGAAAGTGCAGAACAAGAGATTGGGGAGATGAAAGAGAAGGAGGAAAACCGAATAAAGCAGATGAGAAGAGAGAGTACAGAGCATGAAGGTCTTTTGATAGAAAGAGAAAAGAAATTAAATAGAAGATCTAAAATTTTAGATGAAAAAACAGAAGATATAGAACAAAAGGAGAGTAGTCTTAAAGAAGGTCTTAAAAGATTAGAAACAAACAGAGCTCAGTTAAAAAAAGAATTAGAAAAGATATCAGGACTATCAAGAGAAGAAGCAAAGGAAAGATTGATGAAAGAGGTAGACAAAGATCTCGTAGAATATGAAGCAAAAAAGATACGACAGGCACAAAAAAATATAGAGGTAATAGCAGAAGAGGAGGCTCAGAAAATACTTGTTGAATCTATGCAAAGGGTTGCTACAGACTATGTTGCAGAAACAACCACTAAAGTTATTAAAGTGGAAGATGATAAGGTTAAAGGTAGAGTTATTGGAAGAGAGGGAAGGAATATTAGAGCATTTGAACAATTAACAGGAGTAGATATTATAGTTGATGAGTCTCCAGACTCTATTGGTTTGTCTTCGTTTGATCCCCTAAGAAGGGAAATCGCTTATGTTGCTATGACTAAGTTAATAGCAGATGGCAGGATTCATCCAGGTTCAATAGAGGATGCTGTTAAAAGAGCAAAGAATGAGATATCAAAAGAGATAAAGAAAAATGGCCAAATTCTTGCAGATGAGGCAAATTGGCCTGATATAGATTTAGGTTTAATGAAATTAGTAGGGAAAATGAAATATAGATCTAGTTATGGGCAATCTTTAATGCAGCATACGATTGAAGTTATTAGGCTTGCAGAAGTTTTAGCAAGTGAAATAGGTGCTGATGTTCAATTAGCAAAAAGGGCAGCACTATTACATGATGTAGGTAAAGTACTTTCTCATAAGGTAGATAGTCCTCACCATCATATTTCTGGACAGGTTGCAAGGAAATATGGATTAGACGAAAAATTAATAAATGCTATAGAAGCACATCACTTGGACATAGATCCTCAAACTCCGGAAGCAGTAGTAATATACTTAGCAGATGCGATTTCAGGATCAAGGCCAGGAGCTAGAAAAGATAGTTATGAGCAGTATATTCAAAGAATAGAGGGAATAGAGAAGGCAGCAAAGGAAGTAGGGAAAGATAAGATAGAGGAGGTTTATGCTATAAAGGCAGGTAGAGAGGTACGTGTTATAGTTAAGCCTTTGTTAGTATCGGATGATGATGCAAAGGTAATGGCTAAGGATATAGCAGAGGAAATCGAAAAGAATCAAAGTTATCCAGGTAATGTTGAGGTTACTGTAATACGAGAAACAAGAGCGATAGATGTGGCAAAATAGCTGTTTTTTAGCTATCTTCTAGTAACAATTGCTATAGGAGGAGAAGGGCTTTTAAGCCCTTCTTTCAAATTCTAAGATGCTTAAAAGTTATAAAAACTTTGAACAGAAAGAAATCCTTTTTAAGACTTGTGTGATATTGTTGTTACCAAGGGCTTTTTAAAGTGGTTTTGAGAAGAGATATTGATATGTAGGGCTTTGTTTAATGAGGAGTATTTTAGTTCATTAAGAAAGCTTTTAATATCGAAGTTCTTGCACTGTGTAGGTTATACCCCATAACAAAAAGGAGCCTTGACGAAACCTTTTATTTGTCTTATTTTAGAACTGGATATACTCAAATTCTTTTTAACTTAGGGTTTTTGATGTATAGTATCTCAAAGAAAGGAGGCAACATGAAATGTTAAAAAAAGACTTAATTGACAAGATTGCAGCTACAGGATTAACCAAGAGACAAGCAAGTGATGCTTTGGATGCAACATTAGATGCTATTGAGGGAGCTTTAAGTAAAGGAGATTCTATTCTCTTAACAGGATTTGGTAAATTTGAGGTAAGAACAAGAGCATCAAGAATGGGAATTAATCCTAAAACTCTTGAAAAAATTAGACTTCCACAGACAAAAGTTCCTGCATTTAAAGCAGGAAAGAGCTTAAAAGCAGCTGTGAAGTAACGAACTGCCGGTGTTTCTTTGTAAAAAAGAAATACAAAGAAAAGAAGGAAGGACCCATTAGGGTCCTTTTCTTTTTTCCGAGTAAAGACTTCTTCACATCTTCAGATAAATATCTTAAACTATATGACATATGGATATGCTCACAAGTTTGTTTGTTCCAACAAAGAAGAATAATTACAAACCACATCTACTCAGAAAGGTTGCAATAGTATGCTATTCAATCATACTTGTTCTTGTAAATGGTTTTGGTGGACTGTTAGGGGTAGGATATGCTCAGGCAAGTACAATAACAGCTGAAAATATAATAAATTTAACTAACAGTGAAAGAATTGCTTGGGGCTTAAATACTCTACAACCTAATTCACAGCTATCAGCTGCAGCTCTAGCTAAAGCAAATAATATGTTTGAAGAGCAATATTGGGATCATTTTGGCCCCAATGGTGAGTCACCGTGGCAATTTATAAGGGCAGCGGGATATGATTATGTTTATGCAGGAGAAAACTTAGGAAAAGGGTTTAGAACAGCAGAGGGTCTTCATGAAGCGTGGATGGCTAGCCCTACCCATAAAGAAAACGTCATTAGCAGGAATTACAAAGATATAGGGGTAGCGGTAGTAGATGGTATTTTGTTAGGGAAACAAACAACTCTTGTTATTCAAATGTTTGGAAACTTGACTAGTGATGTTCATGGTAGCTCTGCTGTAGAACCATCTGTACCAAATGTCCCTGCTCCTACTCCTGTTTTAAATCTAGAAACAGAACCCTCAGTTGAGAAAAAAGTAATTATTAACAGAGAGGCTGGAGAGATAAAGAGTATAAGTATAACATCTCCTAAAGAGGGTGCTATAGTTACAAATGCCTCTATGAATGTAAAAGGGGAGACAAGTAATATCTCTGGAGAATATACAGTTCAAATATATGAAGAAAGCTCCCTGATAGGGGGTGTCTCAGCAACTTCTTCTGAATGGGAATTTAACAAAAATGCTGATTGGACTGAAGGAGAACATAGGATAGAAGCAAAATTGGAAGGACAAGATGTTTCCTCCGAAGAAGTCTCTTTTACAGTAGCATCAAAAGCTCCTTTAGTTAACTCAAAAAGTATTTTTGTGGAGAAATCTGGAGGAAAATACAAAGTATCTTTTTCAGTAGATGGAGTATGGGAAAAATTTAGTTTACTAGTAGGCTCTCAAATAATAGAAGTGGATTACAAAGCGGAGGCAAATAACATATCTTTTGAAATAGAGGAAGAAAAAATAAAAGGGACTGTGATGATTATGCTAGCTGATGCATATGGAAATAGTTCTAAGTTAGATATCTCCGAATATTTTATTGAGAAAGAAAGTTCTACAAAAAAAGTATTTCCTCTGATGGGCTTAAGTTTAGGGAATGCAGTTAGTATAGCAATTGTTATGTTTGTACTGTTATTATTAATAATAGAAATAATTGTATACTGGAGAATAGGTAGAATAAAAGATGTGACAGGAGAGATTTTTACGATAGGCGTTTGGTGGCTAATTTTAACAATAGCAGTACTAAATGGATTTACAGGAGTAATTAATTAAATGCTTTAACTGCCTAAAATGAAATACAGGTTAAAAATTAAAAATGATCTCTTTTACCTGTTTGTCATATTGATGATAACTCAGATATTTAACCATTCTGTTTTGGGTGCTCCCTTGCCTTTTCTTCTTGTTCTAGGTTTCTTGGGTTTAATGCTTTTGGAGACATGGGTTATTAAGACGTTTAGAGATTATTCTGGTAAAAAAGTGTCAAAGTATAGTGATGTTTTGGTTAAGATTTCTTTTAAGAAAAGGTTCTTTGAATATTTTCTCCTTCCTGCTATCTTCTACATCTCTCTTTTGATATTTCTTTTCTTTAATAGGAATATGCTACTAGGGCATATTATATTGGGAGTATGTACGGTATTTCTCCTTATTCTTTTCTTAAATATAAAGAGTTCTTTAAACAGAATTTACTCCTTTGCACTTGCAACACGGGCAATCTATGATTTTATGTGTATAACTATATTCTATCTTTTGCTTAACTCATTTGTTCGTATAGGGGTCAGTATGGAAGTATTTACAGCCCTTTCGGTAATCTCTTCCTTCATTCTCTTAACCTTTGTATTAAAAATACATGATAGGCTTGGAGGTTTTGAATTATTTGTAACACTTTTCTGCTCTTTGTTTATAGCAATAATCAGCCTTTTCTTCTGGAATCACAATATTTTTGTAATTCCTGCAATAGGGGCTTTAGCATTCTACTTAATCATATCTCTTTGGAATGTTAGATTTGCAGGCAAGATTAAACTCCTTGATTATTTAGCTCCATTCCTCTATGTTGTTATAGCAGTTATTTTAATTTTAAGTCTTTAAATATGGGAAAAAATTTAGTCTTGAAGTTAGGTGGTTCTGTTCTTTATGATAATCTTTTGAATGTGAATAAAGTTGTTTTGGATAAACTTAAGAATTGGTACTATGAAGCAGCAGAAGAGTATGAAAAGGTAGTTATTGTTGTAGGAGGAGGTACTCTCTCTAGAAACTTACAAGAAAAAATAGCTGGATATGTAGGAGGACAGGAATATCTCCATCGAATAGGTATGAATGTAACACAAACAAATGCAGCTCTAGTTAAAGCATATCTAGAAGATCCAAATATTTTTTTACCAAGTAAACTAGGAGATGCATACGAGTGTCTTTGGGAAAATCAGAGAAGAATTATGATCACTGGAGGCTTAAAGGTAGGTTGGAGTACAGATATGGATGCTGCTGTCTTTGCAGATGTACTAGATGTAGACATGGTGTACAAGATTTCTAATATAAATTATGTATATGAAGAAGATCCTAGGGTAAATCCTAATACTCCTATTATAAAAGATCTTTCTTGGCAGGACTATTTTGAACAGTTTAATATATTAGAAGATTCATTTCATAAAGCTAATGATAATATTCCAATAGATATAGGTTGTGCTAGATTTTGCTTTAAGAAGAATATTTCCTTTTTTATTACAGGAGGAGACTCAGTATATGAGAAAAATAGTATAAAAGAGATTTTGACAGATGGTACGCTAATTCACCCTTAGGAAATTTTCTCTATAACGTAGTTTGTCTTACCTTTGGGAGTTTCAATAGTTACTTTATCTCCTACTTTTTTGCCCATAATTGCACAACCGATAGGTGATCGAGAAGATATTTTTCCTTCTAGGGGATTTGCTTCTTCTTCGCTAGTTATTTCATAAACAATACTTTTATGATTTTTCAATGTTACAGTATGTCCCATCTCTACTCTGTCCTTTTTTTCGGCTTTGACTATTTCAGCATTCTGTATCTTTTCCTTTAAAGTGATAATCTCTTGTTCATTGATGTTCTGCTCTTCAATTGCCATGGAATATCCATCATTTTCTCTTAAGTCTCCTTGGTTCCTCATTTCACTAAGAGTATTAGCTATCTTAGCTCTCAGTTCTTTCTCTCTGAGTTTAAGTTCCTCTTTTAACTTTTTAAATCCTTCTTTAGTTGTTCTATGTCTCTTTTCTTTTGACATAACGAATAGTTTAAAAGTTAGCAGCAAATGATATATGTAAGATATATTAATGTCAAATAAGTAGAACCCTGTAGTTACGTGCAAAATAGTTCATAATTATGGTAAAATCATTGCTTGTAAGCCGCTATCGTCTAACGGTTAGGACACATGATTCTCAATCATGCAATCGGGGTTCGATTCCCCGTAGCGGTACCACATATGGATATATCAGAATTGAAACAAAGTATACTTCCTAAAACTTTTTACTTACAAAATACATTTATTTGTCTAAAGGACTCTCTTGGTAAAATTTTAGTCCATGAAGAAGGTAAAAATACAACAGCAGGAAGAATAGTAGAAGTAGAAGCATATATAGGAGGAGAGGATAAAGGGTCTCATACATATTTGAATAAGAAGACTCCTAGAACAACTATTCAATTTGAAGAGGGTGGTTATGCATATATTTATACTGTACATACACATCATCTTTTTACCTTTGTTACTCAACCTAAGGATATTCCAAGTGTAGTACTGATTAGAGCTGTAGAACCAATATATGGAATAGAGATAATGAAGGAAAGAAGAGGTATGGAAGATATAAAATCTCTAACTAATGGTCCCGGGAAATTGTGTAAAGCAATGAATATTACTAAAGAATTGTATGGCCAGGATTTAACTAGTCCTGATTTTAAGCTATATATCGTTGATGATGGCTTTCAAGTTAATGACAAAGATATTGTAAAAACAGCAAGGGTAGGGATAGATTATGCAGAGGAATACAAAGATGTTCCTTGGCGCTACTATATCAAGGATAATCCCTTTATTAGTAGGAAGTAGTATAATACCCATATGATTAAATTCGATATAATAACAATATTTCCTGAAACAGTAAAAAAATATATTGATACAGGAATTCTTAAAAATGCTGTTAAAAAGGAATTAGTTAAAATAAATGTTCATGATCTTAGGAAATGGACAAAAGATAAGCATAGAACGGTAGATGATACTCCATATGGAGGAGGTCCAGGCATGATAATGAAAGTAGAACCGATATATGAAGCAGTAAAGGAATTAAAAGAGAAAGATACTGTTGTTGCAATAACAACACCAAAAGCAAAAGTAATCAAGCAGCAAGATTTAGAAGATTTTTCTCAAAAAAAAGATATGCATATGATAATAATATGTGGAAGATATGAAGGATTTGACCAAAGAGTACATGATTATTTAATAGATTATGAGTTTTCAATAGGGGAATATATATTAGCTGGAGGAGAGCTTCCTGCTCTAGTATTTATAGAGGGAGTAACAAGACTTGTCCCAGGAGTACTGGGTAATGAACTTTCTTTAGAAGAAGAGACATTTGTAAATGGGGAAACAGATCATCCTCAGTATACCAAACCAGAAAGTTTTAATGATTGGACTGTACCAAAAGCACTTCTTTCAGGTAACCATCAGGAGATTAAGGAATACAGACAGAAGCATAAGAAGATGGTATAATGAAGTCTGCTTGAAAGATTTTTTAACTACCACCCAATGTTTTAATTAAGCTAAATGATTAAATGACTGAAAAAATTGTACTAACAAAATCAAAAATTAAACAACTTGAAAAAGAGCTTAAGGCTTTAGAGAAGAAAAGAAAGAAAGCACATTCTGAATCTTTAGAGGAGGCTAGGATGAGTGATATGAGTGAAGAAACAGATAGTATTAATGCTGTTATGGTAGAGTTAGCAAATGTAGATCAGAGAATTAGTGAGATCAAAGGAATATTGGAAAACTCTGTGGAAATGGGCAAAGAGGACTGTTCTGTAGGTAATGTAGGAATTGGAAGTATAGTGAAGCTTAGTATTAAGGATAAAACGGCAACATATACAATAGTTTCAGAAGTAGAGGCTAATCCTACAGAGAACAAAATCTCTGATAAATCCCCATTAGGAAAAGCATTATCCAATGCAAAGGTAGGTGATACTATTAAAGTAAGAGTAGGCTTAAGAAGAATAATGTATGAGGTTTTGGAGATATCCTGTTAAGAAATATATTGTTTAAGCTCTTCTATCTTAACTCTTTCTTGTTTCATACTATCTCTTTCTCGAACGGTAACAGTGTTGTCTTCTAGAGAATCATAATCTACAGTAATACAGTAAGGAGTCCCTATCTCATCCTGATATCTGTACCGCTTCCCAATATTTCCTCTACTATCCCACACAACCTTTTCTTTTTGTGAGAGAGAATCAAAAATCTCCCTAGCCTTTTTAACCAACTCAGGCTTGTTAGAGACAAGAGGAAAGATAGCTGCTTTGTATGCTGCAATATCTTTATGTATTCTTAAGAGTGTTCTTTTGTTCCCTTCTCCTAAGTCTTCTTCTTCATATCCGTCAAAGAGTATCATTAACAATGTTCTGTCTACACCTCCTGAAGTTTCAACGATAGAGGGGATATATCTCTCACCACTTGCCGGATCTGTATATGATAGATCTTTCCCAGAATATTTACTGTGCTGAGTAAGATCGTAATCGCCTCTCCAATGAATTCCTTCATTTTCAGCCCAACCCCATGGAGCATTATATTCTATGTCATAAGCATCCTTTGCATAGAAAACTAGTTGATTCTTAGGATGTTGTCTAAATCTTAAGTTCTCCTTTTTGTTGTAAAGATTCTCATAGAAGTTCATCCTTTCTGTTTTCCAATACTCAAACCACTTTGGCATCTCATCAGCATGTACAAAGAATTGCATATCCCACTGTTCAAACTCTCTACTTCTGTAAGTTAATCTCTGAGGAGTTATTTCGTTTCTAAA
>LSQX01117280.1_pt1 | contig 29994 bp, 23 predicted proteins | sample 654561 | NCBI WGS metagenome assembly LSQX01 (sample SAMN04489861, study PRJNA283612) | anaerobic digester metagenome | isolation source: 4 biogas reactors fed with cattle manure at either 37C or 55C with and... | place: Denmark: Kongens Lyngby | collected 2014 | reverse complement strand
CCCACTCCGTGATGGTCCCGCCCGCCCGCCAAGCCCTCCTCAACCCCGACCCCCGGCCACCATGGGACGGCAAACACCTCCCCCAACCCTGGCCCGAAATGGATCCCAACGCTCCACCACCCTTCTGAACACTCGCCTTGTCGGGGACGTGGCCTAGGCTCCTGGGGACCGTCCGTCCTGCCAGGAGCACACCGGTGTCCGCCCAACCGCCCACCAGCACGCACCCCGCCAACCGGCACCACCGGCCGGCCCAGCGGGGTGCGAAGCATGCCCAGAGCGAAGCATGACCGAGCGGCTCCTGCAGACGGTATTCAAGACTCCAGGCCCATCTTCGGGATCCACTCCCCTGACGATTGGCGATTGCGTCTCCAGGTCAGCAGCCGCTGGCCGTGGCCCGCGACGTACAGTGAATCGCGTGACCGATCGACCGACCATCACCACACTCGGTGAGCTCCGTGAATCCGGCCACGTGGCGAAGGCGCTGCGCGAGGAAATCCGCGACAACCTGCTCGCCGCGCTGGCCGAGGACCGTGACCCCTGGCCAGGCCTGCACGGTTTCGAGTCCACCGTCATCCCCCAACTAGAGCGCGCCCTGATCGCAGGCCACGACGTGGTCCTGCTGGGCGAGCGCGGCCAGGGCAAGACCAGACTCCTGCGCACGCTCGTCGGGCTCATGGACGAGTGGACCCCCGTCATCGACGGCTCGGAGCTGGGCGAGCATCCCTATCACCCGATCACCATCGAGTCCCAGCGTCGCGCGGCCGAACTGGGCGACAACCTCCCGATCACCTGGCGCCACCGCGACGAGCGCTATTCGGAGAAGCTCGCCACTCCCGACACCTCGGTCGGCGACCTCATCGGGGACGTCGACCCGATCAAGGTGGCCGAGGGCCGGAGCCTCGGTGATCCCGAGACAATTCACTTCGGCCTCGTACCCCGCAGCCACCGCGGCATCGTCGCGATCAATGAGCTGCCGGACCTCGCCGAGCGCATCCAGGTCGCCCTGCTCAACGTGATGGAGGAGCGCGACATCCAGATCCGCGGCTATGTGCTCCGGCTGCCGCTCGACGTGCTGCTGGTGGCGAGCGCGAACCCGGAGGACTACACCAACCGCGGGCGCATCATCACTCCGCTCAAGGACCGCTTCGGCGCGGAGATCCGGACCCACTATCCGATCGAGATCGTCGACGAGGTCGCGGTGATCCGCCAGGAGGCCCACCTCACGGCCGAGGTGCCCGACGTCCTGATCGAGATCCTCGCCCGCTTCACCCGCGAACTGCGCGAGTCCTCGGCGGTGGATCAGCGCTCCGGCGTCTCGGCCCGCTTTGCGATCGCCGGCGCGGAGACCGTGGCTGCAGCGGCCCTCCACCGCGCAACCGTGCGCGGCGAATCGGAGGCGGTCGCTCGCCTGGTCGATCTCGAGGCAGCCGTCGATGTCCTCGCCGGCAAGATCGAGTTCGAGGTCGGCGAGGACGGGCGCGAGCTGGAGATCCTCGGTCACCTCTTGCGGACGGCAACGGCTGCGGCCGTACGCGAGCACCTCCGCGGCATCGACTTCGGCCCGGTCGTGGCGGCCATGGATGGCTCGACGCTGGTCACGACCGGCGACCGCGTGACCGCCGAGGAGTTCCTCGACGCCCTTCCCCATGGCCCGGGCCCGGTCTATGACGAGGTCGCCGAACGCCTGTCCGCGCGTACGCCCGGGGAACGCGCCTCCGCCCTCGAACTCGCACTCGAAGGCCTCTATCTCGCACGCCGGATCGGCAAGGAGACCGGCGGGAGCGAAACGGTGTACGGCTGATGGCCAGCCCTCCTCCCCGCGGTCACACCGCACGCTACGGCCGCTATCGCGGCGGCCCGGATCCCCTCGCGCCGCCGGTCGATCTGGCGGAGGCGCTGGAACACATCGGCCGCGAGGTGATGGACGGCAGCTCGCCGGAGCGGGCGATGCGGGAATACCTGCGCCGGGGCACCCGCAGCCAGACCGGACTCGACGACCTCGCCCGACAGGTGGCGCGGAAGCGGCAGCAGCTCCTCCAACGCCACCGCTTGGACGGCACCCTTGAGGAGATCCGCGAGCTGCTCGACCAAGCAGTGCTGGCCGAGCGCAAGCAGCTCGCCCGCGACCTCGACGACGACGCCCGGTTCGCCGAGATGCGGATGGAGAACCTCCCACCCCAGACGGCGGCAGCGGTCAATGAACTGCGGGACTACGACTGGCGCAGCAGCGAGGCGCGCGAGGCGTACCAGAAAATCGCCGACCTCATCGGACGCGAGTCGCTGGACCAACGGTTCGCCGGGATGAAACAGGCGCTGGAGAACGCGACCGACGAGGATCGGGCGCGGGTCAACGAGATGCTTCAGGATCTCAACGAGCTGCTGGAGGCGCACGCGCGCGGGGAGGACACCGACCAGCAATTCCGGGATTTCATGGCCAAGCACGGCGAGTTCTTCCCCGAGCAGCCGCAGAACATCGATGAGCTGCTCGATGCCCTGGCCCAGCGCGCGGCCGCGGCGCAGCGGATGCGGAACTCGCTCTCCCCCGACCAGCGGGCCGAGCTCGACGCGCTGGCGGCCCAGGCGTTCGGGTCGCCCGAGCTGATGGAATCGCTGACGCGACTCGACCAGAACCTCATGGCACTGCGCCCCGGCGAGGATTGGGACGGCAGCGAGGAGTTCGAAGGCCAGCAGGGCATGGGGCTCGGCGAGGCGACCGGGATGATGCAGGAGCTCGCGGAACTGGATGAGTTGGGTGAGCAGTTGTCGCAGCAGTACGCCGGGGCGGCGCTCGACGACGTCGACCTGGAGATGCTGGGCAGACATCTGGGCGACCAGGCCGCGGTGGATGCCCGGACCTTGGCGGAGCTTGAGAAGGCTCTGCGCGAACACGGCTATCTGCAGCGCGGCTCGGACAACACACTACGGCTGTCACCGAAGGCCATGCGACAGCTCGGCAAGGCGCTGCTGCGCGATGTCGCGGAACGGCTGTCCGGGCGCACCGGGAACCGCGACACCAGGACCGCGGGCGCGGCGGGTGAGCGGACGGGTTCGTCACGCCCCTGGGAGTTCGGCGACACCGAACCCTGGGACGTGACGCGGACCGTGGCGAACGCCGTGCAGCGCACCGTGGCCGAGGGCGGTGACGCGTCGCGCGGTGTCCGGCTCGGTGTCGGCGACATCGAGGTGACCGAGACCGAGGCCCGCACCCAGGCGGCCGTGGCTCTGCTCGTCGACACGTCGTTCTCGATGGCGATCGAGGGGCGCTGGGTGCCGATGAAGCGCACCGGGCTGGCGCTGCACCACCTGATCTCGACCCGATTCCGTGGCGACGCGATGACGGTGATCGGGTTCGGCCGGACCGCCGGGACGCTGGACATCGCCGAGCTGACCGCGCTGCAGACCAACTATGGGATCCAGGGCACGAACCTGCACCACGCCCTGCTGCTGGCCAACCGGTTCTTCCGCCGGCACCCGAGTGCACAGCCCGTGCTCCTCGTCGTCACCGACGGTGAGCCGACCGCGCATCTGGAACCGGACGGGGAGGCGTACTTCGACTATCCCCCGTCGCAGTACACGCTCTCGGTGACGGTCAACGAGCTCGACGCGGCGATGCGTCTCGGCGCGCAGACCACTTTCTTCCGACTCGGCGACGATCCCGGTCTTGCGCGGTTCACCGAGGCCCTCGCCCGCCGGGTGGAGGGGCGGGTCATCGCGCCGGAGCTGGATGACCTGGGCGCGGCGGTCGTGGGGTCGTACCTCAGCGACCGCCGGGGCTGGTGGATGGACTGACGCCTCAGTGGAGGTCCGGCTCCGGCACCACGCCATTGATGCCTGCTGGACGCTCAACTCGCCTGAGCTGTACGCGCGGCTGGTCGGCCAGTGCGCAGTGAGCCTCTTCGACGATGCCGCCACCGCTGAGCGGCACACCGCGCGAGATTCTGCTTCGGGATGGCTAGCGTGACTCGGGATGACATTCCCATGTCACCCGACCTCCCACCGGCGTAAGCCGGAACCACTCCATCGACGAAAGGGTGCGACGTGAAGACCTATGAAACCGTTGTCCCGGCGGGCGAGGAGCACGCAAGCCCGAGGCGCGAGCGGCCCGAGTTCGCCGCAGTGCGTGAGGCTCCCAGCGCGGAAGCGTGGGTGGAGCGCTATGCGGCGTGGGCCCGGCTCGTCAGCGAGCGGGTCTATCCACTCCTGGGACCCCTGGTCCGGGCGGGTTCCGCACGCGATGCCAGCGCGGCGGAGTTCCTCACCACCATCGAAGACGAGCAGCGCCTCGACAGCACCCGGGCCATGACCGCCTTTCGCGACGCCTTCGGCCTGCCGGCCGGAGCAACGCTCGAGCGGGCGATCGAGATCTGCCGGACGCTGAACTCCCCGGCGCTCTATGCCCGGCTGATCAGCCAGTGCGCCTGGACCCCGCAGGACTATCAGGAGTGGATCGCCGGCGAGCTGCGTGCGGCGTTCCTGCAGGTGAATCCGGCCGCCTGACAGCGGCTGCGCTCCACCCCGACCCCAGCCCCAGCGCCTTCCTCCCGACCGGGCCGCGTCGCCTTCGGTCACCGATGCCGCCTACGGTGGTCCCAAGGCAATGCACCGGACGGGAGATGAGATGAGCGCATCCGTGAAGGCCCTGGCAGGCCGCCTGTTCATCGGCGGCGAATGGCGCCCGGCAAGCGGCAACAGCACCTTCGCCGTGGACGATCCGGGCAACGGGGAAACGATCACCGAGGTGGCCGACGGCACCGTCGCCGACGGCATCGCCGCCGTCGACGCCGCCGCGGCGGCCGCGCAGGACTGGGCCGCCACTCCCCCGCGCGAGCGCGGGGAGATCCTGCGCCGGGCGTGGGAGCTGCTGATGGCCCAACGTGATGACATCGCACGCCTGATCGCCCAGGAGTCCGGCAAGGCGCTCTCCGCCGATGCCCTCGGGGAGGTCGACTATGGCGCGGAGTTCCTGCGGTGGTTCTCCGAGGAGGCGTGCCGCGGGACCGGGACCTATGTCACGGCGCCCGGAGGGGCCTACAACATCATCAAGCAACTGCAGCCGGTCGGCATCTCCGTCCTGATCACGCCCTGGAACTTCCCCTTGGCGATGGCGACCCGCAAGATCGGGCCCGCGCTCGCCGCCGGCTGCCCGGTCGTGCTCAAGCCGGCCTCGGCGACCCCGTTGACCTCATTCGCCATGGCGGATCTGTTCGCCCAGGCGGGGGTGCCGGATGGCGTGGTGAACGTGGTCACCACCCGGTCCACCGGCGATGTCGTCGGCGCGATGCTGGCGGACGAGCGCGTCCGCAAGTTGTCGTTCACCGGCTCGACCGAGGTCGGCCGCGGGCTGTTGCGCGACGCGGCGCAGAACGTGCTGAAGACGTCGATGGAGCTCGGCGGCAACGCGCCGTTCGTCGTGGCGGAGGACGCGGACATGGAGACCGCGCTGGACAGCGCGATGGTGGCCAAGCTCCGCAACGGCGGCCAGGCCTGCACCGCCGCCAACCGGTTCATCGTGCATGCCAACCGCGTGGACGAGTTCTGTGACGGGTTCGCGGCCCGGCTCGCGGAGGTCACGGTCGGCTATGCGCTGGACGAGGGCACGCAACTGGGCGCGATGATCAGCGAGGAGGCGCTCGACGGGATCCTCGAGCTGGTGCAGGACGCGACGGCGCGGGGCGCGACGGTGGTGCACGGCGGCGAGCGGATCGAGCGCGCGGGCTCGTTCATGCAGCCGACCCTGCTGCGCGACGTGCCCGCCGATGCGCGGTGCATGCGGGAGGAGATCTTCGGTCCGGTCGCACCGGTGGCGACGTTCGAGACGTTCGACGAGGCGATCGAGCTGGCGAACGACACCGAGTTCGGATTGGTGTCGTTCATTCAGACCAGCGACTTGGCGACCGGCCTGGAGTTTGCCGACCGCATCGAGTCCGGGATGGTCGGCATCAACCGCGGCGTCGTCTCCGACCCGGCGGCGCCGTTCGGCGGTTGGAAGCAGTCCGGGCTCGGCCGCGAGGGCGGCCATGAGGGACTGCTGGAATACCTGGAGACGAAATACGTCGCGGTCACGTGGTGACCGGAGTAATTGAACAACCGTTCGGCGCTGCACGGCGCGTCACACCCGAAATCGGGAACGGATGTTCAATTGTTGCGGTTTCGACTGGTTGCTGTTCGCTCACGCACGAGGGCCGCCCGGCCCCCCACCCGGCTCCGTGTCCTCAGGCTTCTGCTGAACCGTGGCGCCCTGACCCTCATCACCGTGCTTCTTGCCGAACGGCAGGACATGCATGATCGCGACGATGATGCCGCCGATGACCAGGCCGAACAGGAACGAGAAGAACGTGTTCACCAGCCAGCCCAGGAAGCCGCCCACCGCCCCGGTGGCGTCCCGGACCATCACCTCGAGGTGATGCACGAAGTCATAGGGCGCCGTCCAGCCGAACCCCACAGAATGTTCGAGGTCATAGAGCCCCTTGAGCAGGATGTGGCCGCCGACCCACAGCATCGCGATAACACCGACCGTCGACAGCACAGCCAGGACCTTGGGCATGGCGTTGACGAGTCCGTTGCCGAAGGCCTGGGAGCCCTTCGACTCCCCGCGCGCGATGCGCAGCCCGATGTCGTCCATCTTCACGATCAGCGCGACCACACCATAGACACCGACGGTGATCAGAACCGCCACCACGAGCATCGTCGCGGTCTTCATCCAGATCGAGGCATCGGGATCGATCGTGCTGAGCGAGATCACCATGATCTCGGCGGAGAGGATGAAGTCGGTCCGGATCGCTCCCTTCACCATGGTGTCCTCGTGGCTCTCGCCCTTGACGGACACGGGCGCCTCTTTCGCCTTGGAGTGCCCGCTCAGCTTCTCCCAGATCTTCTCGGCACCCTCATAGGACAGATAGAGGCCGCCCAACATCAGCAATGGCGTCAGGATCCACGGAATGAAGGAGCTCAGCGCGAGCGCCACCACGAGAATGATCAGCTTGTTGACGATCGACCCCTTGGCGATCTTTTTGATCATCGGCAGTTCGCGGTCGGGGGTGAAACCGGTGACATAGCGCGGGGTCACCGCAGCATCGTCGACCACCACGCCGGCCGCCTTCATGCTCGCCCTGCCCGCCATCGCGCTCACGTCGTCCACGGACGCGGCCGCCAGCCTGGCCATCGCGGCGATGTCATCCAACAGGGCAGCCAATCCACCGCTCATGCGCTCATCCTCTCCCGAACCCGGTGTGATCCACGCTCAAGAGTAGGGGGAGATGAGCCACCCCATCTCCCCCTGGTCGCCTTGTCACGGGCTCAGGCGCGCCGCGCCCCGTCGAGCCCGAAGAACCGCACCATCTCGGCGGCCGCGTCGGGACCGCTCGGGTCGGCGTACGATCCACCAGCCCGCCCGCCCGACCACGTGTGCCCGGCGCCCCGGACCACCAGCCGTTCGGCGACGGCCTGCCCGTCGCGTTCGATGACCGTACGCTCGACCTCGCGCCCACCGATCTGCTCGCGGAAGGTACGCCGGGTCGCCCCGGCCGGCGCGAACTGCTCCAGTACGCCGCCCGCGTTGCTGACGTCGACCGTCGAATCCGCGTCACCGTGGATGACGATCGCAGGAAGCGCCCCGACCGGCGTCGTGGGCGGCGCCTGACGCATCGCCGCGAACGCAGAGATCATGTCCGTTGCCGCACCGTGCGCGAGACCGGAGTGGACACCGATGCCGGCAAAGACGTCCGGATAGGTCGCACCGAGCACGCTCGACATCGCCGCGCCCGCCGAGAAACCCGCGACGAAAACCTTCGAATCGTCGATGTCGTGCTGTGCCGCGACCTGCTCGATCAGGCCGACGAGGATCGCGGGCTCGCCGCTGCCCCGCTGCTGGTCGGCGCGGTTGAACCAGTTCCAATAGCGCATGGGGTTCGCCGAGGTGATCTGCTCCGGATAGAGCGCGATGAACCCGTGCTCGTCGGCGAGGGCATCGAAGCCCGTCGCGTCGGCGAACGAGGCGCCGTCCTGGGTGCCGCCATGCAGGAGCACCACCAGCGGGCGCGGCCCGGGCGGGAGGTCCGCCGGAACGTGGACACGATACGGGCGACTCGTGCTCGCGCCCGCTCCCCCGCCGAGGCCCGGCAACGAGCCGAGGCTCGGCAGCGAGTCGAGGCTCCACGGGGCGTGCGTCGGTGGCGAGGTTTCGGGCCGGGCAGTCCGCGAGCGTACGCCCAGCGTCCGCCCACCGCGCATGCGGCACGTCGGCGGTGTCTCGACGCGTCGCGGCCCGTGCTCCGTGGCGGTCGACTCGTTGGTGCTGAACTGCGCACCGCCGAGGGCCCGCTGGATCATCGCGGTCGCCTCGGCCAGCCGGCCGGATCGGGTGAGGCTGAGCGCCTCCGTCATGGCAGCGGGGTCGGGTGTGGACAGTGAAATGGGCATGGTGATTCCTCACTGGTGGTTGTGGGCCTGCCGCGCTCTGGCGGCAGGTGTGCAGGGTCGCCGATCAGAGGATGCGGCGTCGGAGTGATGCGTCTCGGATCGTCAGATCCGGCAGATGATGCAGCTCCGGGTCAACGGACCCGGGGACAACGGATCAGAGGATCCGCGGCCGCAGCGCGGCTTTGACTGCGGCGGATGCCCGGAACGCGCCCAGCACCTCGATCGAGGCGATGGTGGCCAGCGCGAGTTCGGGCGTGACATCGTCGGCGATGGAGGCCAGACCGAGGACGCGCACCTCGGTCATCTCACCCGCCGCTTGGAGCGCTTCCAGATCGGCGCGGGACAAGTGATGGTTGCCCAACTGGAGAGTCCGGCGGACGACGGTCTGCTGCACCGCCGTTGCCCGGGTTGCCAACTGGGCGCGGATGGCCGAGCGGATGAAGTCGGTGCGGTTGGCATAGAAGCCTTCCTGCACCAGCAGGTCGATCTCCCCCAGGTCGACGATGCCGAGGTTGACGGTGATCTTCTCCGTCTTCTCCGGCTCGGGCCGACCGGCTGCGGGGCTGTCCTTCACCATCGGAAACTCCGATCTCCTTGACGATGAAATCACCCTAGCACCATCCCCCTGGATGGCAAAGGGAATCCCTGCGGCTTCTTTTTCCGTATTCCTGCCTGTCCGCCTGGCCGCTTGGCGGCGCAACGTGCACCGGCAGCTCAGGCGATCGGCGACAGCGCCTCAGCGATGCGGGCGAAGTCGGCCACGTCGAGCGCCTCCCCACGCAGGGTCGGATCAATCCCCGCAGCCTCGATCGCCTCGCTCGCTGCGGCCGATGACCCGGCGATACCGGACAGCGCGGCCCGCAACATCTTCCGCCGCTGCGCGAACGCCGCATCGACCACGCGGAAGACCTCCGCCCGGGCGGCGGTGGTGACGGGCGGGTCCCGGCGTACCAATCGCACCAACCCCGAGTCCACGTTCGGCGCAGGCCAGAAGACCGAGGGGGGCACGGTGCCGACGCGCTTGGCGGAGCAATACCAGGCCATCTTCACCGACGGCACCCCATAGACCTTCGACCCCGGCGGGGCGACGAGCCGATCCGCCACTTCGAGCTGGACCATCACCAACCCGCGCTGCAGAGAGGGGAAGGTCGCCAGGAGGTGGAGCAACACGGGGACGGAGACGTTGTAGGGCAGGTTGGCCACGACCGTCGTCGGTGCCGGCCCGGGCAACTCGTTCACGCGCAACGCATCGGCGTTGACGACGCTGAGCCGGTCCGCTGCCCCCGGCACGCGGGCCGCCGCCGTGATGGGCAACTGCGCCGCGAGCGAATCCTCGATCTCCACTGCCGTCACGTGTCGGGCCACCTCGAGGAGCCCCAGCGTCAGCGAGCCCAGCCCCGGACCGATCTCGAGCGCGACGTCGTCCGGCTCGACCCGGGCCAACGCCACGATGCGCCGGACCGTGTTGGCATCGATGACGAAGTTCTGCCCCCGCTGCTTGGTCGGTCGCAGGTCGAGTTGGGCAGCAAGCTCACGGATCGTCCGTGCGTCGAGCAATCCGCTCACCAAGCCTCCTTGTGAATCAATTCCGCGGGGTGGCGGCGTTTTCGCCTGCGTGGCGAGCCACTGGATTCGGTGGCTTCCGCTGCCCAGCCGAGGGCGATCGCGCCCACGGAGAGTTGTTCGGCAGGCACGCCGAACTCACCGCGAACCGCGTCCGCCCGGTCCGGAGGAACCCCGAAGAAGCAGGCACCCAGCCCCTGTGCGGTCGCACCCAGCAACACGTTCTCAACGGCCATCCCCGCGTCCACCCACCAATAGGGCGCTGCCCACGGCTGGGTTTCCGGATCGGTCCCCCAGCCCTTGTCCGGCTCGGCGTAGCGCCGTTCATAGGCTCCGCGGTCGGTCCACACGAGCACGATCACGGGCGCCGTCATCATCCCGGCCAGCCACGCGTTCGGAGGTTCGCTGAGCAGTTGATCGGGGTTCACTCCCCGCGGCAGGGCCGAGACCGCCCAGAATCGGCGTACTCGCTGTTCGGTCAGCACCAACAGCGACACTGCCTGGGTGAAACCGGCAGAGGGCGCGCGCAGGGCGTACCCCGTCAACTCGTCCACCAACTCCGGCGGAACGGCTCTGGCGTCGAAACGACGCACCATCCGCCGTCGCCCGATCACCCGGGCCAGCGCGTCGGCATCGGTCACCAAGCACCACCGAACACCGCAAAGGCATTCTCCGTCAGCGCATCGCACAGCTCCGCCACCGACTCCCCACGAACCTCGGCCATATGACGCACGGTGTGCGGGATCAAATAGGACGCATTGGGATAGCCGCGCCAGGGCATGGGCACCAGATAGGGCGCGTCGGTCTCGACCAGCACCCGGTCGATCGGCGTTGCCCGCAACGCTGCCCGGAGATCGTCGTTCGCCTTGTAGGTGACGGGGCCGGGGAAGCTCAGGTACGCACCCCGATCCAGGCATTCGCGTGCGAACGCAGCGTCACCGGAGAAGCAGTGCATGATGAACCGCTCCGGTGCGCCTTCTGCGTCCAGGACCTTGAGGATGTCGTCATGTGCATCCCTGTCGTGAATCACGAGCGTCTTGCCATGGGCATGCGCCAAGGAGATATGCGCGGCGAACGACTCGTGCTGCCGGGCCTTTCCCTCCGACTCCCGTGTTCGGTAATAGTCCAGTCCGGTCTCACCAATCCCGCGGACCCGTTCGTCGGTCGCGAGCCCATCGATCTCGACGAGCGCTGCTGACAGCTCTTCGCGTGACATCCGCGCGGCCTGGTTGGGGTGGAGCGCGACGGTGGCGACAACCTCGGGGTGGGCATGCGCGGTCTCGATCGCCCAGCGTGAGTCGTCAACGTCACAGCCGATCTGCACGATTCTGGTGATGTTCGCCTCTGCTGCACGGGCGATGGCATCGGCGGGTGAGAGTCCGGTGACATGGGCGGCCGTGTCCAAGTGGCAGTGGGAGTCCACCACCGGCCGCGGCAGCGGTTCAGGGCTCGGAGGCAGTTCCTTCTTCACCCCCGGGAGTTTACGCGGCTGATCTCAATCCGCCGCGTAGAGCCAGCGCCGCAGCACCACACTCGCCTTCGGCATCACGAGCCACGTCATGATCGCAGTCACAGGGAACGACATGAACAGCACGCGCACCGGGATCGGCCAATCCGTCACGAACTGTCCAAAAACTGTGTACTCCAGCACCTGCAACAGATAGATCACCAGACCGGAGACCACGAACATCTTCCATTTGGGCGGCGGATTGGTCAGCATCCCGGGGAGCGAGAACCACGTCTCCAGGCCCGACACTTTTTGTGCCGCCACGGTCTCCATCAGCTCAGCGCCCTCATCAAGCAGATGCTGACGCTCCGCGCTCGCCTCCCAGGCATCAAGCTTCTCCTGGCTCGCAAATCGATAGACAACGTGCCATACCTGCGGATCGCCTTCCCCCGCGCCGGGCTTGAGCCGGCCACACCCGAGATAGCCCGGGAACCCGGATGCCGAATCCGTCAGCCGATCGGCCCAGGTCTCGAAATCCGCCTCGCGTCCCGGCACCACCCGACGTGCGATGGTCACCGTCACCGGATTGTCGGCCACCCCCACCTCCGTTGGTGATTCGTTGGTGCGAGGGAGTTTACGCGGGGTTGGCCCGCCCGTCCGAGCCACCCGGACAGCCGGAGTCCCAGTCCCAGCAGGCGCTAGCCACCCAGTCGTTCAAGCGCGAGCGCACGAACGACGGCCGTGCCGGCCTGATCACTGGCCGGCAGATCGACCTCGGCGAGGATCCGCCAGTCGTGGTTCCCCTCCGGGTCGTGCACGACCTGGGTGACCTCCCAGCGGGTGCGGTGCTTCTCGATTCGGAAGAGCCCCGGCCCCCGCGCTTCGGCGTCGGTCAGCAGGTCCTCGTGTTCGTCCCAATACAATCCGAGCGCGTCGTCCCAGGCCTCTGCCGTCATCACCACGGGCAGGGCCGGCTCGGGCAGCTGCGCAACGGCGGTCTCCAGCGAGCCGAGATCCTCCCACCGGTCCCGGGAGGCGAGCTCGATCCGGCGGAACATCGCTTGGCGGACCATCGCGGTGAACACCCGCTCGTTGCCGGTGACGGGCCGGGGTGGCGGCGGTGGCGCCCCGGCTGCCGCGGCCGCCGCAGCTTCCGCGACCTTCTCGGGATCGGTCAGGGCCTCCCACTCGTCGAGCAGCGAGGAGTCGGTCTGTCGGACCAGCTCGCCGAGCCACTCGATGAGGATCATGAGCTCCTCGGTTCGGAACGACTCGGGCACCGTCTGCCGCAGCGTCCGATAGGCGTCGGTCAGATAGCGCAACACGAGGCCCTCGGAGCGCTGCAGTTGATAGAAGCCGATGTACTGGGTGAAGTCCATCGCCCGCTCCCACAGATCCCGCACGATCGACTTCGGTGACAGCGAGTTCCTGTCGACCCACGGGTGCGTCTGGGCGAACACCCCGAGGGCGTGCTCCAGCAGATCCTCCAGTGGCTTGGGCCAACCGACGTCCTCGAGGAGCTCCATCCGCTCGTCATATTCCACGCCGTCCGCCTTCATTTCGGCGACCGCCTCACCGCGCGCCTTGTGCTGCTGGGCGAACAGGATCTGGTTGGGGTCGTCCAGCACGGCCTCGATCACGGACACGACATCGAGGGCATAGGTGTCCGACTCGCGATCCAGCAGGTCCAGCGCCGCGACCGCGAACGGGGCAAGCGGCTGGTTCAACGCGAAATCGTCCTGGACGGTCTCGGCGAGCGCGCACGTCCGTCCTGTCTTGTCCGGCTCCGGAAGCTTGACCAGAACTCCGGACCCGAGCAGCCCACGGGTCAGCGCGATGGCCCGCCGGGACAGCCGCCGCTGTGAGCGCCAGTCCTCATGGTTGTCCTGCAGCAGATTCTTCATGGCGACCCACGGATCCCCCGGGCGCTGCACGACGTTCAGCAGCATCGCGTGGGTCACCCGCATCCGGGAGATCAGCTGCTCGGGCTGCGCCTCGATGATCTTCTCGAAAGTCTCCTCCGTCCAGCCGATGAAGCCGTCCGGCGCCTTCTTCCGCTGCACCTTCCGCCGCTTCTTCGGGTCGTCCCCGGCCTTCGCCAGCGCCCGCTCGTTCTCAATGACGTGCTCCGGGGCCTGCACGACGACATAGCCGACGGTGTCGAATCCTGCGCGGCCGGCGCGCCCGGCGATCTGGTGGAATTCCCGGGACCGCAGCCGGCGCACCCGTGACCCGTCGAACTTCGTCAGCCCCGTCATCAGCACCGTCCGGATCGGCACGTTGATCCCGACACCGAGGGTGTCTGTGCCGCAGATCACCTTCAACAGCCCGGTCTGGGCCAGTTGCTCGACGAGCCGCCGATATTTCGGCAGCATTCCGGCGTGATGTACGCCGATCCCGCGGCGTACGAGCTTGGACAGCACGCGGCCGAAGCCGGGCCCGAACTGGAAGGCCCCGATCTCCGCCGCGATCCGATCCGTGACGCTCTTGTCCACGAGCTTGATCGACAGCAACGACTGGGCGCGCTCGAGTGCCTCGGCCTGGGTGAAATGGACGATGTAGATCGGCGCCCGGCCCGCCTCGGCGAGCTCGGTCACCTTGTCCTGCAGGGGCGTCATCGACCATTCGAACTCGAGTGGGACTGGTCGTTCGGCGTCGGCGATGACGTTGGTGTCCCGCCCTGTACGCCGGGTCAGGTCCGCGCAGAACTTCGACACATCGCCGAGCGTCGCCGACATCAACAGGAACTGCGCCTGCGGGAGCTCGAGCAGCGGCACCTGCCACGCCCAGCCCCGGTCGGGCTCGGAATAGAAGTGGAACTCGTCCATGACCACGAGCCCGACATCGGCGGTCCGGCCCTCCCGCAGGGCGATGTTCGCAAGGATCTCCGCCGTGCAGCAGATGATCGGCGCATCGGCGTTGACCGACGCGTCGCCGGTGATCATCCCGACGTTGTCGGCGCCGAAGATCTCGCACAGGCTGAAGAACTTCTCGCTCACCAATGCCTTGATCGGCGCCGTATAGAACGACACGCGGTCCCCCGCCAGCGCCGCGAAGTGGGCGGCGACGGCGACCAGCGACTTCCCCGATCCGGTCGGCGTCGCGAGGATGAGGTTGTTGCCGGAGAAGAGCTCGATCGCGGCCTCGTCCTGGTGGTCATAGAGATCCAGCCCACGCTCATCGGCCCAGCCGGTGAAATGGTCATAGAGGCTGTCAGGGGTCGCGGGAATCGGGTCGGTGAGCTTCATCGCTCCCCACCGTAGCCGTGCCGGTGAGGCATTATTCCTCGCGTCGGCTGTCGAGCACGGCTTGATAGAGGGCATTTCGGGGTACGCGGGCCCGGGCAGCGACTTCGTTGACCGCGGCCTTCAGTTTCTGCCCCTCGGCGACCAATCCCTCGACGTCGGAAACGAGATCCGCCGGGTCCGCCGCCTGGTGGGCGGCGCCGGAGATCACGATCGTGATCTCGCCCCGCACCCCGTCCGCAGCCCAGCGCGCAAGCGCTGCGAGGCCGTCCCGGCGTACCTCCTCATAGGTCTTGGTCAGCTCACGGCACACGGCCGCCGGACGGTCCTCCCCCAACGCTGCAGCCGCATCGGTGAGAAACGCCGCCAACCGATGGGGGGCCTCGAAGAAGACCATCGTGCGCTTCTCATCGACCAACTCGGCCAGACGTCGGCTGCGCTCACCCTTCTTGCGCGGCAGGAAGCCCTCGAAACAGAACCGATCGACAGGGAGGCCCGAGACAGCCAGGGCGGTGAGGACGGCGGAGGGCCCGGGTGCGGCGGTGAGAAGTACGCCGGCCTCGACCGCCGCGGACACCAGGCGATAGCCGGGATCGGATACCGACGGCATGCCGGCATCGGTGATCAGCACGACCGTGGCCCCCTCACGCACCGCATCAATCAGCCCAGGGGTGCGGGTGGCCTCGTTGCCCTCGAAGTAGGAGACCACCTTGGCCCGGGACATCACTCCGAGTCGCTGCAACAGGCCGGTGAGTCGTCGCGTGTCCTCCGCGGCAATGACATCGGCCTCCGTCAACAGCCTGCGCAGCCGCGGCGATGCATCCTCCACGTCACCAATCGGTGTGCCGGCGAGCACCAGTTGCCCTGCCCCCCGCGATGCCGAGTCGGTGGGCGGGGTTGCAGCGGGGTGGGTGCTCATGGGTTCACCGTAGACCGGACGTGTCAGCACTTGCGAGACGATCGGCTCACGCTCTGCCCGGCTTCCGGACAGACCCGCAATCCGTCGGGACTGTCCGACCCCGCGGTTAGGATGGCGCCCGTGAACGTCCACCCATCGTCAGCCACGGAGCCGATCGTGACCGAACCGAGCCTCGAGGATGCCGCGGAGACGTCACCGAAGGACCTCCGCCGCCGGTGGTGGCAGGGCCCCCATCCGGTCACGGGAGACCCCCAGATCGGGCCCCGGCCGTCCACGATCGACCGGTTGCGCAATCCGATGCCCTCGGACTGGCGAGTGGCGTGGCTGATCGCGCTGACGATCACCCTGGTGGCGTTCATCCTGCGCATCGTCGAGCTCACCCGGCCGACGGGGTTGATGTTCGACGAGACCTATTACGCCAAGGACGCCTATGCGCTCCTCCAGTCGGGCTTCGAACGCAACTGGGCCGAGGGCGCCAACGACGCCGCGATCGGCGGGGACTTCAGCGGTCTGCAGGAGACCGGGGCCTTCATCGTGCACCCGCCCGTCGGCAAGTGGCTGATCGCGCTGGGGATCCACCTGTTCGGGTTCAATGCGTTCGGTTTCCGGTTCCCCTCCCTGATCGCCGGCTGCGGACTGATCCTGGTCGTCTTCTTCCTCGCCCGGCGACTCTCCCGGTCCACCTTGATCGGGGCGGTCGCAGCCCTGTTGCTGAGCTTGGACGGGCTCCACTTCGCGATGTCCCGCATCGCCCTGCTCGACATCTTCCAGGCGTTCTTCACCGTCGCTGCGGTCTCGGCACTGGTGATCGACCGGGACTGGTTTCGCCGCAAGCTCGCGGACCACTTGGATGCCAAGGGCATTCCCGACCTCGGCGGGACCTATGGTCCGTTGGCCCTGTGGCGGCCATGGCGGCTGGTGGCCGGGGTGTTGTTCGCGCTGGCCTGTGGGACCAAATGGAGCTCGATCTGGGTGCTGGCGATCTTCTCCGTCGTATCGGTCCTGTGGGACATGGGCGCCCGGCGGATGGCCGGTGCCGGCCGTGAGGCACCGGTCAGCCTCATGGCCGACGGCCCGATCGCGTTCGTTTATCAGGTTGTCCTCGCGGTCCCGATCTATGTGCTCACCTGGTGGGGCTGGCTGACGACTTCCGGTGGCTATTCCCGGGACTACGGCGCCAACCATCCCGACGACCCCGTGGTGCGCTTGTTCGGCACGGCATTGGGCTCGCTCTGGAACTATCACCGCGAGATCTACGGGTTCCACACCGGCGAGGGCATCAAGGAGGCCACCCACGTCTATGAGGCACACCCGATCGGCTGGCTGGTGATGGCCCGCCCCATCGGCATCGACGCGGTCAATGACATCCAACCCGGCACGGACGGCTGTGTCGGTCCGGACAACTGTCTGCGGGTGATCACCGGGATGGGCACGCCGGTGCTGTGGTGGATCGGCGTGTTCGCCCTGGTGGCGGCGCTGCTTCTGTGGGTCGGCAACCGCGACTGGCGCTTCGGGGTGCCGGTTCTCGGGCTCGCAGCCACTTGGCTCACGTGGTTCCCCAACGCCGAACGGCCGCTGTTCTTCTTCTATGCGATCATGATCATCCCGTTCACCTGCATCGCGATCGCCCTGGTCATCGGCGCGCTGCTGGGACCTGCCGATGGACCCAGACGCTGGTGGGGCAGCATCGTCGCCGGTGTTGCGGTGACGTTGGTGGCGCTCAATTTTGCGTACATCTATCCGATCCTCACCGACGCCCTCCTGCCCTATCCGCAGTGGCTGTCCAGGATGTGGTTCCGATCGTGGATCTGACCGGTTGCGGACCAAGGTGTCGGTGGGCCGTTTGAGGTCATCGGGGCTGATGAAGCAATGAGAGGATGGCAATGAAGCTGCGAGCGCTGGTGACGCTGCCCATGATCGCGGTTCTGCTGGCGACCGGCTGTTCGGGTCCGGTGGATCACGGCGAGACGAACACGACACCACTCGCCGTGAGCGCGCTCAACCCGACCGATCCCACCACGCACGCGCCGGGCGGCGAACTGCGCCTGGCCGTGGACGAGTTCGGGACGCTGAACCCCATGGCCGAGGAGTCGAATGCGGAGTTCGCGCTGCTCCAGCAGTCCTATCTGCCGACGTTCTTCCGCTATGACGAACGCGGCGTGGCGGTGCCCAACCCCGACTTCCTGGCGTCGGCGACCGAAACGTCCAGCAACCCCACCAAGGTCACGCTCAAGCTCAACCCGAGTGCGGTCTGGGGAGACGGCAAGAAGATCACCGCCACCGACGTCGTGGCGACCTGGGCCGCGTGCAATGGCCGATCGACGGGCTTCACGTGTTCGTCCGATCTGCGCTTCCGCGACATTCAGGGAGTCGCCCAGGGTGTGGACGAGTCGACGGTGGAGCTGACCTTCAACCGCGCCTATCCCGAGTGGCGGGGCATCTTCGACCGGGTGAGCGTGCTCCGCGCGGACAGCGTACGCAGCCCCCAGGTCTTCAACACCGGCTGGACCGAGGTCCGCAAGGAGTGGGCTTCCGGACCCTTCCTGCCGGACAGCGGCAGCATCGAGACCAAGGCCGTGGTCGCCAGTCCCAACGAGGACTGGTGGGGCACGACCAAACCCACGTTGGCTCGCATCACGATCAAGGAAATCCCGCGCGAGAACCAAGTCAAGGCGTTCAGCGACGCCCAGATCGACGCGGTCGACATCGTCGGATCCTCCGACTTCTATGCCGCGGTCCGCCGGGTGCAGGGTGTGGAGGTACGCCAGGCCGGGTCAGCCGTATCGCGCCAGTTGGTGTTCAATACCTCCTCCCCCGGCGCCGTCAGCGACCCGAAGGTCCGGCAGGCGATTGCTGTGGCATTGGACCGATCCGGAGTGGGCACGGCGGCGCTGCCCGGGATCGGGTTCACCGCGGCTCCGCTGGGCAACCGGATCTATCTGCCGGGCCAGGAGGGGTACGCGGACAACGCCGCCGAGCTCGAGCTCACCCGCAACCAGGCCGCCGCACGCGACCTGCTGGATAAAGCCGGTTGGCGTCGTTCGGAGGAACAGCGCGTCCGGGACGGTCGTCCCCTCGAGGTCCGGCTTGCCCGGATCCAGGGACTCAGGATGTCGGAGAACGAGGCCGACGCGATCGCCGCTCAGCTCGGCGAGGTCGGCATCCGCGTCCTGATGGAGGACGTGACGTTGGAGAACTTCGACAACGGGTCGGTCCTCGCCGGTGGCGACTTCGACATGGTCGTCGTCGGCATCGAGGGCGGCAATTATCCGCTCGCCGATCTCGACGCCCGCTTCGGTGCCGGGGCCGAGGAGAACTGGGCGAGGTTCGAGGACCCGGCGATCGACGCGCTCATCCAACGGATCACCCTTGAGGGTGACCCCGAACAGCGTCGTGCCGCCGCCAACGAGCTCGATCGGCTGTTGTGGGAGCACATGCCGACGGCCCCGCTCTATCAACTGCCCCAGAGCATCGCGGTGGGAGTCCGGCTCGCCGGCTATGGCGCACCGGGCCTCAGCTCGATCGCGTGGGAGTCGGTGGGCTACGCGGGCGAATGATCCCGGAGCCGAATGGGCCCGTCGTTGACCGTCGGGACTCAACCCCTCCGGGGGAACGGCGTGACGGGGTGGATGCGCAGGCCGTGGCGCACCCGGCCCCACACGGCCCGGCCCACGGTCACCGCACGTGGCAGCCGCCGCGGCTGCCACGGCAGCCGCTCGGCTGACCCATTGATCACGTCGAGCAGTTGCATCGCAGCCGCGGTCCCGAGGGTGAGCTCCCAACAGTCGAAGCCACAGGCCACCAGGCGACGGTGTCCGCCGGCGTGGCCGACGAACGGCAGTGCGTCGAAACTCGCGTTCGTGCGTGCCTCCCACTGGGCCCGGACCGTGACGTCCTCCACATGCCGGGTCACCCAGTCCAGCGCGGACCCGGACCGGCTGCCCAACCAGGCCCGGTCCCCCGCAACCGCGAGGACATGGCCGCCATCGTCCAGGTCGGACATGCTGCGGGTGGGCAGCGCGGCTGCAGTGAATTCGACCCAGGTCCACCTCGCCGGCCGCAGGCGTACTCTCATCCCCGCTCCGTCGAACATCGGCTCCACCGTGGTGGACACCACCCAACCATCGCCCGCCTTGCCGGGCGCATGCGGGGACAGTTCCCCTCCGGCGGAGCGGAAGGCCTCCGCGAGCTGGTCGCGATAGAGGGTCACATCCACGACTGGCTGATCGCTCGACACCAGCTGCGGGCGGGTGCTGAACGGCAGGCCGGACGTGTCGGTGAAAGCAGGATCCAAACCGGCCGCCCGCATCGCCTGTGCTTCATAGCGCAGCCAGAACGCTTCCTTGCCGTCCTTGGTGACCGTGGCCACGTCCGTCCGGTGCACGGGTACGCCCACGTCGGACGCCAATGCGACCACGACGTCCTGGGCGAGGCGCACCTGCTCGGCGTACGCCTGTGCGGCGGCAGTCCCCGCCCACCGCCACACATGGTGGTACTGCAGTTCCTGCTGCACACTCGCCGGTGCGGCCATGAGGCCCCGGGGGTCACCGATCCGCAATGCCGGATCGACGACCGTCACCCGGTGCCCCGCCTTGGCACACAGGAGACCGAGGGTGAGGCCGGTCAGCCCCGCCCCCAGCACAGTCACCCGTTCGCGCACGCCATCCCTTTCGGTCAGAGCGCTGTCGTTCAGAGCGCCTTGATGATGTCTTCCACGCGATCCTTGGCATCACCGAACAACATCTGGGTGTTCTCCTTGAAGAAGAGCGGGTTCTGCACGCCGGCATAGCCGGCCGCCATGGACCGCTTGAACACGATGACGTTGTCGGAGTGCCACACCTCGAGGACCGGCATGCCCGCGATCGGTGAGTTGGGTTCTTCCAACGCCGCCGGGTTCACGGTGTCGTTGGCGCCGATCACGAGGACCACATCCGTGTCATCGAAGTCCTCGTTGATCTCGTCCATCTCCAGCACGATGTCATACGGGACCCGCGCCTCGGCCAGAAGCACGTTCATGTGACCCGGCAGACGCCCCGCCACGGGATGGATGCCGAAGCGCACGTCCACCCCCTCGTCCCGGAGCTTCTGGGTGAGCTGCGCCACCGGACCCTGGGCCTTGGCAACGGCCATGCCATAGCCCGGGGTGATGATGACGCGCTTGGCGGTCTTGAGCAGTTCCGCCGCCCCGTCGGCCATGATCTCGCGGTGTTCGCCATAGTCCCGGGCCTCGATCGCGGGACCTGCGCCCTCACCGAATCCGCCGAGGATCACCGAGATGAAGGAGCGGTTCATGCCCTTGCACATGATGTAGGACAGGATCGCACCGGAGGCACCGACGAGTGCACCCGTCACGATGAGCAGGTTGTTGTTCAGCATGAAGCCGGCGGCGGCTGCGGCCCAGCCGGAATAGGAGTTGAGCATCGACACGACGACCGGCATGTCGCCGCCGCCGATCGACGCCACCATGTGCCAGCCGAGGGCGAAACCGATGACCGCGATCACGATCAGCGGGACCACGCTGGGCGCGACCACGAACCACACCATGAATCCGACCGACACCAGGAACACCAGCAGGTTCAGCAGGTTGCGCGCCGGCAGCGTCATCGGCTTGGACTTCATCCGGCCGGACAGTTTGCCGAACGCAACGACGGAACCCGTGAACGTGTACGCGCCGATCAGGACACCGAGCGCCACCTCGACGAGGTGGGCGGCGTTGTGGGTGTCCGCCGCCAGGAAGGAGTTGAAACCGACCAGCACGGCCGCGATGCCGACGAAGGAGTGCAGGATCGCGATGAGCTGGGGCATGCCGGTCATCTCGACCGTCCGGGCCCGCCAGACACCGATCGCAGCACCGATCAGGACCGCGGCGAACAGCAGCAGGGCCGTCATCGGACGAGCCATCGCATATTCACAGTGCGCGATTTCGCCCTCCGCCGGCGCCCTGCAGGTGAGGGACTCGGCGATCGTCGCCCCGAGGGCGATGACCATGCCGATCATGCCGGCCATGTTGCCGACCTTCGCCGACTCATGCTTGGACAGCCCGGCGAGGGCCAGAATGAACAGGACCGCCGCAACGATATAGGCGGTCTGAACCATCGTGAGCAGCATCCGATCAGCCCTTCGTGAACATGCCGAGCATCCGGCGGGTCACGAGGAATCCGCCGAACACGTTGATGGAAGCGACCAGGATCGCAATGAACGCCATGATCGTGATGGCCAGGTTGTCGGAGCCCACCTGGAGCAGCGCGCCGACCATGATGATGCCGGAGATGGCGTTGGTTTCCGCCATGAGCGGCGTGTGGAGCGAATGGCTCACGTTCGAGATGACATAGAACCCGACGAAGATCGCGAGGATGAACACGGTCCAGGTCGGGAGCAGTGCAGCCGGGCCGAAGCTGCCGATCAGGGCGAACAGCACCAGGGCCAGGGCCCCGGTGAAGATCGTCCGGCGCCGCTTGCGGCTCGCTTCCGCCTCCGGGTCGATCTTGGCGACCTCGGTCGGTGCCGTCGCGGACGCGGCGGCAGGCACAGGGGCCGCCGACACGGACACGGGCGGCGGGGGCCACATGATCTCGCCGTCGCGCACGACGGTGATCGTCCGCTGGACGACGTCGTCCATGTCGAGGACGACTTGGCCGTCCTTGCCCGGGGTCAGCAGCTTCATGAGGTTGACGACATTGGTGCCGAACAGCTGCGACGACTGAGTTGGCAGGCGTCCCGCGAGGTCGGTGAAACCGAGGATGATCACACCGTTGTCGGTGACGATCTTCTCGTTCTTGACGGTGAGCTCGCAGTTGCCGCCGTTGGCCGCGGCCATGTCGACGATGACCGAGCCGGGCTTCATGTTGCGGACCATCTCGGTCGTGATGAGCGTGGGCGCGGGACGGCCCGGGATGAGGGCGGTCGTGATGACGATGTCAGCCTCGGCGGACTCCCGGGCGTACAGTTCCTTCGCCCTGGCCTCCTGGTCCGCGGACATCTCCTTCGCATAACCATCTGTGGAGATCTCTGCGGTGTCGTCGATGTGGACGAAGTCGCCGCCCATCGACTGGACCTGTTCAGCCACCTCCGGCCGGACGTCAGTGGCGCGCACGATGGCGCCCAGCGACACGGCGGTGCCGATCGCCGCCAGACCCGCGACGCCGGCCCCGATCACGAAGACGTTCGCCGGCGGCACCTTGCCCGCTGCGGTCACCTGGCCATTGAGCAGCGAACCGTACGCGTGCGCGGCCTCGACGACGGCGCGATAGCCCGCCACGTTGGCCTGCGAGGACAACACGTCGAGGGCCTGGGCTCGCGAGATGCGGGGCACTGCGTCCAGCGCGAGACCGGTCACGCCGTGCTTCGACAGCAGCTCGATCAGTGGCTCGTTCCGCGCAGGGGCCATGATCGAGATGATCTGCTGTCCCTTGCGCATGCGGTGGAATTCCTCCCCCATCGGTTCATAGACCTTGAGGATGATGTCGGACTTCCACACCTCCTCGACGGACTCCACATAAGCCCCGGCCGCCGCATAGCGGGCATCCGGGAAGTGGGCGCGTTCGCCCGCGCCGTGTTCGACCACGACCTCATAGCCAAGACCGATCAGTTGCGTGACGGTCTTGGGGGTCGCAGCCACCATCGTCTCGCCCTGACGTATCTCTCGAGGCACACCGATGCGCATCGTTCCTCCTCACGGCGCCCCGAGCGCCGAATCAAAATGACAGGAGCACCCTACGGCAGGGATTCGACATCCACGCCGCAAACCGACCGAGCCGCGTCAACCCGACTGTCAATCGGCCGCGCGACGGGGCCGGGACTCCTCAATCCCGTCCTTCCCGACGCTGGTTGTTGCCACGTTGGTCCTGCCGCGACCTCGGATCAACCGATAAACCACACCCACGACATAGACCGCGACCCCGAGACCGATGGCCTGCCAGGGCAGGGTCACCACCAGCACCACACAGGCCGCTGCTCCCAGTGCCTGGACGAACCGTGGATAGCGGCGATCACCGCGATCCTGTGTCCAGGCAGAAAGATTGGCGATCAGATAATAGACAAGGACGCCGAAGCTGGAAAAGCCGATCACGATGCGTACATCGGTGACGAGCACCAGCCCGCACACCACGGCTGCCAGCACCAACTCCGCGTTGCGGGGCACCCGATGGACCGCATCGACACGCGCGAGCCAACCGGGCAGATCCTGGTTGCGGGCCATCGCGAGCGTTGTCCGTCCGACCCCTGTCATCAGGTTGAGCATCGCCCCGACGGTGGCGAGCGCGGCCGCCGCGGCGACCACGGGGGTCAGCCAGACCCACGGGGAGTGCGCGGTCGCGAAGGCGAGCGGCGCGTCGGTGACACCCAGGATCTCCGCCGGGATGCGCCACAGCAGCAGCCCGCCCACGACCGCGTACACCACGGCCGTCAGCAGCAACGACCACAGGATCGCCAACGGGATGACGCGCTTGGGGTTCTTCACCTCTTCCCCCATCGTGGCGATGCGGGCATAACCGGCGAACGCGAAGAACAACAGGCCGGCCGACTGCAGGACGCCATAGAGACCGCCCTGCACCGGAACGATCGGCTGCCCGGGCGGGAATTCGCGTACGCCACCCTGCACGTTCGCCACGGACACCAGAATGAGCACGACCAACACGACCGAGACGATGACGCGGGTCACCTGGGCGGTCCGCGTCACGCCCAACAGGTTCACCCCCGTGAGCACGATGACGACGGCCACCGCGATCCAGCGGGCATAGGGGTCGAAGACGTACGCCCCGAACGTCAGCGCCATCGCCGCGATCGAGGCGGTCTTGCCGACCACGAATCCCCAGCCCGCAATGACTCCCGGCCAATGCCCGAGCCGTTCCCGACCGTAGACATAGGTGCCGCCGGAGGTCGGATACTGGGCAGCGAGCTGGGCCGAGGAAGTGGCGTTGCAGAACGCGACGACGAGGGCGATCGCCAGGCCGACCAAGAGCCATCGACCTGCGGCATGGGCGGCGGGCGCCCACACCGCGAAGACTCCGGCGCCGATCATCGATCCGAGACCGATGAACACGCCGTCACCGAGGCCGAGACGGCGGACGAGGGCAGGCTGCTGAGCGGTCATGGGCACGCACGCTAGGCCCTCCGGGTGAACGGCTCGGGTCACCGAGATTTCACCCGCTCCCCCGCCCCGTCTGGTTGTGTTGTCCCCAATGGGTATGTCCTTTCGGACTCGCCCCCGCTCAACCCGTGCCCGCTCGGGATGGCCCGATCCGCGGGAGACGCTCGAGGAGGTCGTGTGATGTCGCCAACGCCGGGTGCCCATACGCTGTTTCGCTGGGTTGCGGACCGGGCCCGCATGGCGCCCGATTCGATCGCGATCGAGGACCGGGGCACGCACCTGACCTATGGGGACCTGTACGACAGGTCGCGCGCCCTCTCCGACGCCCTTGCGAACGCCGGATATGGCCGTGGGGACCGGATCGCCACGATCAGCGGCAACAGTGCCGACCAGGTGGTGCTGTTCTTCGCGTGCGCCGACCGCGGCATGGCCCTCGTGCCGCTCATGTGGCGACTCACCGCGTACGAACTCGCCGATCAGCTCGACCGTTCGACCCCCTCGCTCGTGGTGGTGGAGGACGAGTACGCCGAGCTGGGTGCCCAGGCGCTGGATCTTCTCGCCCAGCAATCCAACGGGGACAGGCGTCCCCCGCACATTTCCTTCCCGGAACTCGCTGATCCTCCCGCTCGCGCGGGCGACGAGCCACCCCTGCCCGGTCCGGCGCAGGATGACGACCCGATCCTGGTGATCTTCACCTCCGGCAGCTCGGGCAAACCCAAGGCCGCTCCCCTGACCCAGGCGAATTGCTTCTGGAACAATCTGTCGTTCTCCCGCACGATCCCGATGACCGACGCCGACGTGCTGCTCGCGTTCCTGCCCCAGTTCCACTCGGGCGGCTGGAACATCCAGACGCTGCTGGCCTTCTGGGTGGGGGCGACCGTCGTGCTCGAGCGGGCGTTCGACGCCGGCCGGGCACTTGAGCTCATCGAGTCCCGCGGCATCACGACCTTCATCGGGGTCCCGGCGACGTACCACATGATGGCGGAGCATCCGGCGTTCAATGACACCGACCTGTCCAGCCTGGGCACCGTCGTGGTCGGGGGTGGAACGCTGCCCGTGCCGCAACTGCAGATCTTCCACGATCGCGGCATCCAGTTGTGCCAGGGCTATGGCCTCACCGAGGCTTCCCCCAACGTCCTGTGTCTCCCTGCCCGGGACGCGATGTCACACCACGGATCGTCCGGGAAGCCCTATCCCTACGTCGATTGCGCCGTGGCCGATCCCGTGACCCACGAGATCCTCGAGGGCGAGGCCACCGGTGAGCTGCTGGTGGCCGGTCCGGGGGTGTTCCCCGGCTACCTCGATGACCCGGACGCCACTGCCGCGACGATGCACGGTGACTGGCTGTTGACCGGTGACATGGTCCACCGCGACGCAGACGGCTTCTATTTCGTCGTCGATCGCATCAAGGACATGTTCAAGTCCGGCGGGGAGAACGTCTCCCCCACCGAGGTCGAGGATGTCCTGCGCCTGCACGACGCGGTCCACCACGTGGCCGTGGTCGGGGTCCGGGACGACCGTTGGGGCGAGGTGGGCAAGGCTTTCGTGGTCCTGCGGGAGGGTGGCGAGGTCGATGAGGAAACCCTGCAGGCGCACTGTTCGCAGCGGCTGGCACGGTTCAAGGTCCCGAAGACGATCGAGTTCGTGACCGAGTTGCCGTTCAACGCGCTCAACAAGGTGCGCCGCTTCACGCTCCGCGACAGGGAAGAGGAGGGCACGGACTGACCCGCTGGCTAGGGTGGACGGGTGTCATCGACGACTCCGCGCGCCTGCCGGACCCCATCGTCGCCCCCGTCACGCGAGCCCGCGTTGCTTACCGAAGGAGAATCATCCATGACCCTCGACCCCACTCCCGGACAGACGCTGGCCGGCCGCCGAGTCATCGTGACCGGTGGCGGCAGCGGCATCGGTGAAGGGATCGCCCGCACGCTCGCCGGACACGGCGCCGAGGTGACGATCGCGGATCTCAACGAAGAAGCGGCGAACGGTGTCGCCGACGAGCTCGGGGGCAAGGCCTGGGTGGTGGATCTGGGCCGCACGACGGAACTCGACGATCTCCGCCTCGAGACCGACGTCCTGGTGAACTGCGCCGGCATCCAGCACGTGTCACCCATCGAGGAGTTCGATCCGGACCGCTTCCGGCTGATCCACCGGATCATGCTCGAGGCGCCGTTCCTCCTCATCCGCGCCGCTCTCCCCGCCATGTATGCCCAGGGTTGGGGCCGCATCGTCAACATCTCCTCGGTGCACGGTCTCGTCGCGTCCCCGTTCAAGGCCGCCTATGTTGCGGCCAAGCACGGGCTCGAAGGGCTGTCGAAGGTCGTTGCGCTCGAGGGCGCGGAGAAGGGTGTCACGAGCGTGTGCATCAACCCCGGGTATGCCTGGACTCCCCTCGTCGAGCATCAACTCGCCGATCAGGCCAAGGCGCACAACATGCCGGTCGAGGAGGTCCGGGACAAGGTGCTTCTCGCTCCCCAGCCGATCAAGGATTTCGTACGCCCGGAGGACCTCGGGGAGATGGTGGCTTTCGTGTGCGGTCCGCACGGCGCGATGGTGTCGGGCACCAACCTGATCGCCGACGGCGCCTGGACCGCCCGATGAGCCCGCTGGGAGCCGGGCGGGCCCCCGCCGAGGCGGAGCGCTATCGACCTCTCGCCATTGAGGTCACGGGCGGCACCCTGCGGGGTGGGATCTGGGACCCCGCCGCCGACCGGCCTGAGCAGGGCACGGTGCTGGCGATCCACGGGATCACCGCAACCCATTTGACGTGGCAGTGGCTGGCTCGGGCGCTGCCTGGTTGGCGCATCATCGCCCCGGATCTGCGGGGCCGTGGCCGGAGCAATGACCTGGCCGGCCCCTATGGGTTGCAGGCGCACGCGGCGGACCTGGCCATCGTGCTCGAGAAGATTCTGGACGATGCCGGCGACGATCGGCCGATCCCGGTGGTGGGTCATTCGATGGGCGGTTTCATCTCCCTGGTCCTCGGCGGCCTGCGGCCGGCCCTCATTGACCGGTTGCTGCTCGTGGACGGCGGGATCCCGGTCCAGCTCCCGGAGGGGACATCCCCCGGTGACGCGCTGACGGCGGTGCTGGCCCCGACCGAGCAGCGCCTGCGGATGGAGTTCGAGTCACTCGACGCGGTCGACGCCTTCTGGCGGCAGCATCCCGGGCTCGGCTCCGAATGGGGACCGGACCTCGCCGCGTACGCCGCGTACGACACCACCGGCGAGCCCCCGCATCTCCGGCCAACCGCGCACTATGAGGCGATGGCGGAGGACTCGCGCGACATCCAGCTGGGTGACACGCTGCCTCAGGCCTTGGAAGAGCTCCGGCACCCGGCGTTGCTGCTCCGCGCCGAGCGCGGCCTCCAGAACGAGCCGGCGGCGATGTTCTCGGCCGAGTGGGCCACCCAGTGGGCGGAGCGGTTGCCCCAGCTGACCGTGCGCGACATTCCGAACACCAATCACTTCACGATCGTCATGTCCGAGGCGGGCGCAGCGAGCGTCGCGGCAGCCCTGGTTCAAAAGCCGTTCACCTTGGCTGACTAGAATTCGTCCGACCTGGAGGAAAGGCTGGTCGTGGCCATCGAGATAGAGCGCAAATTCAGCATCGAGCCCAAGGCTCCACTACCGGATCTGACCGACGTCGTCGTTCCGGCGGATTCCCGGCTGCACAATCTGCATGCCATCTATTTCGACACCCCGGATTTCCTCCTCGCCCGCAACCGCCGCACGCTGCGTCGTCGCACGGGTGGTGGTGACGCCGGCTGGCATTTGAAGCTCCCGATGGACGGACATTCCCGCGAGGAAGTGCATCTGCCGCTCACCGACGGTTCGGGCATGTCGAGCGTGCCCAACGAGCTCCGCACTCTGGTCGCGGACGTCATCGCGTACGCTCCGCTCGCCCCCGTCATCGAGCTCCGCACCGCCCGGCAGGAGACTGAGCTCAAGGATGCGGAAGGCCGCCTGATCGCTCTGCTGTGTGATGACACGGTCACGGCGACGCGGGGAGACAAGACCCGGACGTGGCGTGAGCTCGAGGTCGAGCTCGCCGGGGAGGGTACGCCCGCCCACCTGGACGCCATCACCGAGATCCTGCACAAGGCAGGGGTCGAACCTTCGGAGTCGGCCTCCAAGTTGGTCCATGCGCTCGGGAAGTCCCTGGCCAAGGCCGAGCAGGCCGCCGGACTGCGCCGCAAGGCGAGCGCCGCCGAGGTCATCGGTGCCTATATGGCTGAACAGATCGGCGTCATCCAGGGCCGGGAGGCCGAAGTGCGCGTCGATGCCCCCGATTCGGTGCACAAGATGCGCGTCGGCGTACGCCGGCTGCGCTCGGCACTCCGGACGTTCCGTCCCTTCCTCGACAGGGACCGCGTCCAGGAGATCCGCACAGAGCTCAAGTGGCTCGGCGAGATGCTCGGAGGGCCCCGGGACGCGGAGGTCCTCAAGGCCCACCTCGTGCCGGCCGTCGAGGCGCTTCCCGAGGATGCTCTCATCGGCCCCGTGGGTGAGCGGATCACGGCGGAGTTGGATGTACGCCACTCCACCGCCCATGCCGCACTCGTCCAGGCCCTCGACTCCGAGCGCTTCGAGGCGCTGCGAGAGGCCCTCGTCGAGTGGGTGGTCGCTCCCCCCTTCAACGAGTACGCCGCAGCCCGCGCGAAAGGCCTCCTGCCCGAGCGACTCGAGCAGGTGGGCCGGCGCACACTCAAGGAGTGGGCGCAGGCCGAGCGGCTGGAGGGCCACGACCAGCTGATCGGCTGGCACGAGACACGCAAGCGCGCCAAGGCCGCCCGCTATGCGTGGGAGGCTGCAGTGCCCGCCCTCGGCGACACGGCGATGTCCGCCGCCAAGGCGTGGGAGGACGTCACTGAGTCCTTGGGGACCGTCCAGGACGCCGTTGTCGCACGCGAGGCTCTGAAAGAATTGGCTGACGTCGCGATGTCCCACGGGGAATCCACCTTCAGCTACGGCGTCCTCTATCAACGTGAAATCGAACGGACCACGGACTTCTATGCCCAAGCGGCTGAAGCAATCGAGACCGCCCGCGCAGTGTCCGTTGGTGATTGAGCTCGGACCAACTCAAAACAAGAGAAAAGGCCCCTGGCAGAAGCCAGGGGCCTTTCACAAAACTAGAGAAATGTCTGGTGAATTGGTTGAGGGTCTGGGAACCATGTGGTGGTTTCCAGACCCTCGATACCTGTCCCCCCGTGTGGGGGGTGTGTTGTCCGGCAATGTCCTAGTCTCCCACACACTCCCGTGTGCAGTACCATCGGCGCTGAGAGGCTTAACTTCCGGGTTCGGAATGGGACCGG
>LSQX01341251.1_pt1 | contig 30001 bp, 28 predicted proteins | sample 654561 | NCBI WGS metagenome assembly LSQX01 (sample SAMN04489861, study PRJNA283612) | anaerobic digester metagenome | isolation source: 4 biogas reactors fed with cattle manure at either 37C or 55C with and... | place: Denmark: Kongens Lyngby | collected 2014 | reverse complement strand
CTACACAGACGAGGCGACCGGCGTTGTTTTGGTTGATTACACGAAGTGCATGGGTTGCCGGGCGTGTTATGTGGCCTGTCCTTACCAGAACCGTTATTACCTGATGCGGGGGGCGCTGCGTGGCTACTATCCCGAGAAGGGTTTGACGCCTTTTGAGGCCCAGAGTTATCCTCATTTTACGGAGGGTACCGTAACGAAGTGTGTCGGCTGCATTGAGCGTTTTATGGGTGGCTTGGATCCGGCCTTTGTAACGACCTGTCCGACGTATGCTCGTAAGTTCGGTGATTTGAGCGACCCCGATTCCGAGATTCGCCAGTTGATTCGTTCCCGTAACGCGACTCAGCCTATGGCTGAGAAGGGTACGGAGCCTAAGGTTTACTACATCTAGGCTGGTGTAGTAGGGTCATACCAGTACTTGGAAAGGAGAGAGAGATAACATGCTGCATCGTAATGCGAGATATATAGAGGCGGGGGATCCGACCTTTGAGGTGGGTTACAATCCTCAGACGGAGTGGAAATGGCTTATCACGCTGGCTTTTTTCTGTGGTGAGTTGGGCGCGGGGATTTTTCTTGTTTCGTTGTTTTTGCCTGTTACGGCATCCAAGCTGTCTTTTTGTGTGGCCTTGCTTGGCTGGCTTATTGTAGCGGGTCCCAAGAATCTGTTTCACTTTATTTACCTTGGTCAGCGCTGGCGTTTTTGGCGTGGTCTGGCCCGTCCGGGCACGTCGTGGATCACTCGTGGTTTTTACGGGACGTTTGCGTTATGCGGTTTTGGTTTTCTTTATTTGGTGATGTTTTACAACGTTGTTTTCAACGGCGCTGTTCCTACCTCTGCGGATCAGGCGATCATGATCATCGCTGGTATATCGGCGTTTGTGGTTATGATTTACGACGGTATAGTGATGACTTATTCGCCTTCTATTCCCCTTTGGAACAATTCTCTTTTGCCTGTTTTGCGTACCTTTTACGCTTTGATGGGCGGGGTGACGATGGTTTTATTGATATCGATGTTCCCTGCTTTGTCTGGTCAGCTAAGTTCTGTTGAGCTTCACGTTTGGTCTCAGATTGAGCGTGGTTTGGTTGTCGCGAATCTTTTGATGATCGTGATTTACGTTTTGACTTTGACTTACCAGGTTACGGCGGCGAAGGAGTCGGCTTTTCTGATCATTCGTGACAAGTACCCGATGGTTTTCTGGGTTGGTGTTGTTGCTGTTGGGTTGATTGCGATTTTCCTTTTGCCGATTTTGATTCAGACGGAGAGTTTGGGTCTTCTTCTGACGGTTGCCTTTTTTGAGTTGATCGGTGATTTTTGTATTTTGTTTTTGCTGTTGCGTGCGGGTGTTTTTTCTCCGCTTCGGACTCAGCCGAACATCGACGTGGCTCTTTTTGCGAGAGGTTAAGTCTGGCTGTTTGTTTTCTTTTTGCCAGGTATTGAAGGGAAGCCGGTCTGTTTTGGTCGGCGCAGAGCCTTCTGATTTGTTATTAGAGGAAAGGGGGGTTGGGTGCCGACCCCCCCTTTTTTTTGGATCTGGTGTTATGGATTGGCTTTTCGGGTGTGCCCTGTCATATACCGGCCTTTTCGCCGCGGTGTTCTGGTCGGTTTTGTTTCATGGGTCTGCATTTTTTGGTTTCCAGGTTTTTCGATACCGTTTCATGGTATAGAAAGGAGTTTTTATGTTGGATTTAAAGGTTGTGAACGGGACACTGTTCATTCCGGGGGTTGGTTTGGTTTCGTCCGGTTTGGGTGTGAAGGACGGGAAGATTGCGATGATCGCGGCGGATGATTTGCTTCCGGATGCGAAGGAGGTTGTCGATGCGGGCGGCCATTACGTGATTCCCGGTTGTATTGATCCTCATGTTCATTTGGGTATTTTTTCGACCTACGAAGGGGAATGTGAGACGGAGACCCGTTACGCGTTGTCCGGAGGTGTGACGACGATCGGGGTTTTTATGGGGGGTGGCGAGTCTTACCTACCCACTTTGCCTGACGCGATCGCGACGGCGGAGGCCAAGAGTTCGACGGACCTGTTTTTTCATCTTTCCATTTTCACTCCTGAGCAGATGTCTGAGATGGATCAGTATTGTGATCGGTTCGGCGTTACGGATTTCAAGTTTTACATGACCGGTGTGAAGGGTGTTTTTCCCAATGTGGAAGACGATTTTATCCGCGAGGGTTTTTCGAAGATAGCGTCGATGGGCTTTCCAGCGATCGGTTGTGTCCACTGCGAGGATCAGGCTCAGGTTGACGCTGGTTGGGAGGCTGTTGGGGCTCTTCCCAATCCTACTTTGAAGGATTGGACGGATTCTTCTCCCTCCGGCGCTGAGGCGGATGCGGCCCGTCGTTTTGTGAACATTGCCCGAGAGACGGGGGCCCGGGCCTATATGGTTCATATGTCGAGTCGCGAGGCTGTGGAGCTTTTGACGGAGATGTTCAAGGACGGTCGGTCCAACATTTTCATTGAGACGACGTCTGCCTACTGTGGTATGACGAACGAGGATCCCATTGGGAAGTTGGCGAAGATGGTTCCTCCTATTCGGGGTAAGGATGCGCAGGAGTCCTTGTGGGATGCTGTTCAGTCCGGTGTTGTCAGCACGTTTGGTACGGACAACGTTTCCTGCGATACGTCTTTGAAGGGCGGTGAGGGAGACAGTCTTCTTCAGGCGATGCCTGGATATCCTGTTGTGGGCACTCACATTCCGGTTTTGCTTACGGAGGGTTACCACAATCGGGGTATTCCCTGGACGACGATTATCGAGAAGGCGACGAAGGCTCCTGCCGAGGCTTTCGGTCTTTATCCCCGTAAGGGTACGATCGCGGTTGGTTCTGACGCGGACCTTGTGATTTTGGATTTGGACAAGGAGAAGGTTGTTGACCCTAAGGAGGAGTATTCGTTTTCGGATTTTTCTTTATTTCAGGGTCGTACCTTGAAGGGTTGGCCGACTCGTGTGATCAAGGGCGGTAAGGTTGCGGTTGTTGACGGTAAGGTTGTCTCGGATCCTGGTATTGGTTGTTATTTGCGTCGCACGCTGTCTCGGGGCTGATTCAATTGCATCGATTTTTGGGATGTCCGTTTTTTTTTGAGGATGGTGTGATGCGTGAAAATACATGTATGGAGGCGATAAGGGAGTATGTATGAATTAAGGATGCATGGCAGAGGAGGGCAGGGGGCCGTGATGGGCGCTCAGATCCTGGCCAAGGCTTTGCTGAACGAGGACAAATACGCGGTGACGATTCCCGCGTTTGGATTTGAGCGTCGCGGCGCTCCAGTTGTGGCTTATTTGAAGTTTGACGATTCTCCGATTCGTCAGCACACGAATGTTCGGTTTCCTAACATTGTGATGTGCATTGACCCGACGTTGCCGAACTCGGTTCCCATATTCGATGGTGCCCAGTCCGAGGCGACGGCGATTTTATGTACGACGCAGTCTCTTGATGCGTTTGATTTTGGTTCTCAGATTACGAAGGTTGGTTTGTGTGACGGTATCGGGATTGCGATGTCAACGATTGGTCGCAGCATTACGAACACGATCATGCTTGGCGCCTTTGTTAAGGTTACGGGTTTGGTGAGTTTAGAGAGTCTCAATTCGGCGATGGGTGAGATGGCATTTCGTGATGCGGCTTTGGAGAAGAATATCATCGCGGTCAAGCAGGGTTTTGATCAGACCAAGGTATACGAGTTATAGGGAGACGAGAGGATATGGCGACATCGAGGAAATCATCAGTGAAGAGTGGTGGCGGCAGCAGGTCTTACAAGGCATTTGATCCCGTCAAGGCCGGGGTTCCGGATCATATGTGTCCTATTGCGACGGATCTTATTGTGATGAATACGGGCGAATGGCGTTCCGAGCGTCCGGTTGTGGCTCGGGCGAAATGTGTTAAGTGCGGTACCTGTTGGGCTTTTTGCCCGACTCAGTGCATCGTTGAGAAGCCCCTTTGGTTTGAGGCTGACATGGTTATTTGCAAGGGTTGCGGTATTTGTGCGGTTGAGTGTCCGCATGGAGCGATTACTATGGTGACAGAAAGGGAGTAATTTAGATGGCCAAGACGATAGTATGTGACGGTAACGAAGCCGCGGCCTGGGGTGCAGCGTTGGCCAAGCCGGATATGGTTGCGGTTTATCCTATTACGCCACAGTCGGGAGTTGCGGAGACGGTGGCGACTTTTATTGCGAATGGAGAGTTGGACGCGGATCTGCTGGACGTGGAGGGGGAGCACAGTGTGATGTCCGTTTTGCAGGGCGGGGCTCTTGCCGGCGCCCGGACATTTACGGCGACCTGTGGTCAGGGCTTGGCGTTCATGTTTGAGCCTTACTGGCGGACTCCGAATCTTCGTTTGCCGATTGTTTTGTGTATTGTTTGCCGTGACGGTATTACCCCTCAGTGTGTTTGGGGTGGTCAGCAGGATTCTATGACGGTTAAGGATTGCGGGTGGATTCAGCTTTACTGTGAGAACAACCAGGAGATTACGGACACGGTTGTCATGGCTTACCGAATCGCTGAGCATCGAGATGTGATGTTGCCCGTCAACGTTTGTTTTGACGGGAACTTTCTGAGTTACGCTGCGGAGCCTGTTGAGATAGTGGATCATTCCGTTGTTGAGCAGTTTTTGGGTCCTAAGAGTCCCGAGAAGATCAACTGGCATGTTGCTTTGGATCCTTTGCGTCCGATGGGTGTTGATCCCCTGACTGGTATGACGGGTCCCGGTGGTCAGGCTTTTGCTCGTTACCGTCGGGGTCATTGTATGGGTATGCAGAATGCCTTGCAGGTGATCGAGGATGCGCACAGGGACTGGAAGGCTCTTACGGGTCACGATTTTGCTCCTTTGATCGAGGAGTACCGTATGGAGGACGCGGAGTACGCGATCATGGTGATTGGTTCCATGTCTGGAGCGGGTAAGGATGCCGTTGACGTTGCCCGTGATCAGGGGCAGAAGGTTGGTTTGCTGAAGATCAAGACGTTCCGTCCTTTTCCTTTGAAGTCATTGCAGAAGAATCTGTCCAAGCTCAAGGGTCTTGGTGTCGTTGACCGTTCGGTGAATTACGGTTGGAACTGCGGTCCTTTGTACCAGGAGGTTTTGGCTGCTTCTGCTCGTTTGAAGCAGCGTCCTGAGCTGGTCAGTTTTATTGGTGGTTTGGCTGGTACGGATATTACGATCGACCACATGCTGGATGCGATCGATCGGGTTGGTCGTGCGGCCAAGGGTAAGGTCGTTGAGGAAACGATTTGGATGAACGAGACGTTTTAGGATTGGAGGCAACGCGAGATGGAGGAAACTAAGTACCTCATTATCGGTAGCAGTCACGCGGGTTTGACGGCGGCGGAAGAGATCCGGATTCACGATCCGGCGGGTAGCATGACGATGGTTACGATGGAGGAATGCCTGCCCTATTCTCCGACGGTTCTTCCGTACATTGTTTCCGGTAAGGTAAGTGAGGATGGGATATATTTACGTGACATGGCCTACTTTGAGGGTCGGTCCATCACTTTTTTGACGGGTAAGAAGCTGTCGAAGGTTGACGTGAAGAAGTCTGTGGCGACTTTTTCCGACGGGAGCCGGATTGGTTACAAGAAGCTGTTGATTTCGACGGGTTCTGAGCCGACGTTACCGCCTACACCTGGTTTGCAGGATTCTGGGTGTCTTGTTTTGCGTACGATGTCCGACGCTCATCAGATCAATCTGGCGGCTAAGAAGGCGAAGAACGCGGTGATCATGGGTACGGGTCTTGTCGGTATGCACGCTGCGGAGGGTTTGCAGGAGAAGGGTCTCGATGTGGAGTTGATCCGTGGTCGTCGTCCTGCCGTATTGCCGAACTATTTTGATGGTCAGGCGATGTCTCTTGTTCACGGCGTTTTTTTGGAGCATGGTGTTAAGTGCGACCTGAACAAGCAGGTTACGGAAGTGAAGAAGTTAAAGGGTGGTAAGACCCGGGTGACGATCAACGACGGTTCTCATATTGATGCGGATCTTCTTGTTGTTGGTACGGGCGTTCGTTCTCGTATGGATTTTTTCGAGGAGAAGTCTGTGGCGATGGACCGTGGTATTTTAGTTGACGACCTGATGAAGACTTCTGCGAAGAACATCTGGGCTGCGGGTGACGTGGCTCAGGCTCGTGATTTTTTCAGTGGTAAGCAGGATTTGAACGCGATTTTGCCTGACGCGTTTGAGCAGGGGAAGGTTGCGGGGATGAGCATGGCCGGCGCTGAGGACTCTCAGGGCTCGGAGCCTTACAAGGGCGGTCTGAGCATGAACACGTTTAATTTTTACGGGAACCGGTCGTTTTCGGTTGGTCTGTCCCTGACAGAGGACGAGACCCGGTACGAGATAGCGCGTTTGCATGTAGCGGGCAGCCGTGTTTACCAGAAGCTGGTTTTTGACGGCAACTGCCTGGTTGGAGCGATCGGGATCAACGTGACGATGGATCCTGGTATTTTAATGAACCTGATTCGTCGCCGGGTTGATTTGGGGTCACGTAAGGCGGAGTTTGCGGTTAAGCCTCTTGATATGAGCCGCCGGGTGATGTGGGCGTCCTGGCGCGGATAATCTACAGAGAAGGAGAAAGACATTGGGTAAGGCATATCATACATTAACGATACACCCGGATCGTTGCAACGGGTGTGGAGATTGCGAGGTAGCCTGTTCGCAGGTTAAGACGGGTACGTCGAATCCTCTTCATTCCCGGATCAAGGTTCTGAAGGGTTTGAGCGAGGAATTTTTCGGTCCTGTGACGTGCATGCAGTGCGGTGATCCGAACTGCGTGAAGAGCTGTCCCGCCGGGGCTTTGACGAAGAACCCGGAGACTGGGGTTATCGAGTGGGACGAGGGTCGTTGCGTTTCTTGCACGATTTGCACCCTCGGTTGTCCTTACGGCGGTATTTACTACAATCCTCTTGTCAGTACGGTTATCAAGTGCGATCACTGCGGAGGAGATCCGGCCTGCGTTAAGGTTTGCAAGCCTCGCGCTCTTGAGTACCTGACTGAGTCCGACGTTTTCAACGATCAGCAGGATCGTGAGGATCTTTTTGCTCCTGGTCTGGCCGCCTGTCTGGGCTGCAACACGGAGCTGTTCATTCGTCACGCTCTTCGCGCCGTGGGTCCTGACACGGTTTTGGCCGCTCCTCCCGGTTGCATTCCGGGTATTTGCGTTGTCGGCTTCAACGGTCAGACGGGTTCGAAGGTCCCGAGTTTTCATCCTTTGCTGACGAATACGGCGAGCATGTTGGCGGGTACACGTCGTTTTTACAAGCGTCTTGGCCGTGACGTTACATGCTTGGCTCTGGCTGGTGACGGTGGTGCTGCGGACGTGGGTTTCCAGTCCTTGTCCGGCGCTGCGGAGCGTGGTGAGGAGGTTTTGTTTTTGTGCGTTGACAATGAGGGTTACATGAACACGGGTATGCAGCGTTCGAGTACGACTCCTTACGGTTCGTGGACGTCAACGACTCCTGTGGGTCCATCTCTTCCTGGCAAGCCCGGGGACAGCAAGAACATGCCCGTGGTGATGATGCTTCACAACTGCGAGTATGTTGCGACGGCTGTTATGGCCGACATCAAGGATTTTCACCGTAAACTTGCGAAGGCGATTTTGGCTTCGAAGAAGGGTTTTGCGTACATGCACGTGTTTTCTCCTTGTCCTACAGGCTGGCGCTATCCCCAGGACAAGACGATCGAGGTTCAGCGCCGTGCAGTGGGCAGTAACTTTTTTCCGTTGTGGGAATACGAGAAATCCACGGGTGAGATGACTTTTTCCAATCCGGATCTCGTTGCTCACCCCACCCATACCCTGCATGATTACCTGAGTATGGTTGGTAAGTTCCGCCATTTGAGCAAGGATCAGGTTGCCCATTTGCAGCACACTTTGGATACTCGCCTGGATCTGCTCAAGAGTATCGCTGTTAACTCTCCAGAGAAACTTGCCGCGAAAGAGGCGAGGGAAGCGATCTGCGGTTGCTGATGGCTTCCGGTACCGGATAAACCAAAGCCCCCTGTCCCAAACAAAAAAAGGAACAGGGGGCTTTTTTTCTCAACTAATGACCGCAAAGATGTTATACATTTTCGCCTTGGAGTGCGCCATCACGCGTGATCATCCTGACAGGCGAATCACTTCAAATGTTTGCTGATAGGGCGGAGCAAAACGTTCACGCACGCAACGGGGAACCATGCCGTCTGAAATGTTGTACCCCTTCAGACGAAACGAGGGGCTGGTTTGAAAAAACAGATCATAATCATCGTCGTTTTCTCGCTCCTTGTGCTTCTGGTCGCTGGAGTGGTTTATTTCGGCCAATGGAAGGGGCGGACGCACGAGCTATATTATTCAGGAACGATTGAGGCTACCCAGTATCGTCTGTCCTTTCAGGTGTCTGGCAAGGTCTTGCAGGTTCTTGCGGATGAAGGACACGCCGTGTCCGCCGGGGAGCTGCTCGCAGAGTTGGAGCCTCAGGAATTGCAGGCCCGGCATGATCAGGCCCGGGCAAATTACGAGCGTGCTCAGGCTGCCTTAAGAACACTGTCCGCCCAGATGAAAGAGATCAGGACCGGTAATCGTCCCCAGGATATCGAAAGGGCCCGCCAGGCATTTCTGTCGGCGAAAGCGGTTATGGAAGAGGCCCGAAAGAACATGCAGAAATACCGGCGACTTTTCGAGGACGGTGTTGTTTCCGAGAAAGAATGGGATGCGGCCCAATTGCGTTACGATGTGGCCCTGCACGATTATGAACGCAATATCGAGTCTTATGACCTTGCTAAAGAGGGCAGCCGGATGGAAAGAATTGAAGCCATACAGGCCGAGGTTCAGGGGGCAAAGGCTCAAGTGATTTCCGCCCGGGCGGCCTGGCGCCAGGCTGAGATACAGCTTGCCTACCGGCAGTTGAAAGCGTCGGTCGACGGGATCATTACCAGCCGGAATGTGGAGCCGGGGGAGGTGGTTACGCCTGCCCAGGAGGTGATGACCCTGGCGGACCTTTCCGTCATTGATTTGAAGATCTTTGTGGGTGAGACGGAAATCGGCCAGGTCAAGCCGGGTCAGATGGTTGACGTGCGGGTAGATACCTTTCCGGATCGAATCTATCAGGGGACTGTGGCCTATATTTCTCCTGAAGCTGAATTTACACCTAAGATGATTCAGACCCACAAGGAACGGGTGAAACTTGTATATTTGGTCAAGGTGTCGATTCCCAACCCGGACATGGAGTTGAAATCCGCTATGCCAGCAGACGCCTGGCTGAAGTAGTTCATGACGTGGAGGGATGTTTCCCCAAAATGATTTCAAACGTTGCTTGGTGATGTTCGCTAATGTTATGGATCCTGCCGTTGACCAGCCTTACGTAATCGTGGACCGTGTATCGTTTTCCTTCGGCCCTGTTGTAGCGGTTGAGAATGTCAGCCTTTCTGTTCCCGAAGGAACGATCTGGGGTCTTGTCGGTTCCGATGGGGCGGGCAAAACGACGCTGCTGAGGATGATCGCCCTGATGCTGACCCCCCGAGAGGGGAACATTACCGTCGGCGGGTTCGATGTCTCCTCCGAAAGGGATCGGGCCAAGCGCTTGCTGGGCTATATGCCCCAGCGATTTGCTCTCTACCAGGACCTGACCGTCGAGGAGAATATGGATTTTTTCCTCGATGTCTATGGCATCATCGGCAAAGAGAGGGCTGATCGTAAAGAGCGTTATCTCGGATTTACCCGATTGCTGCCTTTTATGGACCGTTATGCGGGGAACCTTTCCGGGGGTATGAAACAGAAACTGGGTTTGGCCTGTGTCCTTGTCCATGAACCGCGCCTTCTGGTGCTGGATGAGCCGACCAATGGTGTCGACCCCGTTTCACGTCGTGAATTCTGGGAGATGCTGTATGAGATGCGCGATCGTGGCTTGACCATTCTGGTTTCGACAGCCTATATGGATGAAGGGGAACGGTGCCAGCATTTGGGGTTGATGCACAGATCAAAACTGCTGGTATCCGCGCCTCCCCGTGAAATAAAAAATGACGCTCCAAGTTTGGAGGCGGCGATCAAAGGGCTGATCATGGAAACGGACGGGAAACTCGAATATGGTATTTTCAGCATCTGACATCATCCAGGTGATGAACCTGAAAAAACAGTTCGGTTCGTTCGTTGCCGTGGACAAGATTTCTTTCTCCGTGAAACGAGGAGAAATATTTGGTTTTCTCGGTTCCAACGGATCGGGAAAATCGACGACAATCCGTATGCTTTGCGGTATTCTCCGACCCACGTCGGGTGGGGGAACCGTCGCCGGCCATGATATTCAAACCGAACCAGAGAAAATCAAACGGTCTATAGGTTACATGTCTCAGAGGTTTTCCCTTTACGAAGACCTGACGCCTTTCGAGAATCTCCGTTTTTATCTGGGGGTGTACAGCGTTCCCGAGAACCTCTGGAAAGAGCGCATCCGCTGGATTACGGAAATGACGCGGTTGGAAGGATTCGGGGACCGGCTGACCCGGGAACTGCCCCCGGGATTGCACCAGAGACTCGCTCTGGGCTGTGCCTTGCTCCATAAACCGGAGATTCTGTTTCTGGATGAGCCGACATCGGGCGTGGACCCTGTGACCCGGCAAGCCTTCTGGGAATTCATCGTTAACCTGGCTGGCGGGGGCATGACTATTTTTGTGACCACCCATTATATGGATGACGCCCTGCATTGTCACCGGATTGTCATGATTGACGCCGGCGGAATTGTGGCGTCTGGAACACCGGAAGAAATTGTCCGCGGTGCCTGTCCGACGCGTCCTGATGCGAATCTGGACGATGCGTTTATCCACATTATGACGGCTTCGTAAAACCCGTCGGCTCCGGATCAAAAGCGCTCAGAACTTTCTCCCATAAATATTTCCTCAAGGACGGCACATACGAGAGGCGTCTCTTCTTTTTCCCAATTGTCAATTGGATATGCCTTCAGTTCCGGCATGTCACGTGGCATACCCCCGTCGGTGTTTCCTTGGCGTAGGGAAAATATTTCCTTTTGAACCAGAGGGATACGTTTACAAGACTGATCAGCACCGGGACCTCCACAAGGGGCCCGACGACGCAGGCAAAGGCCTCCCGGGAATTCAGACCGAAGACGGCAATAGAGACGGCGATGGCGAGTTCGAAGTTATTTGAGGCTGCCGTGAAACTCAGGGTTGTCGACTGTTCATAGGTCGCTCCCGCCTTCATGGACAGATAGAAGGAGACAAAGAACATGATCACGAAATAAATGCACAGGGGTATCGCGATCCGGACCACATCAAGGGGCAGTTCGACAATGTAATCGCCCTTCAGGGAGAACATGACCAGAATGGTGAAGAGCAGGGCGATCAGGGTGATCGGACTGATCTTCGGGAGGAACTCTTTTTCATACCAGGCGACGCCTTTGGTTTTCAGGCAGACGAAACGGGTAATCATTCCGGCGACGAAGGGTATTCCCAGATAAATGAAAACGCTTTTGGCAATCTGGGTCATGGATACATCGACAACGGCGCCCTCCATCCCGATCCAGGTTGGCAGTATGGTGATGAAAAGCCAGGCATAGAACGAGAAAAACAGAATCTGAAAAATCGAATTGAAGGCCACGAGACCCGCACAGTATTCCCGGTCTCCCTCGGCCAGGTCGTTCCAGACGATGACCATGGCGATGCACCGGGCCAGGCCGATGAGGATCAAACCCACCATATAGTGGTAATATCCCGAAAGAAAAATGATGGCCAAAAGAAACATCAGAATGGGGCCGATCACCCAGTTCTGAACGAGGGATAAAATCAGAACTCGGCCATTTTTGAAAACCTCCCCCAGTTTTTCGTATTTGACCTTGGCCAAGGGCGGGTACATCATGAGAATCAAGCCGATGGCAATGGGGATATTGGTCGTATAGACTTGGAAGAGACTGATGACATCCCGGATGCCGGGATACAAATAACCCCACATGACGCCGACGAACATGGCCAAAAAAATCCACAGGGTCAGATACCGATCCAGAAAGGAAAGTTTTTCCCCAATTTTTTTCGACATCACGCCTCCTTTGCAATTCTGTTCGGTTTGTTATTTGTCCAGCCAGCCCTTGATCTCTTCCTTTTTGGGGATCTTGCCGACAATCTTGACCTCTCCGTCCACGACCACCGCTGGGGTCAACATGACTCCGTATTCGGCGATACTTTTTACATCGACCACCTTTTCCACCTGGGCTTCGACACCGGTTTCACAGAGGACTTCCTTCACCAGCTTCTCCGCCTGTTCACACTTGGCGCAACCGGTTCCTAAAATTTTGATATCCATAATATTCCTCCTTTTTCCTGTTACCCGATATTCAAAGAATTAACCCATCATCCATCCGAATATCATGCCCGCCAGGGCGGACAGGAGAATGATGATACAACAGAAAACCATTGTCTTTTTCACTCCCATGACGCTGCCGATCACGATCACGCTGGGGAGTGACAGGGCCGGTCCAGCCAAAAGGAGAGCCAGCGCCGGCCCCTTTCCCATGCCGGTTCCGATCAGCCCCTGCAGAATCGGGACTTCCGTCAGGGTGGCGAAATACATGAACGCCCCGGCAACGGAGGCGAAGAGATTCGCCCAGAGGGAATTGCCGCCGACCAGTCCCTGAATGTAGGTTTCCGGAATCAGGGCGGAATAACCGGGACGCCCCAGGAGAAAGCCCGCGACCAGGACGCCGCCGACGAGGAGGGGAAAAATCTGCTTCATAAACCACCAAGTGGTGTCCACCCAGCTTTTCAACTCTTCCCGACTGAACCATGATTTAAGAATCACGCCCAGAATAATGAATAAAACAATAACGATATACCATTTGGTGGAAAAAATGAACGGCCAGAGGCCCGCCGTACCGGGTGCCGGTCTGGCCCAGGCGGCGAAGATCAGGATCAGGACCATGGTCAACATATAAACGATGTCCTGCCAGAGCCGACGGGATCGGTCTTCTTCTGCAGGGAGGACAAGCGGGCCGTTGGTACGGTCAGAGTCATCCTTGCGGAAGATCAGGGCCATCAACAGACCGGTTATTACGGCAAAGGAAACCGCGCCGACGGCACGGGCGGCACCCATTTCCCACCCGAGAACCCGGCCGGTGAGGATTATGGCCAGAACATTAATGGCAGGACCTGAATAAAGAAACGCTGTTGCTGGCCCGATGCCCGCACCGCGTGTATAAATTCCGGCAAAAAGCGGCAGCACCGTACAGGAGCAGACGGCCAGGATTGTTCCGGAAACGGAGGCAACAGAGTAAGAAAGTGTTTTATTCGCTTGGGCCCCGAAATATTTGAGTACCGACGCCTGAGAAACGAATACGGAAATGGCCCCGGCAATGAAGAAGGCCGGGACAAGGCAGGTCAGGACATGGAGACGGGCGTAATCCTGAAGCATCAGAAACGCTTCAAGGCCCGCCTGGCGAACCGTTGGGTGATTCAGAGGAATATAATAGGCACTCAGGAATACCGCGATGATGATCCCCAGTTTTGTCCATTCCTTCATCTGTTGAAAACCCCCTTAATATATTCTTATTCGACGATATATGGGGTTGCTATTTCCCGCAGAGCACTTCACGGTTCAACAGCGGCACCACGGCATCGAGCTTTTTTATATCCGGGTCATCCGCAAGCCAGTGGCGAAGATTACCCAAAAGGGTGGCCGCATAAGGGCTCCGGCTGCCGTTCCCTGGAGCGTAATTGACCCAAAGTCCGTCTTTTTCGCAGGATACAAGACCGGCATTCTCCAGTATCTTCAAGTGTTTTGACACAGTTGACTGGGCGATTTCGAGAGCCGCCTGAAGTTCACATACGCACATGACGCGATGCTGAAGCAGCTTGAGTACCTTGATGCGGTTCGGATCGGACAGAGCTTTCATAACCCTGATAAATTCGACCATCTTTGTCCTCCTATATTCTAATATAGGAATATATAAAAACCCTTTCCGCGTAACTGTCAAGCAAATAATCCAGCGAAAAGAGTATGGGGGCAGGTCTGCAGGGCAATGATATTTCTCATGATTCATGCTATAAGTTTTGTAGGAGCTTTATTTATGACGGAAGGAAAGCGCGTGAGGGGAAAAATTTTGTTCGTCTGTGTCCATAACGGCGCCCGCAGCCAAATTTTGGAGAGATGGCTGAAGCGCCTGGCCGGCGATCGATGTAAAGCTTTCGGTGCCGGGATGGACCCCTGTGAGTTGAATTCCATCATGGTGACGGCCATGTGTGTTTACAGAAACGCCTGCGGGATATGAAATGAACAGAAAACCGACTTACGAAGAACTGGCCGCAAAGAATGCGGTACTGGAACAAAAGGCCCTCCGCTGCCGCCAGATGGAAAAGGCCCTGTTGAGCAAGGAGAGTCAGTACCGGAAAATATTTGATTCAGCCATGGACGGACTTTTGATCTTCGACAAAAAAGGCCGCATCATTGAAGCAAACCCTCAGGCCTGCCGGATGTACGGTTATTCCCACGATGAAATGATCTCCCTTTCCCGGGAAGACATCATGCACCGCGACTACCATTATCTGTTCGAAGTTTTTCGGAAGGAAACAAAAAAACAGGGAATGTTTGCGGCGGAATCCAAAGATGTCCGCAAAGACGGCAGTGAGTTTTATATCGAAATCCGGGGAACCGAATTTAATTTCAACGAGCGGAAGCATGTGTTGGCCATCGTCCGGGATGTGACGGAACGCAAAAGGACAGAAGCCTCTCTGCGTGAGGCTCTGTCCGCCATCGAGCAACTCAAGGAAAGGATTGAATCGGAAAATGTCTATCTGCGTGAGGAAATTGACCTGCGCTATGAGCACAAGGAAATCATCGGCCGCAGCGCAGCCATTAAAAAAACATTGAACCAGGTGGAACGGGTGGCGGAAACATCCTCAACCGTGCTGTTGATGGGCGAAACCGGTACGGGCAAAGAACTGTTGGCCCGAGCGATTCACCGGTTGAGCCCCCGCAAGGGAAAGTCCATGGTAAAAATAAACTGCGCCGCCATACCGGCAACACTTATGGAAAGCGAACTCTTCGGTCACGAGAAGGGGGCGTTTACGCACGCATTCTCCCGCCAGATAGGCCGTTTCGAGATCGCCGCAGATTCCACCCTCTTTCTGGACGAGATCAGCGAACTGCCCCCGGCTTTGCAGGCAAAACTTTTGCGGGTGCTGCAAGACGGGGAGTTCCAACGGCTGGGCAACCCGGGGACGATCCGGGTGGATGTGCGTATTATCGCCGCAACGAACAGGAACCTGTCTGAAGAGGTTGCGGCCGGCCGTTTCCGGGAGGATCTCTTTTACCGCCTGAATGTTTTTCCTATCAATGTACCGCCACTGCGGGAGCGTCGGGAGGATGTTCCCCTGTTTGTATGGGGATTCGTCAGGGAATTTGAAAAATCAATGGCCAAACGCATTGAAACCATTGGCAGAAAAACCATGAAAGCATTGCAAGCCTATTTCTGGCCGGGGAATGTTCGGGAACTTCGTAATGTTATTGAGCGGGCCATGATTTTGTCCCGGCATGGCACATTGCAGGTCGAGTTACCCAGAAACACGCCGGATAAATATACTCCGCTTATTACCAGATTGGCGGACGTTGAACGACAGCATATCATTGATATACTCGCTCAAACGGGTGGACGCGTCCGGGGGAAGCGGGGTGCCGCCGAGATTCTGGGGGTCAACCCCTCTACCCTGGACTCAAAGATGAAAAAGCTCGGCATTTCCCGGCGGGGCGATTTACACGATATATCGTAGAATACACGACATATCATGTTTTTATTTTGTCAAAATAATAAGCATCCGGCTTTGACACTTCTAACATTATGAATTTAATATGAATTAAATATATGTTGCAGGCTGCCCATCTGGCATGGATCTTGTGATATTTGTTTCTTGGGGGAGTATGATTTTTATCTTTTGTCCAACTTTTAGCAGGATGCGGCCAACGATCAGGATCCGGATCGGGGTCGTGTCGTACCCCCTCAATAGAAAAATCTCTGCTGATTTCATCAGAATTGACCAAGGAGGGATACCATGAAAGAAATTAAAAAAGCGGTGTGCATCCAGTGCCATTCCGCCTGCCGTGTGGCAGTGGAAATTGAAGACGGCCGGCTGATCCGTGTCGGCCCGGATCTGGATTTTCCCAAAGGAGAACTATTTTCTACCATTGTGAGCGGTTGTCCCCGGGCTAATGCCATTACCGATTATTTTTACCACAAGGATCGTTTGAACTATCCCCTCAAGCGGGCGGGTGCACGAGGCGAAAATAAATGGATGCAGATTTCCTGGGAGCAGGCGATGGATGAAATCGCCGGGAAAATGAAATCCCTGATCGACCAATACGGCCCCGAATGCATCGGGACGACTTGCGGTACCGGCCGTACATCCGATGAGTTCCGGAGCCGTTTTTTCAATCTGCTGGGCAGTCCCAACATCGTCGGGCAGGCCGAGGTTTGCTATGGCGAGTATCTTGCCTTAATGTACGCCATGTTTGGCTGGAAACTATTTCCGGTGGTGCAAAAGGAAACCCAGTGCACCCTGATGTGGGGCGGCGGTGGACCTCGGTACTGGAACGCCCTCTGGAAAAATATTATCAAAGCACGCAAGCGCGGCATGAAGCTGATTGTCATCGATCCCCGGGGTGTTGACACGACCCGGCACGCAGACCTATGGCTACAGGTTCGTCCCGGAACAGATTGTGCCCTGGCCTTGGCCATGATTCGCCACATCATCAGGGAAGGCCTGTACGATAAGGAATTTGTGTCAAAGTGGTGCCATGGGTTTGAGGAATTGCGCGAGCGGGTCGAGCCCTTTACATTGGAAAAAGCTGCGGAAATCACATGGGTACCGGCGGACAAAATTGGTCAAGCAGCGGAATTATACGCAACCTCCAAGCCGTCGGCTATGACTCATGGTCTAGGGATCGAGCACTCGGTCAACTCCATGGAAACCCTGCATGCCGTCTTTGCTCTGCGGACCATCACCGGAAATCTTGATGTCAAAGGCGGTGATATTTTCCCGACAGCATATCCAGACATCGTCCATGAACAGGAAATTGAACTCATCGACAAGCTCTCGCCGGAACAGAGGAAAAAACAGTTGGGAGCGGACCGCTTCAAAATTATGAGTCAGGAAGGTTTTCTTCTGACCCAAGAGGCGATGCCCCGTGTATGGGGCGACGTGAGTTTGAATCGCTCCAGCCAGTTCCAGGCCTTCGCGCACGCCCCGACATTTTATCGTGCCGCCATTACGGGGAAACCGTATCCGCTTAAAGCGATCTTGACTGTATCGAGCAACCCCCTTGTGACTTACGGAAACAGTAAAATCGTCTATGAGGCCCTGAAAAGTCTCGATCTTTATGTGGTGCTTGATTTTTTCATGACGCCCAGCGCTCAACTGGCGGACTATGTTTTGCCGGGGGCGACCTACCTCGAACGACCCTGGATCTGGGCCTACGCCATGATTATCGGCAGCGAACAGGCTATGCCCGCCGTGGTCCCTGGCCAATATGAACGCTGGTCCGATTATAAATTCTGGAAAGGACTGGGGGATCGACTGGGACAGGCTGAATACTGGCCCTGGGAAGACATGGAACAGGTCTATGATTACCGGCTCAAACCTTCACGTGTCACCTTCAAAGAATTTATGGCCAAAGGAGGTTTCGCCGCGGGGAAGGGTGGTTTCAAACGCTATGAAGAAAAAGGATTTGGAACTCCGACGGGAAAGGTCGAGCTATACTCGACGGTTCTGGAAAAGATGGGCTACGATCCGCTCCCCCTTTTTCGGGAACCCCTGGAAAGCCCGATCAGCACGCCCGAATTGGCAAAGGAATATCCGTTCATTCTCACAACGGGGGGACGCTTCCTGCCCTACTATAACGCGGAACACCGCCAGATAGCAAGGCACCGGAAGCGCTATCCCTGGCCAAAAATGGAGATTCACCCGGAAACGGCCAAGGCGCTGGACATTGAAAACGGCCAATGGGTCTGGATTGAATCTCCCCGGGGCCGCTGTCGTCAGATAGCGGAGTACGACACGAGCCTCCACCCCGATGTCGTGCACGCCCAGCATGGATGGTGGTACCCCGAGGACCCGGGAGAGGAGCCTTATCTTCATGGTGTTTGGAAATCGAACATCAATATCTTGACTGACGACGCTCCCGACAGTTGTAACCCCATCAATGGCGGCTGGCCCCTAAGAGCACTGTTGTGTAAAGTGTACCCTTGCAAACCGGAAGAAGTGGAGGAAGGCAAGACGGCAAATTTCTGGGATTAGACTGCGTTTCCCTTTCGTCCTCGCTGTCCGGAAATTACAAGCGGACTGTGATTGACGGTTGATTTGTCGGAGGTGAAGGCAAGATGAATCATGGCATTGGCTTCAAAGTGAACGGAAAATCCGTTGAATTTACGGGTCAGCCCGATACGAGGCTGATAGATTTCCTGCGGAATCACTTGGGTTTGACCGGTACGAAAGAGGGTTGTGGTGAAGGGGTTTGCGGTTCCTGTGCCGTCTTGCTCGACGGCCAACCGGTCAAAGCTTGTGTAACCTCAATGGAGCGGGTTGCGGAACGGGAGATTGAAACGATCGAAGGCATCGGGTCTGTGAACTCTCCGCACCCCCTGCAACGGGCATTTGTCGAAAAAGGTGCCATCCAGTGCGGTTTTTGCACGCCGGGTATGATTGTTGGATCGAAAGCCCTACTGGACAGAATTCCCCTGCCAAGCCGCACAGAGGTGATTGGCGCTCTTGCTCCCCATCTGTGCCGTTGTACGGGGTACAAGAAAATAGTGGAGGCGGTTTTACTTGCCGCCGCAAGAAAGGCATCGTCCGAGGAAAGCAGCGGATTGACCGTTCGGGGCAGGATGCACCCGGAAGGGGATCGCTACAGCGCTTCGTTTTCTTCTGTGGATCCGCCAAACCTGGATATGACGGGACATATCGGCATTCCCGTGGTCCCCATGGGGATCTGGGAAAAAGCCCTTGGATTGACTCAATTTGCTGCGGATCTCATGCCTGATGACTGCCTTCATTTGAAAGTGGTCCGGAGTGGGAAACCTCATGCCATGATCCGGAAGATCGAAACGAAAGCGGCTGCGGCCGTTCCCGGGGTTATCGCTATCCTGACGGCGCAAGACATAGGGGGGACCAACCGAATTGGTCCGATCCAGCGAGATCAGCCAGTGCTGGTTGAGGATCGGGTGCGTTTTATCGGAGACGCCGTTGCCCTGGTGGCGGCCGAATCGCTTGAGGTTGCCGCCAAGGCTGTACAACGGGTAGAGATCGCCTATGATGATCTGGAAGTGGTTTCCAGCACGGCGGGAGCAACAAACCCGAAAGGTCCGAAAGTTCACGGAGGGACGCATCTGCTCTTTCACCTGAAAAGCGAGATGGGAGATATTGCCCGGGGCTTTGCGGAATCGGCAGAGGTGGTGGATAATTTCTATGAAACCCCTTTCAACGATCATGCTTATATCGAGCCGGAGGCCGGCGTTGCCTGGCCGGATGAGGGCGGAAAAATCGTCATTCGCCTGGCGACACAAAATCCCCATGAGAATCAGGAACAAGTGGCGGAGGCCTTGGGCATACCATGTGAACGAATTCGAATCATTCAGGCCCCGACGGGCGGCAGTTTCGGCGGAAAGTTGAATCACCAGATCGCGTCGCTCCTGGCCCTCGCCGTCTGCAAATTATCAAGACCGGCCAAACTGGTTTACACGGCGGCGGAATCGATGATGTGTACGGAGAAACGGCATCCCTTCGAAATCCGCTTTCGTACCGGAGCAACAGCCGAAGGTAAATTGTCGGCCATTGAGGTCGATATGGTCGCGAACACCGGTGCTTACGCTTCTTACGGCAAAGCGGTACTCGAAAGAGCCCTTATCCATGCCACCGGTCCCTATGATGTACCACATGTATCGGTCGAGGGAGCCTGTGTTTACACCAATACAACCCCTGCTGGGGCGATGCGTGGTTTTGGCGCCCCTCAGGTGGCCTTCGCTGTGGAATCCCAAATGGATCTACTTGCGGAAAAGCTGGGCTTGGACCCTTTCGAATTCCGCCTGAAGAACCTGTTTAAACCCGGTTCAACCACGATTACCGGCCAGATTCTCAGGGAGAGCGTCGGTGCTCGGGAAACCCTGCTTGCCCTTGAGCCCTATTACAAAGAGGCCCTGGCCTGGTCAGCGAAACAGTCTAACTGTACCACCGACGGTATCAGGCGCGGAACGGGCCTGGCATGTATTTTCTTCGGCATCGGTGAAGCAGGATGGCGGAATCCCTCTCGGGTGATCATGCGGCTTAATGCCGAGGGGGCTATAGAGTTGCTGGTCGGTGCTGCGGATCTCGGACAAGGTGTATTTTCCACCCTGGCCCAGATTGCCGCGGAAACGTTACAGGTTCCGGGGCATTGCTTTGTCGTTGTGACGCCGGATACGGATATTACCCCTTCCGCAGGACCGACCGAAGCAAGTCGTCAAACCCTTGCTTCGGGGAGAGCCGTGCAAGAGGCTGCTCTTGCAATGAAAAAAGCGCTGGAAGTAACCGGTTTCTATGAGGATGATACAGAGGCATATGCCGGTAGACTTCGCCGATGCCATCGTGTGCTGCTGGAGAAGGGTTTATCCAGGGAGTTTTCCGGATTCTTCATGCCAGACACAATGCCAATCGACAAGAGCGGGAAAGGAAGCCCCCACTTGGCTTATGCTTTCGCGTCGGTCTTGGCCCAAGTGGAGGTTGATACGGCAAGTGGTGTTGTCAAGGTTGTAAAATTGGTGTTGGCGCATGATGTGGGGAGAATCATCAATCCCCTGACGCTAGAGGGACAGGTAGAAGGCGGAGCCGTCCAAGGGCTGGGATTTGCCTTGAAGGAGGAATTCAAACCGAATGTGACCAATAAATGGTCAGCCTATAGGATTCCCCGAACCGTGGACATGCCGGACATGGAGACGCTTTTCATTGAAAGCCCGACGCCGGAAGGGCCATTCGGCGCCAAGGGCATTGGAGAGGTTCCCACGGTGGGGCCTGCCGCAGCGATCGCCAACGCCGTGGCCCGCGCCTGCGGAAGGCGGCCAATGCGGTTACCGATAATGCCGGAGCAGGTGAAAAAGGGGTTAGCTTCCTAGAGAAGATGATTTCTTGAAGTCTCGATGGTGGAGATATTTCTCTCACTTTTGGGAGAAGATAAGGGGAATTTGCTTAAGATTGTGCCGGATATTGCCGATCTCTAAGGAGAAGGCCTTGATTGGGTACGTATCGGGTTTCGGGAGGTCAATATGAAAACATGGATTGTCTTGCTGTTATGTTTGTTTCTTTTCCCTTGGGCGGTGCAGTCTGCCGAATACTACCGATGGACCGACGAGAACGGTGTAAGCCACATCACAGATCAGCCGCCGCCGACGGCAAAAAAGAATTTAAAAACCTACCGTTTCAGAAATCACGTTCAGTCGGCTGCCCCTGAAACAACAGGCACCGAAACGACGTCGGGTACTGTCGGGGGAGGACAATCCTACGAAATGGAAGCGGCACAAACAAGCAATGCGGAACTTGAACAGACCCGTGCGGAATATGAAGAATTGCAGGGTAACGAGGCACATTACCGACGAAATTACTACAATGCCTATGGCAATAAGCATGCGCGGGATTACTGGAAAGGCAGACTGAACGACCTCGAGAACAAGCGGCAGAAACTGGAAAGCTTTGAAAGCGGAGAATCTTCTGACCAAGGTTTTTCTTCCGGATCAACAGAATCTTCAGAGGGGGTAAACCCGATGTAAATCAGGAGTGCCTGATTCATCCGTGAATTTTTTCACATTGTAATCCCCCCTACCTTTACCGAAATAACAAAAAACCATTCCACCGCCCCCGCAGGTCGTGGCCATGTGCAGATCGGCTAGATACAGATTATTTGCCGAGGGCAGGGCCACGAAGATAACCGCCGATGAACCTCGTTATATCACCAGGAAAAGGTTTCACCGAGACAGGCAATGCAGGAATAATGGGTGTAATTTCATAGGAACAGCCACACCCGGCTATTTCATTGATGTGACTGTTCCTAGATTCTTGCGTCTCTCAGGGAGAGTAAGGTACCTTAATTGGAGCTCTACAAATCCCGGCTTTTTTTCCATGCTTCAAAACCGGAGATGATCGTTTCTACGGCTCCGCTGATCGTCATCGCATCCATGTTGATTGTCAGGTCATAATCATGAGGATTTATCCAATCGACCTTAAAAAATTTTTTAACAAAGGTTCTCCGATCCTTTTCAGTGGTGGTCGCATAATCTTCTGCTTCCTGCCGCGAACATCCCCTGCTGTTTACAATTCGGTTCAACCTGTTTTCCCTGGAGCCGATCAATTTGACCCGGAACTGCTTCTCCGCGGGAAGAATATACTGGGCGCCGAGCCCGAGAATAACGGTATTGCCATGATCCTTGACCGTGTTAATCACCTTGTTCAGGTGGAACATGAACTTGTCCGGCCACATATGGCGGGTTTCGAACAGGGATGACAACCAGTCATCCCGCCGGGTTAAGGCCTTTTCAATAATGGCTTGAATCGATTTTTCACTGACATCGGCGTTTTCAGCAATGTGCTTTGTAATTTGTCCAGCCAAAAGATCCATTTTCAGACGGACCGACAGCACCCTCGCGATTTCCGTTCCGCCAGTACCCGGCTCACGTGAAATGGTGATAAGCGGCCCAGGTTTAACGATCTCGCTCTTCACCTCTTTAGAAGCCAATAGCCATCTCGATAACTGTTCAGTGACGATCTGATCGATTGAACGGATTTCTTTTTTCATAAAACCTCCTTTTTACCGAGTTCGATTCAGAATGAGATTTAATAAAGCACGCGGGCCCTGTTTTCCAAAAACCACTATTCAATCAAATTTTACAGGGAGTAGAGCTTTTCCCCGGGTAGAACGGTTTTGTTGTTTTTCAGGAGCACTTGGATGGCGGCATCGGGGTTGTCGAGCCGAAAGAGCATAACCGCGTTTTCTCCGCTCCTTTCCACGAAAGCGTACATGTATTCGATATTGATCCCGGCCAGGGCCAGAACTTCAAGAATGCCGTGCAGGCCGCCCGGTTGGTCCGGCACTTCAACGGCCACCATGTTTGTGCGGCTGACGGTATAGCCGTTTTCCTTCAATACCCGATTCGCATCGGCGACATGATCAACGATCAGGCGAACGATACCGAAATCTGATGTGTCGGCCACCGCCAGGGTCCGGATATTAATGTTCGCATTTTTGAGAATCCGCGTGACATTTTCGAGCCCCCCCGGTTTATTTTCCAGAAAAATGGATATTTGTTCAACCTTCATAGATGTGCCTCCCTTCGTTTCCAGAATATTAGATGCTTCTCCTGTCTATGACTCGGCTGGCCTTCCCTTCGAAACGCTGGAGCGATTTCGGTTCTACCAGTTTGACTTTGGCGGTAACCCCGAGGAAATCTTTTAAATCCTTGATAATATTCCTCTCAATTTTCTGAAGGCCTTTGATTTGATCGGTATTGGAGAAGAGGCGCTCACTGACTTCCACGTGAACCTCCAAGGTGTCGAGGGTTCCTTCCCGCTTCACGATGAGCTGATAATGAGGATCCAAGTCTTCAATGTCGACCAGAACGGCTTCGATTTGGGAAGGAAAGACATTGACGCCACGGATAATCAACATGTCGTCGCTTCTGCCCTTAATGCGTTCCATGCGGAAGTGTGTCCTGCCGCAGACGCATGGTTCCGGAATCAGTTTTGACAGGTCTCTCGTCCGGTAGCGGATCATGGGAAAGGCTTCTTTCGTCAGGGTCGTGAAGACGAGTTCGCCCGGCTCGCCTGCGGGAAGCACTTCACCCGTTTCTGGGTTGATCGTCTCCACAAGAAAATGATCCTCGAAGACATGCATTCCCTCGCCGCCTTCATGGCATTCCATGGCCACGCCTGGTCCCATGATTTCAGACAGTCCGTAAATATTCATGGCCGCGAGATTCAATGCATCCTCTACTTCATTCCTCATGTTCTCGCTCCAAGGCTCCGCACCGAAGATACCGACACGCAGCTTCAGGGTGCCCATATCGATTCCCATGGCCTCGCCTTGCTCCGCCAGATTAAGGGCATAGGACGGAGTACAGCAGATGGCGGTGGGTCCGAAATCTTGGAGGATCATGATCTGACGCTTGGTGTTGCCTCCGGAAATGGGAATGACACTGGCCCCCAGTTTTTCCGCACCATAGTGGATGCCCAGCCCCCCGGTAAATAACCCGTATCCGTAGGCGTTATGTATCATATCATTTTTAGTCAGTCCGGCGGCGACAAAACAGCGGGCCATGAGTTCCGACCATATTTCAATATCCCGTTTTGTATATCCGACAACGGTTGAACGGCCCGTTGTACCGGATGAGGCGTGAAGCCGGACTACCCCACTCATGGGAACGGCAAACATGCCGAATGGATAATTATCCCGGAGATCTTGCTTCGTTGTAAAGGGAAAACGCTTGAGATCGTCCAAGGTTTTGATATCATCCGGCGTAACCCCGATTTCATCAAAGGATTTCCGGTAGAACCCGACGGTGTGATAAACACGTGAAATTACCTGTTTGAGCCGTTTAAGTTGGAGCACCTCCAGAACTTCACGGGGCAATGTTTCGTATTCTTCGTTATAGATCATGCAATGATCCCCCTTTCGGATATCTTTTTTATGTGAAACATTAAGCACTTTCCTCGTATGCGTTTTCTTTCATGACCACGACTAAGCTCACTGCTTTTTCTATATCTAATCAAGATCCGAAAAGAAAATCAAGAATATGATGAGCGAATTACTCAGCGTAAACTGAGTCAATCAGCAATTCCCAAGGAGATGAATCTCATGTTGAAAATAACATGTTTCCTTTGGTAATAGTATGATACTTATTCGAACCTGATTACGAGGAAGAAGGATCCATGAAAACAGATACCTGTGTTCCGAACCGTGTGATTGTCCCGTTATTTTTCTTTCTTCTGTTGCTTGTGACGCCCGCCCTGGGCATTGAATGGGTGGTTTTTTCAACCACACAGGAGGGAAATGAGTTGTTCTACGATCAGCACAGCGTGAGGAAGGTCGAAGAAGACACGGTACGCTTATGGGAAAGGATCGTCTTTACCGATAACAATGTGCAGGACAATGTCAAAACAACCCTGTTTGTGCGAGAAATCCATTGTTTGGAAAAGAGATACCGGATCATTTCGTTGCTTGATTACAGTATTCAAGGAGAAAAATTGTTTAGCGGTACGGATGAGCGAGCCACCTGGTTTCCCATTCCTCCGGATACACATCTGGAGCTTTTGAGAGAAACAGTGTGTCGATAAGCCTCCGTTTTTGAGGATTTTAATCTGCAATGATTTCAAGGTAACAGGACAGGAAATGAGCATGAAATCATTTATAGTGACGAGCTTTTTGGCGTTCTTGTATGTCTTACTGATGCTACGCCCCGAACCGGGCCTTTGCGAGAATTGGCTTCAATATGAAATGGCACGTGATGGGAGTGTTCTTTCTTATGATAAGGATAGCATCGCCGACCGGACGAGGCATATTAAGCAGGTGTGGTTTAAAAGGGAAGTGTCTGACCAGGGACGGGAAATCGTGATGGAACGCATGAGGGCTCAGGGTTTCCTGGCGGAAGGATACGACAAATTATCACACCATGCAATTTTGTTTGTGATAAATTGTAAGGAAAGAAAATTCAAACCCCTGTCCACGATCGACTATGACGTGAACGGAAAGGAACTGTTTCGCAACAACTCCATTGATCAGCCGCATTGGGAAGATGTGCTGTCCGAAAATATGATGATTTATGGACTGTACGAAGCAGTCTGCGAGCCGACACCCTGAAACAAAAAGAGACAACGCGATATTCATACCTTCATCAGGTGTTGCGTATCATGCAACACATCAAAACAATTTGTTTTCAGTCTATTTTTTGCACACCCCCTTGGGGTTATGCATTGCCCAATCTTCCGCGCTAATCTCCCGTTAACCAGTTGACAAGGTTACTCATTTAATATAGCATCCGGTTCGTAAAATCGTGACAGGGAGCAGAGCGGCAGCGAAAACAGGCACATAATGCTTATATCAGCTTGTCCATGCGGAAGTACACAGGTCACTGGTGGACCTCCTGGACTTCAAATCCAGTGTGGGGCGTGAGGAACGTCCCGGGTGGGTTCGATTCCCATGTACTTCCGCCATTTATTTTGCATTAGATGCTTACGTAAGCGTCACAGGGCGTCACATGTATAACGGCATGTCTTACAACCCGTACATATGATACACGGATTGAAACATATACGGTGATGACAAGCCTTAAGCCCAACGGGCCCTGCAAGTTTCTTCTTCCGATATCTTTCATCATGAGGCAATAGGCCGCTTTAGTAAGCTGTTTGACTAATAAAGGCGGGAATGGTATCGTTAAAAAAACGTTAAGGAGGCAGTAGTAGGATGGTAAATTACCAGCTAGCCGTGCAAGAAAGGACCAAAACCGGCAAATCGTATGCGCGGAAACTCCGGGCTGCCCAGAAGGTCCCCGCGATTGTTTACGGATCTGGAAAACCTGCGCAAAACATAGAAGTGGGGGTTCGTGATGTCGAAAAGGCCTTGGCTTCTCAGGGAAGTTTAATTGATCTGGTTTTTGGTTCGGCAGTCAAGACCGTGATTGTCAAGGACACCCATCGCGATCCGGTGCGGGGAACCCTGCAGCACCTTGATTTCCATGAAGTTGATTTAACCAAAAAATTGGAAATTACAGTCCCCTTGCGCATAGTTGGTGAAGACGAGCGGGCCAATGACGGCGGAATTGTGACGAATTTACTTTGGGAAGTAACAGTGCTTTGTCTGCCGACAGATATTCCCGACACTATTGATGTGAATGTGAGCGCTCTCGAGCTTGACCAACTGCTTACCATTGGTGAACTGGATTTACCCGTCGGGGTTGAAATCATCGGAGATGCTGATGAAGCCGTTGTCAGAGTGAATATGCCTGTAGCACCAAAGGTTGAAGAAGAAGAGGGCGCACTTGAAGAAGAAGTTGAGGAAGCTGAAGGGGTTGAGGAAGCCGTGACAGAATCGGCTGAGTAAGGTTTCGTTTGGAGGCAGTCTTCCGGAGGGCGTCCGTGATTAGTTTTTTCACGGGGGAGAGGGATTGCAACGATCTACATCGGCATCCAGATCCATTTGCAAGGTTTCAAGGTTGCCATGGCTCTTTTCCCGAAGGCCTTCCAGGCCTCCTTCCTCGTATGCTTGCTTGATGTCATAAAAATGCTGCCTCGACACACCGTTAATTTTACATGCTTCCGAGACGTTCTTCAAATACTCCGCCAACTCCGGCAAACTCAATTTGTTTCTGATAAGCTTTTCCTGGGTGGTCATTTTTAAATATCCTCCTTTTTTGATTGCCTCGAAACAATCCAGGAGATAACTGACCACCCTTACTACCTAACTGTCAAGTCAAGTCCGTCTTTTCACCACTCATTTCTTGTATATTGCATTCTGAAAAAGACTATCCGGCATATCGGGTAGATAGAGAATCTTGTTTCTTAAATGATCATTACTCAAAATCGCAAAGTCAGACCGGCGAGGACGGAATAATCGGGAGCGACATCGTTTAATCCCCCTTTAACGCCGAAGTCCAAATCAACAGCGTCATTCAGGCTGTAGACCAGCCCTCCGAGAATGAAGGCGGGATTCGTCTGGGATGCCGTATCCGGGTTTCTGTCGACACCCACATTCGCCACCAGAGTCACTTTCTCCATGATCGGGTATTCTGCCGCCAATGACGCATGCCATAGTTCTTTCCGTTCGTCGTTTTTATTTTCGTTCTGTATATATCCGGCGTTCATGTGAATGCAGGCGGGACCGACCTCCAGAGTCGAGATCACATACAGGCTGTAAGTCATCCGGCCTCCTCCCAAGCCTTTGCCCCGATCCCCCGTGGGAAAGGTTACTCCCGGCTTGACGGCGAAGCTCAGACCGTCCCCTTCAAAAAAACGCCATTTCACCTCGACGGAAATATCGGAAAGTCCCTCGTCTGTTGTCGATTCCCGGCCTTCATCCGTATCCTCGACAAGTCTTCCGTGCTGAAAAGGAACACCCAAAAGCAGATCGATCGAATCGGTCAAGCCTGCGGCGAAGGATCCCGTGATGGTTGTAACCTCTGTTCTCGCACCTTTCGTATCATCCCGTTCAAATTCGCCGCTCAATTCTAATTCAAACTTCCCTTTCCCCTGAGTACCGGTGTCATCGGTAATCAGAGGATGACCACCGAAAGCGGGAACGGTAATCAGCATCATTACCAGGGCCAACCGGATCGCAAGCCAAATGGAGTTCATGTTTCCCTCAATAACCTCCTTCCCTTTTTCCTTCACTGCAATTTCTCCTTTCGATTGTTTATTATGCACTTATTATTGGCTTTAGACTGCTTTCATCGCCCATAACGAAGGAATCCCTTGACCAAATGGAAATGAACATCGCCGTATCCTGCCAGGGGCCTTTGCTCCGTGTTGCGCCATCCCTGACATCATGAGGCCGGCAATTTCCGAACCGCCGGCGACACCAGACGTCCCAGACATTCGCGGGGGCCGCACACACCGCACGAAGGGCGCATGACAACAGGGATGCACCCCGATTTGGCTGCCCTGATTGCTTCGTTTCTGATGCGGTGTGTGGTTTTCCCGGTAAAGACCACCACCGCATCAACCCCTCTGACGGCTGCCACCAAACCGATCTTGGCTTTGGTGAATACTTTGAGCTTGATGCCCCCGCCCGGATAATCTTTTTCAAGCCGGTCCATACCCCCGATCAAACGCCACGCACATGATTTCCTCCTGATGGCTTATTGATCCGTCATTTCAATCTCTGTTGCATGACCCGGCATTGGAAACCGGCCTTGAGAATCCGGATACCCTTGGGTATCATCTTCGAATTCGTCATGCCCCTAAGGTTGAGTATCCTTTTTAAGGATGTGGTCGCATGTGCGTTTCGCGCATCCGCAACAATGTCCTCCAGCCTTACCCGTCATGGTTCGGTAAAACGACCTGCCCGCCGTAACGGCCACAGCAACAACAATACCCGTCACAATAATCGTCTCAATCATATAAATCTCCTTACCCGATTCCGATACCGAAAAAACGACCCGTCTGGTAGACCAGGACCGTAATCACATACGCAAGGAGCGTAAGCCCTCCAAGTTGGAACAACGCCCATCCCCACGAGTTGCTCTCACGCCTCGTCACGGCGATGGTGACCATGCAGGGTGCGCTGATGAGGCAAAAGAGCATGATGCAGAATCCCACAAGAGGCGTGTAGCTCTTCTTCAGTTTCTCCCTCAAGGTCTCCGACGCTTCATTCGCCTCCCCCACAGAATGGATGATTCCCATCTGGGCGACAAAGACCTCCTTGGCGGCGAAGGCACCGATCAGGGCGGTCCCAATTTTCCAGTCGAAACCCATGGGCCTGAGCATGGGTTCCATGGCATGGCCGATACGCCCGGCAATGCTGCTTTGAAGCGCCGCTTCCGCTTCTTTATTGTCGATGGCGATAATTCGTGTCGCTCGTTCTTCTTCCTCCATGGTCCCGATCCGTATTTCCCGGCGTTCCCTCTCAAATTGGGCGGCTTGCTCGCCGGACAATCCCGGAAAGGTGGTCATTGCCCACAGCAGAATTGATATGCCGAGGATAACGGTTCCTGCTTTTTTCAGATAAAGCCATCCGCGCTCCCACATGTGAATCAAGACGCCCCGCACGGTCGGCATCCGGTACGGCGGCAACTCCATGACGAACGGTACGGATTCGCCCTTCAGAATGGTACTGCGGAGAAGTTTTGCGCTCATGACGGCAAGGAGAAGACCGATAACGTAGATGATCCAGAGCATGGGGGTATGCCACACCTGCGGGAAGAACGCAGGAATAATGAGGGTGTAAATCGGCAGGCGGGCGCCGCAGCTCATGAGGGGGATCACCCACATCGTCGTCAGCCGGTCCCGCCGGTTTTCCAAGGTGCGGGTGGCCATGATCGCCGGAACGGAGCA
>LSQX01400825.1_pt1 | contig 30022 bp, 24 predicted proteins | sample 654561 | NCBI WGS metagenome assembly LSQX01 (sample SAMN04489861, study PRJNA283612) | anaerobic digester metagenome | isolation source: 4 biogas reactors fed with cattle manure at either 37C or 55C with and... | place: Denmark: Kongens Lyngby | collected 2014 | reverse complement strand
ACATCACCGCACATATCGAATTTGGCATTCATGCCTCCTCCCGTCATAAACGGCGCCGTCTTTTCAAGAAGTCCATATTTTCCGTAGAGGACGCCGATGCCGGTCGGACCGACCATCTTGTGGCCGGAAAAAGAGAGAAAATCTACATCAAGATCTTTGACATCGGTCGGCATGTGCGGCACCGATTGCGCTCCATCGCAGACGACGATCGCGCCATATTCATGAGCGATTTTTGTAATCTCTTTGATATCGACGATAAAACCGAGGACATTCGTCACATGAGCGACGGCGATAATCTTTGTCTTCTTGCTGATGACCTTGCGGAGATTTTCCGGGACGAGTTTGCCATCTTCATTAAGCGGAATATAGTTGATTTTGCACCCGGTCATCTCGCCGACTTTAAACCACGGTAAGACGTTGCTGGCGTGCTCTGCCTGAGTTATCAAAATCTCATCGTCTCTGGTCAGATATTTCGTCCCGTAACCATAAGCAATTAAGTTAATCGACATCGAGGTTCCGGACGTGAAGACAATTTCTCTTTTTTCGGCGTTGATAAACCTCGCTAAAGTGGCGCGGGCCTCATCAATTTTAACATCGACGTTATAGCATAAATCATAGTCGCCGCGATGTGAGTTAGCGGTTTCATATTGAAAATATGCATTGACCGCTTTTTCGACCGCATATGGTTTAAAAGTCGTCGAAGCATTGTCGAGAAAAATGAGTGGTTTTCCTTGCATCACGACTTTATTTTTAAACATCGGAAAGTCATCTCTTATTAAATACGGATCGATTTTTTTCATACGCGTTCCTCAATAATTTTAGCAATTCTCTCCTTCAACGCCTCGTCATGGAAGTAATTGGCAATCGGAAGCAGATAGCCGTAAGTGATGAGTTTCTTGGCTTGATTTAGATTCAATCCGCGGGACATCAGATAAAAGAGATGGTCGTCGCTTAATTTCCCGACGACGGCAGCGTGGGAGGCCTCAACTTCATTTTCATCGATGTTAAGGCGCGGATCGGCTTTGGCGATTGCTCCTTCATCAAAAACGATAATCTTTGCATTCTGTTTGGTCTTGCTCTTTTTCGCGCCGCGGGCGATTTCGTTAGCGCCGCTGAAAGCGAGACGCGAAGAATTGCGGGCAACTCCGTAATTGTCCATCAAGCCATATGTACTCTGCGCAAGATGATAAAAGTGAACCGCATATTTCTTGTCATCATTATTGCTGGCAAGAGCAGATAGTCGCCATATTCCTCGAGCGTTGCTTCCGACTAAATTAATCGCGACATTAAGGCGAGAATTTCCATTGGAAAAGTCAGCCATGGTCGCAAATAATTCAGCATTTTCCTCGACTTTTGCAACGATTTTGCCATTTCTAGATTCGCCGAAATTAATGAGATTAAGGGCTAGATTAGCCCCTTTGCCCACGTTTATTTCCAAACCGTCAAAGCCTTCGCTGAAGTCGACGATAAGCTCTTGTTTTTGGCAGTCGGCAAGAATGATTTTCCGGATGTTATTTGCCATCCCGAATCGCCTCTTTAGTGGCGCATACGCCAATCGACACCGCGCTCATGGCCGGTTCTTCTTTTTCGATATCGATACCCAGTTCGGTTTTAATCCACTCATATCCTTTAGTATCTATTTTTTGAATGATTTCCGGTCCGCCTTCGACCGCGATTTTTCCGTTTACCATAACGATGGTGCGATTTAAATTAATCATGTTGTATAAGCGCGCATAGTGTGAGACGACCAAAAAGCCGCGCCCTTTTTCTTGTTCTTCGCGAATGGCGCTGGCGACGATGGTCATCGCATCGATGTCGAGCCCGGAATCAATTTCGTCAAGCAAGGCAAAACGCGGTTCCAAAAGAATCATCTGCAAGATTTCGTTGCGCTTTTTTTCGCCGCCCGAAAAGCCGACGTTTAACGAGCGGTTGGCCATCTCAAAGGGAATGCCCATCTTTTTATATGTCGAATCGAGCAAACGGTAAAACTGAAATAATGATAGAGGTTTAGCTCGTCGCGCGTTGATAGAGGCTCTGAGAAAATCGGCATTGACGACACCGGACACTTCGCTTGGATACTGCATGCCTAAAAAGAGGCCGGCTTTCGAGCGTTCGTCGACCGTCATAGTTAAGACATCCTGATCGTTAAGAAGAATTTGCCCGCTGGTAATTTGATAACGGGGATTGCCCATTATCGCCTGCAAGAGAGTTGACTTGCCGTGTCCGTTGGGGCCGAGCAAAGCAACCGTCTCACCGCTTCTGGCAGTAAGGCTCACACCTTTGAGTATTTCTTTGTCTTCCACGTTAACGTGGAGATCGACTATTTTAAGAACATCCATGCTATCATCTCCTAAAATCTCTCATATTGTATATTAATCAATATACATATTCAAACAGAACGATAAGAACTTGCTTTTTGAAAGACTGGCGATAAAAGCTTTTCGGATTTAAAAAATCCAAAAAAAGGAAAGATTATTTTTTAAAGAGAAACAGTTGATATTGATAAATTGCTTGTTGTATTAATAATATTAATGTAATAGAATATTCGTGCTATGTTCAGGCTTAGGAGGGAAACAACTACTTATGAGAAAAAGTAAGATTACGCTCGGAATAGTAGCTGGATTGCTCAGTACCTTTGCTTTAGCCGCTTGTGACGGACCAACATTTTCCGGCGACGGATATGTTTTAACCTATACGGGCGCTAATGGCCAAGAGTATCACTACACCGCTGAAGAATTGTTTGATTCATATTTGCAGACAACCAGCGGTGCATCGTCGCTCTTTGACTCGGTCTATAAAGTTCTTGTCCGCAACTACTTTATCACCGACGATACAGAGGGCGGAGGTATTGACACTTATCCAGATATTAAGAAAGGTGCCGACAACGACGTCGCAGGCGTCAAATCGAAGGCGGAATCAGCCGCCGACGACAACGGTACGAAATATGACGATGAGTTCGAGAAGCAACTCGATACTTATGGCGTCGAAGATGAAGACGAACTGTGGGAGCATTTTGCCTATCAGCGCATGACGACTGAATTCGAAGATCAATTTTATGAAAGAAATATCGATTTCATTCGCGATGCCAAAAAAGAAGCTGCTGAAAACACCTTAAAATTCAGCGGTTATCTTGAGAAGATGACTCCGTATCACGTCCGCCACATCCTCGTCAAAGTGAGCGCCAGCGCCAACGCGCTCTACAATTCGGAAATCACCGAGGCCGAAGCCAAGAAACTCGCTAACGTCGGTCAAAATCTGGCCCTCGGCAGCGAAACCTTTGGCTCACTCGCTCAACTCTATTCCGAAGATACCGGTTCGGCCGAAAAATTCGGCGACTTAGGCATCATGTCGAAGAGCACATCGTTCATCAATGAATTCAAGCTCGGCGTCTACGCTTATGAAGCCATCAATAACAGCACGACTTTGGCAGAAGCGAAAGCCGGCCTCGGCATCACCGATGAGATGAGCGCCGACTATGTCAGTGCCACCGGATCAGACAAGATCGGCACGATTCCTTACGAAGCCTTCTTAAAGCTTCAGGATTACTCCGATGTCACGAAGGATGATGATTCCTTTATCGTTAACGATAATAATCCATATTTCTATCCTCGTAACATTCTCTTTAACAAATACTTCAACCGCCACGACATCTCGGTCATCACGCCGAACTCCCTTGTCGCCGGCACCTTAAGCGCCGATAACAAATCAGTCGAAAATGAAAACTTTGTCGGTGTTTATAACGCCACATATAACGGCATGCCCGGCTTCAAAAATATCCCGGGACTCGGCATCGATGTCAACGGTGACTCAGTCGTCGACGCTGATGATAAAGTTCTGACGACTAAAGACGGCAAAGTCGTTCTCGCCGTTCGCGGCGGGACAAGCGGCGATTCCGGATACCAAGGTTTCCATTTCATCGTCGTCGAGAGAAGCGCATTTGATAATGCGACAAACAATGTCTCGCTCAGCGATTACTACACGACCAAATATCCCGGCCAAAAAGATTATCCGACCTACGCCTCAACCGATCCTGAATACGTCGAAGGCAAAGATAACTACAAACCGACATATGTCAACTTCCTCGATCAGCAAATCAAAGATTACAAGAGCCGCGCCGAGTCAGTCGAAGGCGAAATTAAAGGCTTTGATTCCAATCTTAAGTATTTTATTTACGAAAAACTATTGACGACAATCAATACTGAAACCGGCAATCCTTACATCAAGTTCGGCGAACCGATTTCTTATGTCAACAGCCACGGCGAAACCGTCACAATCGACCTTAAGAATACGATTGAAAACTGGATTGCCGCCACGCGCAATGAAGCCGACTATAACACACGCGAGAGTTGGAAGGATACATGGGATGCCTATGTCGAATTCCTCGAGCAGCAAAATGCTCTTCGCGCATCCGGAAAATTACTCAGTGAAACCTGTGCCATCCAATACTCGAGCACGGCAAAAACTGCTGAATTATGGGCCAAGGGAGGGGCATGCTACAATGACAAATAAGAAAAAGGGATTATTCCTCACACTTGTCGCCGCTTCCGCTTTTGTTCTTTCCTCATGTAATGAGGTGACCGCTCTTCCGAAGTTCTATGAAGATCCGATCATCCTCAATGACGACGGCACCAAAACCGATGTCTATCAGAATATCATGTCGCTTATCTATGATGCTTTAACCAGTTCCTCGGACAATCCGAAAAAAGTTCTCGATGAGATGATGTATGTCATCGCCGTCGATCAATTCGGCTCCTTTGCCGAAGTCGAAGAGCTGGCCGCCAAAGACGCCAACGCCGCCGAAGTCCGCACCTTTATCGAGGCTCACGACAATGTCTACCGCGACGAAAATGATGCCGAGGCCGACAAAGTCGCCAATGAATTCGCGCGTCTAGTTCACTTTAAAGATACGATGGACTATCGCATCAAAGAAGTCTTCCACGATGCCGCGACGGGCGGTTCTTATTCCAAACGCAGCCGTTTTGATGAAGAGAAGTACGCGGTTAGCCTCGTCGGTGATCTCTATGACATCGAGGGTGTGTTTGAAGACGCGACCGTCTGGTACAAAGACGTCCTGGTCACCCCGGATGTCGAAGTCGAAGATATCGTTAACTTCGTTCATATCGACCGCTATCAAGATTACATCGAACGCGGCGTGCTACCGCGCCTTTATCGCGAGAAACTCGTCGAGCAATTCATCTACGATAACAATTATTCTTCTCTCGGCCGCACATACGCCCGTGAGGTAGAATACATCAAAATCGTCAACAACGATGCCTATCCGAGCGCAGCTAAGTCTTTGATCAACGCCTTTGTCGACAAATACATCTTAGATGTAAATGCCGCTGATGAAGTCGACTTCGAAGTGCTGGCCAATGCCTGGAGAGGAATCGACCTTTCCCCCGACGCCGTCACTTTGCTTGAAACAGCATTCACAGGCACCAGCGTGCCGGTGACCGATGCCGATGTCCTCGCCCAACTCGCCGGACCGAGCGTCTATTATCCGCAGACGCAGTTTGGTTCGATCGCCAAGGATTATCTAAAGATTACCGATGACCGCTTTACCAACGACACCGGGATCGAATCCGATTTTACCAACAGCAACGCCTACACCAAACAAGTCGGTTTGACAATCAAATCCGATTCCTTGAAGCTCGAAGACTACACCAACGACGGCTGGTATGTTAAAAGCGGCGGTCTCAGCGAGCTTCCCGAAGCGATTCGCTCACGCCTTTTTAACATCAATGTCGCCAACGAAGTCGGTAGCATCGAGGCCGAAGACGCCACTCATAGTTATGAGTCCGGTCAATACGTTCGCAATCTCCGCGGCGAATTCTATCTGACGCCGACGACTTCCGAACAGGGTACCGATGTTCGCAAAGATAACTTTGTTATCTACGACATCTCCAGTTCCACCTACTACATCATCAAAGTAAAAGAAGCCGTCTCGACTTCCAAGCTCTCGCGCCTGAGCGACAACAGTTATCCGACCTTAGAACGCGAAGATATCGCCAAAGAAGTCACTCATGTGCTGTCGGCCAAAGATTCCTACATTAACAATGCTTACGAATCTTACATCAAGCTCTACAGCGTCATCTATCACGACACGACCATCTACGATTATTTCAAGGAGCAGTTCCCTGATCTATTCGACGATGAAGATTGATAGCTGAGACCTGCAAAACTATAATATAAGGAGGATGGAAACGTCCTCCTTTGTTATCTAGGAGGTAAAGTATGAATAATCTCGATTGCATTTTTTGTAAAATTATCCGCGGCGAAATTCCGGCCACCAAAATTTATGAAGACGATGATGTCATGGCTTTTCTTGATATCTCGCAAGTCACCCCGGGTCACGCCTTGGTCGTGCCGAAACGCCACTACCCCAATTATGTCGCGACGCCGAAGAGCATCATGCACAAAGTCATGGATGTCGCCCAGCGCGTCGCCCAGGCCGACATCACGATGCTGGGAGCCAAGGGTGTCAATATCCTGACCAATGTCAATCGCGAGGCCGGGCAAGTCGTCATGCACTTTCATGTCCACGTCATTCCCCGCTACGTCGCCGACGAAGGTTTTCAGATCACGATGCTTAAAAACCGTCGCCTCTCCGAACTCAACCTTCCGATGCTAGCCACCGAAATTAAAAAGGGTCTATAGATTACCCTTTACTTTAATAAAAGCAAGGCACAAACCTTGCTTTTTTATTTGTTGAATTTCTCGGCAAAAATAATCGCGTCTTGTTCATTTAACGGTTTGCTGAAGAAATAGCCTTGGGCGCGATCACATCCATAAGCCATCAAATAATCTTTTTGAATTTCGGTTTCGACGCCTTCGGCGACGACCGTATAACGCAGTTTTTGACCGAGCGAAATAATATCTTTGGTAATCGCTTCATCAATGTTGATCAGTTCGATGCCATCCATGAACGCCTTGTCGATTTTAATGCTGTTAATATTGATGGCTAAAAGGCGATAAAGAGATGAAAAGCCCGTTCCGAAGTCGTCGATAGCCACGCGAATGCCCTGCTCCATTAAGCGGCCGAGGACCGAGTTGATTTCCTGATAGTTAGAGGCGAAAACTGATTCGGTCAGTTCAACCCAGATCTTTTCGGGGACGACGCCGACTTCTTTAACGATATCGAGAAATTTCTTGGTGAAATTCTCACTCAGCAGTTGAATCGCTGAGATGTTGATTGATACCGACATCTCCTCGAATCCGAGTTCGTGTATTTTTTTAAGAAAGGTAAGCGATTTCCGCACGATCATACGACCGAAGGGAATGATGAGCTTGGTGCGCTCCAAGACTGGAATAAAAGCAAGGGGCGGGACAAAGCCGAGAACATCGCTTTTAAGACGGGCCAAGGCTTCAAATCCGCATACTTTATTTTTCTTTAAATCGATAATCGGCTGATACTGGAGAAAGAAGCGTTCTTCGCTGATTCCGTCAGAGATTTCGGCCAGTTCCTTCTCAAGTTGCCGCTCGCGCTGAATTTCATTTTCCATCGCGACATCAAAGAAGACGTAATGGATTGATCTTTCGTCGTTGATATAAGCTTTTTCGCTGGCGAGCAACAAATTTTTAAGGATTGTATCAACCTCGCTCGGCTTGCTGTTTGCGGGCAGTTCATAGATGCCGACGCCGCAGGAAATCCTCTCCATCATAATGATGGGTTCGATAATTTTGGCGATGCGCTCATAAAGGGCCAGCAAATCATCTTTACTCTTATAATTTTTCAGGTAGAAAGTGAGGCGGTTTTCATGAGTCAGAAACAATTTGCAGCGGTCGCATACGTTTTTTTTCAACTCCTCGGCAATCATCTTCATCAGTTCTTGGGAATAATGATAACCATGCACGGACGTAAGCGTCTGCACCGAGTTTAGGTTGACGACAAGCAATGCTCGTTTTTGCAGCGATTTCTTTTTTAAATCCTCGGTCAACAACCGCTCGAGATAATGGCGGTTCAAGAGTTCGGTCCATTCGTTATAATCGTTTTTATGCTGGAGGGTTTCTTCCAGGCGTTTTTGAGCCGAGATATCGATGACGATGCCCTCAAGGGCCTCGACGTTTCCGTCTTTATCGTAGATGGGTTCACCGAGTTCATAGACCCATTTCAAATTTCCGCTTTTGGTGATGATTTGGTAGACATCGCGAAATTTCTGATGGTTTTTGATGACCTTCTTCCAACCGTCCCAAATCTGCGCACGATAACGAGGGGCGATGATGTCGTTATAAGCTACATCACGGTTATTAAGCAAACTTTCGGCGTCATATCCGGTCAATTCTTTCGAACCGCTTGAAACGTAGAGCATCGTCCAGTTTTTATCGTTCTTACAGCGATAGGCCAAGCCCGGAATATGCGAGAGCAAAACAGATTTGCTCCGCTCGCTTTCAAGCAAGTCCTCTTCAGCTTTTTTACGGCTGGTAATATCTTCGATCAGGGATAGATGAGAGAAGATGTTTTCATCATCGGTTTTAATCGCCGAAACGAGCATATTGACCCACACCGTCGTGCCGTCCGGTCGGATATAGCGCTTTTCGCGGACATAGCTGGTAATCTCGCCTCTTATCAGGCGGTCATAATATATCTCGCTGATGCGCAAATCATCCTGATGGGTAATCTTTCGCCAGTCATATGTATTAAATTCGGACTGCTTGCGGCCGATGATGCGCTCATAGGCGGGGTTGACCATCACGAAAATGGGATCGTAGTTTTTACTATTTTTATCGAGGCGGGTAATCGAAATGCCGAAAGGCGCTTCATTAAACAGCAAATCAAAGAGCGAATTGGTGTCGCTCATCTTTTTGACAAGGTCGCTCTGGCTGACAATTTCCGACTGCATTCTGACGATGATGCGAAGTGATTCGGGGTTAATCGGCTTACGCAGATAATCAACCTTCCCGAGTTCACGGCTGGATGCCATCTTAGCGAACTCTTCGTTTTTCGATATGATAATCACTCGAAGGCTTGCGTACTTCTCACTCATCTTAAGATGGGCTAGAAGATGATAGCCCGACATCTCGGGCAAGTCGACATCAAGAAAGATCAGGCGAATATCCGGATATGTCTCAAGGTGCTGCAAAGCCTCGTAGATATTATTGACGAACAACGCAAAACTGTCGGTCAGATTGTTTTTGATAATTTCACAATCCATTTCGGAGTTAGAGACGACGAGTATTTTTTCTAACATCTACACCTCAAAAAAATTTATATATAGAATAACACCTAAGTTTATAAACAACTATCGCAAATGAAAAACGGGAGGTTATAAACTCAATATATTTATAATAATATAAATAAACAAAAATAAACACCGAGAAAAAAACTATTTTTCACTCACTAACAAAAAATGGCGATTAATCGCCATTTTATTCACTTTTCTCTTGTTTAGTTGTCGAATGAATGGACTAACTCTTCAAGAAGCGTTTCGATCAAATTGCCGATGTGAGGCTGGGCCTCGATGCCGACGCGAAGAGCTGATAAAAGCTGTTCATCACGACCGATTTGATAGTTGACAGCCTTGAGGAGAAGCCACGGCACTTCGTGGACATAGCAGGCTGTGATCACGCCGCCGGCCTCGGTGTCAAAGGCCGTCGCGCTCTCGATGTGGGCGAAATTGCTGTTGAGGAGTTCATTGGCTTTTTTACGATTTTTAAAAAAGACATTCGTGGAAATGAGGGGACCGCGGCCGATGTGGAGATTTTCGGTGCGTGAATTAATCGTTTCAATCAATTTAATATAGTCTTCTTCCGAAGAGTAGAAAGCCGGCATTTCTTTAATCTGCCCGTAGCGCGTGCCGCCTCCTAGTGGCGTGAAGTCGATGTCGCCGAGATAGACGCGCTCGGCGATGAATAGTTCGCTCTGGTGAAGGTTTTCACTGAAAGCCGAAACCGTGCCGACGCAGATGACGATATAAGGATGATGCCTGGCGATCATCGCGCTGGCGACGACGGCTGAGGCGATGTTTGAGTAGCCGCTATAAGCCAGGCAGATGTCCTTGCCGGCAAAAGTGCCGACATAATAAGGATATTTGGAGGCGATTGTGCTCTTCTCCGTAATTTTCATGCGGTTTTTGAAGTAGAAGATATCGTCTTCGGTCGTGCCGATGATTAAAATCATTTGCCTGCTCCTTTCTTACCTCTTTCAAATTTGTTGTCGTTGATAAAGCGCAGATAATCTTCGGGGCGCAGCGGTTCGCTGTAGTAGTAGCCCTGAATGCAGTCCGCGTCCATGCTTTGAAGCAGTTTTATCTGCTCGTATTCCTGAACGCCTTCGATGACGACATAAGTTTCGAGGATATGGGCTAATTTAATAATCTCTTTAACAAGACCGCGCGATTTGGCGTCGATTTCAAGGTCGCTCAAGAAGGCTTTATCGATTTTGATGACATCGAAGGGAATGCGTTTTATGTAGCTGAGCGATGAGAATCCGGTGCCGAAGTCATCGATCGCCACGCTAATGTTGAGAGCCTTGATTTTTTTGACCGTTGATAGGAGATAGAGAACATCGTAAGGCGAAGGCGATTCAACGATTTCTATCTCTAAAAGCAGCGGGCTCACCTGGTGCTTTTTAATCGTCTGTTCGATATAGTCGGCGATGTTGGCGGAGAAGACGGTCCGCTTCGAAAGGTTGACGGAAATCGGAAGGAGCCTGAGACCTTTATCGCGCCACTCGGCGATGTGCTTGCACACTCGGTCGAGAACATAATAGTCAATTTGAATAATCAAATCCGATTGTTCGGCTAAAGAGATGAAGGCGGCCGGTAAAATCGTCCCCCGTTCGGGATGGTGCCATCTGAGGAGGGCTTCCGCACCGCTGAAACGCTTGAGTTTTAAATCAAACTTCGGCTGAAAGTAAACTTCGAATTCATTATTTTGAAGACCGCGTTCGATATCGCGGGCCAGGCTTACGATGCGCTCGTTTTTCATAAACATCGTCTCGTTAAAGACGAAGATGCCGCCGCGCTCGGAGCTGAGGCGACCGTAATCGCTAGCGATTAAGGCCGTCTGAAACATCGTCTCGGCCGAAATATCTTCTTCGTTTCTGATCCTGACACCATAGTGAGGATAAAAGTCGATGTCAATCTTATTTTCGCCGAGGAAATTATTGATTAACTCCGTCAACTTTTCGAGCAGGGCCTGAATTTTCTTCTCAACGATATCCGGGATATAAATCATGAAGTTGTCGCTATAGTCATATCCGTATACAATCTTGGGCTGCACTTCTTTGATTTTATCAATCGCAAAGAAAATCGTGCTGACGACATCCGATTCCTTCTGATAGCCATAGCGCAGGAATACCTCTTTTTTGAATTTAAAGGTTGAAAAGGTCACCGCCGCCGATTTCTCGCCGCTTTTTTTACGAAGTAATTTATTGACATTCATGACGATTTCGCGCTCATCAAAAACATTGTCGACTAACGGGAAAATGTCGGTATTGAGGATTTTCTTGACCGTCACTTTTTGCGAATTGGAAAAAGCGAGCAAAGCCAAGATGAGCAAAGCGATGCATCCGGATGCTAGTAGCGAGAAGGAAATCCAGCGGCCAATCGTGCCCCAGATGCCATCAAAGAGGCCAAAACCATCGAGCAAAAGCAGGACAAAGACGACGAAAAAGGCGATGAGGAAAATTATGAATCGTTTGCTGTAATCTGGTGTTTTGTTGGTCGTCTTATTTTTCTCTTCCATCGTTATCCCCCAATTCTTTCTCGTGTGTTTCCGCATTGAGTGCCCGCTCGTTGCGAATTTTTTCTTTTTCAATTTCAATCAGAAGGCGAAGCTTTTCGCGCTGTTTGAGCGCTTGGAACTCATCGAGCTGGCTGTAGTCAGCGGTTTCAAATTGCTCTTCTTTCATTTTACTATGTTTTATGACATCCATCACGGAAGATATAAATACATAGAGTAACGGCACGACGGCGACCACGGCGATGGCAATCGGATTTGAAGTGACTTTAAAGACTTGGCCAAAAGCATAACTTTGTCCAACCACCTTGCCGAGAACAAACTTGCCTTCGACATAGTCATAGTTTATTTCTGGATTGCAACCGCCGGCGGGACAGGTTTGGGCGTTGAGGTTATCTCCTAATGTCTTAAAATCATACGAGCCATCGCTTTGCGGCAGCACTTCGATGACGCGATGGGTTACTATTACCCCATCACTTTCCCGAAAAAAGGTCAAGACATCGCCGTTTTTTTCGCCGATTGTCGTCGAGGCTTTTATTTCATTTAAGGGCGTTCGCTTAACGAAGACGCCTTCGCCGACTCTGATCGATGGTTCCATCGAATCGGTGATGACGACGAGGACTTGGTAGTCGCCAAAGCGCTGCACTCCGTAATTATTCTGGGCGCTGATTGAGCCTGCTATCTGCATGATTAGAAGCAAGCCGACAAAGGACCCGATGACAATCGTAAAAATACGGCCGAGCAGGCTTTTTTTCTTTTTCGGAGTTTTGTTCTCTGCGGCAATGGCTTCTTCCATACGACTCATTCTTCCGTCTTGCGGCGCCTTTCGGCCATCTTTAACACTTGCTCGCGGGCTTTAGCCAGCTTGAGCTCTTCTTGCCTCTTCAGCTTTTCAAGGCGCTTCTTTTCCTGAGCTTGCAGGGCGGCTTGGCGCTTCTTTTCCTGAAGAGCCAGTTTCCGCTGCTTCTCTTTTTCCTTGCGCTTGAGAGCCTTTTGAAGGGCTAACTTCTTTGCTTCCTCGCGTTTTTGCAGCGCTAATTCGCGGGCTTTTTTCTTTTCTTCCTCGCGTTTGATGCGCCGCTCCTCAGCTTGCTGCTTGCGGCGTTCGCGGGCTTCGATCTGCGCCTGTGTTTCTTTTTTGGCATCGACGCCAAAAGCTAAACCTTTGCCGAAGATGCGCTCATCGGTCATATCATAATCGAGTTTAATTTCTTTGAAGCGGGGTTTATAAACGTATTGTTTCATATCCTTACTGGGCAAGAGCGAGTGATCGGTTTTAAAAGTCAGGTAGGCACCGATGGCATTGAGATGGAGATTGGTGAGATAGGCGTTGTCAAATTCGACTTTTTGCTGAGTGAATTTGTAGTCGATGCCCAACACATCATAGCGGCCCAAGAATATCCACAGCTTATAAGCGGCTTGGTAATCATAATTAAGGCGCATGATGTTCGTCTGCGAGACGGGATCGGATACCGGCGTCGCCTTACGCATTTCCAGCATGAAACGCGAGGTCGTCAAATATGTGATTCGCCGGCGGAGATTAGTAATTCTCTCAAGCAAGTTCTTATTGGCTTCGCGGTGGCCGTCGTCATCAGAGGGAACGATGATTTTCATCTTCGTTTCGTATTCATAGGTCACTTCGCCGATTTTAACTTCGGAGGAAACGCTGACGACATCGCTGTTGCGCGTGTCGCTGTGCTCGGCGATGTATTTATAGCGAAGCTCCATAAACGTCGCTAAGCGACGGACCAAAGTCATAATAAAACGGTTCTCATAGATTTTCAGTTCATCATCGATGAACATGTTGAGAACTTTTTTAGGGTCGACGGTGCCGTTAGCGCTGACGGTCCGTATGTTTTCGGTGTGCTGAGCCATATGCTCGACGGAGCGATGGGTGATCTTGCGGGCTTTTTCGACGCCGACCACTTCGGCGTTTTCTTTAATGAAGCGCTGCGGATCATTGACGATGGCTTCCAGCGATGGAAGAGCATTTTCGATTTCGATGACAAAGTCTTCCGAATATGTTTTAACTTCGCGTCGCGAGGTGCCGGCATAGACGTTTTTGGCATTGGCAAAAGTTTCTAAAAGCAAAAGAAAATCGGGATCGCTATTTGCCAGCCGCTCAAGCCGGGCTATATATTTATTTTTTAATTTGCCGATGATTTGAGGAGAACTTAAGGGCACATTATCTTTGGGATTCGCCATGATGGTCCGTCAACTCCTCATCATGAAATTTTCAAGTAATCTGAAATGACTCTTTGCGATTGCCAGAAAGTTCCTTTGCCGAATAATTTATCGAGCTCGCTTGAAAGATCATTGAGTTCATCGTGCATGAAGGCGAGATTTAAACTCGTGAACTTCTTCAAGACTTTCGATGAGAAGATGAAATCTAAAGCATCGAGTTCTTTGCCGCCGCAGGCGACGAAGTTCGCGGTAAAGGCGCGCATCTGCTTCTGAATGCGATTGCCGAAAGCGATGCGAAATTTGCTGGCGACAAACTGGTCGAGTTTTTCAAACTTGGCGAGATTTGTTTTGCCGATCGGGAAATTGCTCAGGGCCTGTTCGTAAAGTTTGGCGAGGTTTTCATAAGGCAAAGAAACACCTTCGGTATACTCGGTATCGACGGTATCGCCTTTGTCATTTAAGGTGATGCTGATCGCGCGGTCATAAACTTTATCGGTAATCGTAAAGGTCGAGTCATCGTTATTGGCGGTGCCGACAAACCAGATATTTTGATTAATTAGCAATTTGCCGCCTTCAAGCATCTTCGGATTCATGTTGTCAGCCGTGCGCGTGACTTCGATTTTCCACTCGCTGTGAACCGGCATTTCCATAATCGACAGAAAATCGGCAAAATAATATTCGACGCGAGCTAAGTTCATCTCGTCGAGAATGATGATGTTATTGTCTTTGCGATATGAGGCTTCGTAAAGGGCCCGCAAAAATTCGGTCTCGTTAAATTTCTTCGTAAATTCATTAAAATAGCCAAGCATTTCGGTGCGTTCCCGCCAGGAAGGCTGAACCGAGCAGATTGTCACATCTCTTTTAAAGAATTTACCAATGGCATACGGAAGCGAGGTTTTGCCTGTTCCGGATATACCTTCGAGAATAATAAATTTTGTCGTGCCCATCGCCGAAAACATCGTGCGGATGACATGCAAGTCGTAATGAAGTCCGAGTTGCGAAGCCGCGAATTTCTGAAAGCGGTTGACTAAAGCTTCGAGGCTGAGACCGATATCGGACGGAGGAATGACGATGGTCGTATCGACTCCGGCGTATTTTTTATCGATGGCTCCGAGTTTAGGAAAGGCTTCCATGACGCGCCGCTCATTTTCCGTTAAATCGCCACCTTTGCCTTCGGGAGCGATGCCAAATGATTCGGCTTTTAATTTTAAGATTTCGTTTTTCTCTTGAACGGCCAAGAATAGTTCTTTATTTAATTTTTGCACTTCTTCCATCAGCCGCTCCTTGCTGACGCGGCGGTTATTAAAGACGATGGCCTTGCGGACGACATAATAGACGAAGTAGCCTATCGAGGCGAAAAAGGCGAGAAGAAGGATAATAAAAATGACATATAAGATCCATCCCCCGACGCCAAAACCAACTCGATAAGTTGAGAAGATGAGGCCGTATTCGCTAAAATCGCTGCCGGTATTAATCCACGGATCAGCGAAGATGGTGACAAAAAAGCGGCCGATATTTCTGAATACCGCTTCGAATGTCTCGCGAATGAAAGAGAAGAATGCACTCATGTGTTATTTACCTATCTATTAATAGTATCGTGTATGTGTGATTTTTGACATACCTTTTAGGTTCCGCTTCCGGTCGCGGCGCTGAAGCGCAGATTCGCCCCAAAGGACTTGTCGCGAATGTCATCGCCCGAGTAAGAATCCCAGCCCTCAAGCCACATCGTGAAGGTGATTTCAGCTACGCCGTTTGCGGCGGTTACCGCCATCGGCTGACCGGTTTCTTCTTCTGAGGTGTAAGTCTTGAAAGATGTAAAATGCTGAATTGCCGGCGTGTACGTCACCAGCGGGCGAACGCCCGCCTTGGTACCGGCGTTATAAAATGATAATTCCTGCGCGGAATCGGCAGGAATTTCTTCATCTGTGACCGCCCCCCAATCGCCATCCTCAAGCGAGTCGACAAAGTCGCCATAGGCAACTTCGTATTCCCAACCATCCGGCTGTTCAGGATCGAGGCGCGCCCCTTCCGGGGTGGTGTCATAATAGCCGTCACGGTCCAAGTCAAGACGTCCACCGACGGCTGTTTCTCCGCTTTCGAGGTTTCGGCCAGGACTGATGATGTCGGAAGTCAAAGAACTTTCAAAACCGAAGCGTAAGGCGCTGGTAATTTTGTTGTTACCATAGAATTGAATGTCTTTGCCGACGAAGATGCCGTAATCGGCAACTCCGATCGTCTGAGTATCCGACACACTTTCGGCGACGCGAAACAGGAGAGTAAATTTAATATAGTCGTCCTTTGAAGCCACCTCATTTTGAGGCGCGTAAGGATTTACACTATTGTGGGTGGGTTCGGCATAAAGGTTAATTGAATCGCCTTTAACAAACCGCTTTGAAGTAATCGGCGTGACTGTATTGTTTGACGAATAGCCATCGTGGTCAATGACGTAGCGAAGCGTCTGCCCGGCGACCGTATTGGACGTCCAGTATACAAATCCTTCACCGCCGACATTATAATTATCTGCGGCCAGCTTGTACTTCTCTTGATCCGCTATTGGTATCGAGGTTTGTAGCCGGAAGCCAACTTCGGTAATGCCGACAGGATTCGAACGATCATTGAAAGAAATGGTGGTTACGTTTGCAAGATACTCGCCGACGGTGTAACCCAGGTATGAGATAATCACAAAGATCGCTAATACACTCGATGAAATCGTAGCCCATAGACGTGCTCGCTTTTTGCGTTTTCGATTATCGGCGAATTCGTTATCGAGATTGATATTGCGCAACTTCGATTACCTCCTTCCCTTAATTAGTGTAGTCTTAAAGAAGACATCGTCTGATGCGTTGTTATTCACTTCGTGACGTCAGCGCCCATTACTTCGCTTCGGTCGTCCGTGATCGTGCCATCTCGCTAACTGGCTCGCGCCGGTTAGGAGTCCCTCTGAGAATAAAAACGATGTTAACCAAGAATTGCCCAGAATTGATTAGTCGTCTTATTCTGTTTGGCAACTGGCTACCATCGTTATGAAGGCCCTTTAGTTTTGCGTCGCCAGATTTCTCTGGTTTTGCCTTTTGCACATTGAATTATAGCGAATGTAAAAATATGTGTAAAGCATTTTGTTCATTATTTTTGCATAATCGCTTTGCTTCGCATAATGCGCGCGTAGACGCGAGCTATACATCATGTGTAAAGGCTCAGGTGCGAACCCACAACTTATTAAAAATAATAAATATGCGCCAGAAGGCTCATAAAGGGCCCTTAGAAAGACGAAAGCCACAGCGAGGTGTGGCTTATCGTATCTAAGGTCAATTGAGGTTTCGTTATTCGCTTTTTTCAGCGGCGGGTTTTTCTTTTTCTAATTCCTTCATCACTTCTTCGCGCGCCTGGCGTTTAGCTTCTTCCAGGAGCTGTTCCTGGCTCATGGCGACCGCGCCTGGTTCTTTAGAACCGGTGACGGCTTTGATGAGGAGGAAGACATTGACGAGAAAGAGGATGATCAACGGAAAGACGATGAGGATGAAGAACCAAAGCGGATGCAGCGAAAGCCATTTGATAAAGCCGGTCGCGCTTCCCATGGTCACCATCACGATGATCGAAATAGTGACGAGAAAGACGGTTAAGGCGATTTCGCCGATGATGAGGGTCAAATTAAGCCAAGTTGGCAATTTGAGTTTTTTTTCTGATTTATCCATGCAAACTCCCCGTGTTAAGTTGATAATATGTATATCATAATCATATTATTCGAAATATTAAGGGGTGTCAAATGTAATTTTAGCGATTCAACCGATGATTTTTGGCTGCAAAGATTGATATCAAAGCCGGTGTGAAAGGCTTGTAGAACAAAGAAAAAGAGACCGGTGAATAATCCGGGTCTCCTGAAATTAGTTAATTGAGTATTACTATAAATATTAAGAGGTTAATCCATAGAGATTAAGTTGGATAGAAAAGATACCGCCGATGGCCTCGTTTAAAGCTTCTCCATCTGTTCCTTCAATCCAGGCCCGGAAAGTTACATCGACGCTTTCGGTCGTACCCGTTAAATCGGCGACGGCAATCGCCCCGGCCGCATCGGCTGCTGCATAATTGTCATAAGATACAAAGGAATTATCGATGACATTGCTTAGGGTTACTAGCTCATACCCGTTAAAGCCATAGGCGGTAGCCACGGCATTCGGTTTCAGATATTGATAAGTTATCTCGCCATCGATTTCTGGAGCGTAAATCAGTGCCACTTCTTCTTCGCCGGTTAAATGCGAGCCATCATCATAATTGATGACCGCCAGGCGGGAAGCCTCAACGGCCTGCACATCTTCATCGAGAAGCTCGTTATTCGCGAGGATATCTGTTCCTTCTCCAAGATATACCATCAGGCCGCCCGAACCCGTTCCGGAACGGCTGATATTAAGCGTAAAGTCGATATAGTATCCATCGGCACTCGTCTGGCCGACTTCTTCGATGTTGTAGGCAAGCGAACTATTGATCGCGGACCACTCGGGTTTATGAAAGGAAAGGCCGTCACCGGATATATCCGTAACTTTGTTAAGGCCGCTGAGAGTCAGGTCGCTGCCGCTTGAGGAGCTCGACATCACGCTGTTGCGAGAGGCGACATAAGTGACGATGAGATCGTTATCGGCAGTCGTGATTTCAGCGCTTGAAAAAGAAACTGAGACGCTTTGCAAGGTTGAAAACCAAGCTAAAGTCGTGCTGGTAGCGGCCATCCCTGTCAAAATGACAAGGCCGGCTGCGGTTATTAATGTTTGTTTCTTTTTGTTCACGTGGTGATCCTAATAATAGCGAAGCTTATGCTTCGAAGATATAATTTATTTTTCAGTTTATGATTCTGAGGAATAAATCACATCTTAGAAGATAACTTTAGTTTGAGCGTTTAATTTAAATAAGCTAGGGCGCCGGGGCATAACCTCCGACAACCCTAGCTTATTAGTTAGTGATTTAGTCTAAATCTGTTTCGTATTAGACTGATAAACCGTAAATCTTGAGGTCGATATTGAAGACGCCGCCAATCGCATCATTGATGGTGTCGGGATCTTCACCTTCGAGCCAGGCGCGGAAAGTAACATTGGCCGAAGTAGCGGTTGAAAGGTCAGCAATAGCGACGGCCGAGGCAGCGGCAGCGGCAGCGTTGGTCGTGTAGTTGGTAAAACTCGAGACGACAGAAGTGTCAGAAGCGATATCAAAGTCCGCAACGGAGTAGAGCTCTTCGCCTGTTGCAGACACGATATAATCGTGGCTGGCATCGGCATCAGGAGCATACGTAAGCAACAAAGCGTCCGAATCATTGATAACGGCTAAGCGAGCACCGAGAACGGCTTGTTCATCTTCTGGATCAGCTGGCGTGGCCGCGGTAATTTCAGTGCCTGCGCCAAGATAGACCATCATGCCATTTTCACCAGTGTCAGTGCGGCTGATTGTGAGGGTGAAGTCGACGAAGTAACCATCGGCATCACCGGCAGAGGCCATGGCGAGTGTTTCGATGTCATAGGCAACGCGTGCCGACGGAGTGTCAAGAGCGGCATCCCATAAAGGCTTGTAGAAGTTTAAGCCATTGCCCGAGATGTCGGTGACCTTGTTGGAACCGGTTAAGGTAAGAGTGTTAGCGGTACCGCCGGCGACGATGCCGTTGTTAAGCGAAGAGGCAAAGGCGACTGAGAGATTATTCTCTTCGTATTCGACTGTCGCACTATTAAACGAAACGGAAGCATTTTGAACGGCGCTGAACCACGCAAAGGTGGAGCTTGTGGCGGCGATGCCGCTGAAGAGAGCGAGACCGATCGACGTAATTAGAATCTTATTTTTCTTATTCATGATAAAAATCCTCCTAGAGATTTCCCCTTACATTTTTGAAGGGTGTGAGACGTCAATGTTAATGGGACATTGGCCTCAAAGCGGGCAATTCGCTCCTTGATTCCAACCATACGAGGGAGGTGCAGATGGATCAAGCACCATTATTATAGAATATTTTTTGCAGTAATTGCAAGCAACATGTTTGTTACTTTGTAACAAAGAGTGTTAAATTAAAAAAATTTTAACTTATATTTGATTTTTTTAGTGGCTGGCGGACTTGCTGATGATGATGCTGTTCATCGTGAAGGTAAGTCCTTGGTAGACATTGGAGTTTCCGCTCGTGGAAAGAGCAAAATAACTGATTCCGCTCTCTTCATGATGAAAGTCATAAAATGTTGATGGATGAGAGCTGAATTCGAGGGTGATCAGGAATATTCGCGACTGTTCGCCCGCACCGGCAAGAAGGGGAGAACTAGCAAATGTTTTGGGGCCTTGTGAACCATCAAAACGGTCGCTGCTCGGCGCATCGGCTTCGACGAAAGCACTGGCTAAAGTCGTCTTCTCGGCATTTGATAAATTTCCATCGATAACCGTCGTATAGATGTCGATGGCCGAGGCCAGCGTAATCGGAGCATCGGTCGCATTATCGTAATATAAAGACGAGCCGGGAGCATTAAAACTAGCTAAGGTGACGACGATGTTTTGATCATAGCCGACTTCTGCGGAATACACTTCAAGGGCGTAGGTCAGACGATATGAAGGCATCTTCAAAGGAATGCCTAATTCGTGAAAATTGGAAGCGACGGGTTGGAAATTAGCGCCGTAGTTTGTTACCGTGGCATTTACATCCGTGCTGGAAAAACTCGGGCTCGGATAACCTTCTTCGCCGTTGGTGAGAAAGTATTTAAGCGAATAGGTAAGCCCCTCTTCGGTCGCTACTTGAAGAAGTTCGAGGTTTTGCGATTTCTGCGAGATAAACCATGCGTACGTCACATAACCAAGCGACGTCAGCGCGGCCGCCAGCGAGAAGACTGATATGGTTAATTTTGTCCGCACTTGGGCGATATAACTCATTTTCTTAGCCATTTCCTAGTACCGCCTGCGTATATCCATAGGTGTTTTTTAAATCCCAGCCCGAACCGGAGGGAATCGAATGATAGCCATAAACGCGCGAAACTGTCCAAAGAGCGCCTCCGGAGCGATAAAAACGATAGGTTGCGGTTGTGCCGGGCGACAAGATGCCTGTTCCGACATCAAAGTAGACACGCGTCTCGCTCGGCTTATTCCAATTGCTCCACGTTCCGCTTGCATAAGTCGGTATCGAGTAAAGATAATCGACATTTGTCATCTGCCGGCTGTATTGGCCTTCAAGAGACGTAAAGAAGAGGTCGAGTTTTAAAATTCGGCAGGTGAACTCGCCAACTTGTGAAAACTTCTCATTAGAGAAAAAATATTGGTTGGAAGAATTGACGGTCCAGTCGCTGTCGCTGCCATCAAGGGCTGAGCCGACCCCCATCGCTAACATCAGGTGATAGTCGGTGGAAAATGATACTTTTTCAAGGTTCAGTTCAAAAGCAATTTCGTGTTCGACAACGCGATCGACGATCGGATCATCGTTTTCATCGAGCTGAATAATCGGATAAGCAAACGGATTATATATTGGTTGATTAGCGTCATCGGTAAGCGTGGTGAGATTCCGCCAATGAGCGAAAGAGACATGATCGCTGAATAACGGAATTCCGGCAGCGCTCGGATTCCAACCATTATAGAGGAATTGAAAATAATTGCCTTGATTGCCCGAAGCTACATAAGTGACTTTAATTCTGGCTTCATAGCGATTGCTCTTACGAGAGAAGAAACCGCCCCAGCCCGTCGCCGAAGGCGCGCTTAGATACATCCATATACCATTTCTTAAAAAGAAATTATTTTGCTCTTCCAAGCCAAAATAGTACCATGGCTGATAATTAAACACATGGGCCGATAGAGGTTTGTTATCTAGCGATAAAGCGTTTTGGGTAATTGATATTTCATTGTTGTCTTGGTCGAATTGACCAGTCAAATAGGTCGTTGAGGCGTTGGATAAAGAGGGGTAAAAGCGCATGTAATCTAGTTCAGCAGAAGTTAGTGAATAATAACTCGATATATTGCGCGAACGATCGTTCATCTCCTTCATGTAATCGTTGACGTCATCGCTTGAAGTCGGCTCGTCCGGCAGCAAAAAATTTTCGGAGTCGTCAATCGGATTCGTAGGGTCGATGATATAATCGAAGTCGAAATCGCGGCTGGCAAAAGTGCCGTTCGCGTCGTCTTTCAAGTTGTCGTTGACCGTGCGCCCAATCAAGGTCGAAAACGAGCTGACCGGACGCCCTTGGACGATGAGTTTGGAATTTGTATCCGTGCTGCTCGTCCCGCCATAAAGTCCTAAAAAGAAAGCTTCGCCGTCGAGGTGACCGATAAAGAAGCCGACATATGTCTTGTGCGGACCGACGCCTTCGGTCGATACGGCATGCAAAGTTTTCCAGTAGCCGACATTAATGTCGTTATTCGGATCGGCGATATTTACATTACCATCATAAGTGACATTAATATGCCATCTTTCCAAAGTATAAGAAATAATCTTATTTTGATAGACGCCATAGATGCGGGCCGATAACTGAACGGGATAAAACTTGCCTTGCTCACCACCGACCGGCACTTGCACTTCCCAGCGGTTGTTTTGATATTTCAGCAAGCTTTCATTCGTGCTTTTATAGTAAATACTATAAGTGGCGCCTCCGCCCGTAAGCGAGGCCTTTGTCGTCGTGAAGTAGGCGGGCGTCGCTCCCGATTTCTGCGTCAGATTTAAGCCCAAAGTAGCAGCCAGATTATTCGATGAATTGGCAAAAATCTCGGCGAAGGGATTCGTGCTAGCAAGGGCCGAAGGATTATTTTCCGCGGTGACATAAATCGTCGGCGAGGACAGCAGATAATTTTCGATGCGGCTGCCCATTGCCACATAGCCAAACATGCCGATATCGTTAGTCTGAGATCCGGTTACGAGGAGGTTATTAATGCGCTTGCCATTACCGTTGAATTGGCTGTAAAACGGATAGTCTTCACTGCCGATAGGAAAGAGATGGGTGCTATCCCAGTCCATCCCGGCGGCGGGAATATTATCATCGAGTTTAAAGTGGGTATTCTCGCTGAACACTCCGAGAACGTTTAGTTTTTGCAGATTGCGAAGCTGGTCCGGATAACGAATTGAATAGGGATTCGATGATGTGCCATCACCGCTTTCGAAATACTCGCTTAAAACACCGGAATTGAACTCAACCGGTGTCTCATAGCGGCTGTTATAGACATAGGAAGCATAAGAAAGACCGACCGCCGTCGCTGTCCCGATGGCGATGCTGCTAACTAGATAAATGGTTAAAGTCGTACGCTTTTTCATTATCAAGCTCCAAACGGGGTCAAGGAAAATTCAAAGCTGAAGGCCAGGCGGCAGCCGAGAGTCTGCTCGCTGTTGACAAGGCCGCTGGTCTCTTTTAAAAACCATGATAAATCCATTGGATCAGGGGTGATTTCTATCACTGCGCTTTTTGCAAAATGATTACTATAAAAGCCTGATTGGGCCGAAGGAATGCTGATCGAAAGGTAATTGTTGATGCCGTCGTTCAGCCGAATCCCGGTCGACGGATTAAAATCATCTTCGATGCTATGAAGAGCCGCGGAATTTAAAGGTGAGACGCTGCTAGGTGTGGCATATGATATCGGACTTTCGGGATTGTTATTAACAATGCGATAACGATAGCCAAAATCCATGAAGTCCGGCTCGGTTTCACCACTTCCGTATGCTTCAAGCCATAAAGCGATGCGAACATAAGATTGTTCAACCGCCGTACTGACTTGCAGTTCGACATAATATGAGGGAATCGCAGAAGCGTTCAGGCTATTTTGATCATAATATAAATCTTCAAAGTCAAAATCGCTAAAAAGGGTGCCGGTCGTATCAGCGAAAGTAAAGATTAATTCGTTGCTTGATGAGGGAAGTTGTTGAGCAATTTTGTCGGGAGTGGTATTAACATATGTCGAAAGACCGCTCGACTGGCGCTTGAACATGAAGCCATTTACTTTGGCCTCGGCTCTTCCGGCCACGAGAGTGATTGAATCGACATTGCTGGCCAAACTCACCCACGCAAAAGCAAGCCCGACCAGTAAACCGGCGGTCACAAAAATGCTCGCGGCACTAATAATAATGAGTTTGTGCTTAGTCTTCATACCTGCTTGCTAATAAAAAAGTAGCCTTTTTTACCTCTTCCTATCAAGTAGGTAACTGGCTACCTTAATTCTTAGAAATTAAGACCCTATAGCTTTGCGTCGCTAGATCACTCTAGCTTTGCCTTTTTCTAGACTTCATCATATAGATAAACCTATTTTGTGTCAACAATTCTAAATATATATTTGCACATGTTTCACGAGTTGTGAATGCCTACAAGGGTAGAATAATACATCGAAAAAGAAATGGTGACGAAAGATAAAAACACCGATAAAATCTGCATATTTTAGATTATAATATCTTTAATCCGATCAGCTAAATAAAAATCGTTCTATCATTTTTTTAAATTGTGATATTATATTACCACATATTTTGTTACTTTCATTTTTTATAAAAAATTGAAAAGACAAGTTCTTGATAGGGGGAACTGCACGACATCGCCGCATGGGATTAACGCTGCATCAAGAAGTAAATGGAACCAATTACAGCCGTACTGAATAACATTTTTCTAATCGTCATTCTGGTTGCGTCTTTTTGGTTTATTCGCCGGCAGCTGACGAAAGGCGATTTTGCCCACCGCACGATTAAATACATGTTTATGCTCGCCGGGCTGCTTTTGACGGCGGATGCCATCATGCGCTTAAACCATGCCGCCGGCGTCTATAACGACATTATCTGCAAAATCATGATTACGCTAGGAACGACCTTTCTTCCTTTTCTCGGTTTATTGTGGTTTATGTATACTTGCTATGCAACGAAAGCCAATATTCGCTTGTGGATTGTCTATCTGACAGCCGGAATATTCTTCGTCGTCAACTATGTTTTAGCTATCTTTTCGATTATACCGGGTTACGATATCTACTATACTTTGAGCGATCACCAGCTCCATTTTGGAACTTACTATTTCATCTATACAATAATTCTCCTCATACCTTTCTTTGCATCTTTAATCATCGTTTTCGCCCGTTGGAATATCATGCACCGCCGCCGCAATCCCTTCACCTTCTTTAATTTCAGTCTCATCCCTATCATCGCCATTATCGCCCAGCATTTTTTTGCCGGCTACTCATTGGCGTTGATGGGCGTGGTCGCCTCCTTTATCATCATCGTCTTAGATATTCAGCACCAGTTTGCGGTGACCGACTTTCTGACCGGGTTAGGCAACCGCCGCAACCTGATCAAATTTGTCGGACTAAAGATTCGTAAACTCCGTAACGGCGACAAGTTTGCCGGCTTCATGCTCGACATTAACAACTTCAAGAAAATCAACGATAAATATGGCCACTGCTTCGGTGACCAAGTCTTAATCGATGTCGCCAATGTCTTAATTCAGACGACGCAAAAAAACGATTATGTCGCCCGTTTCGGGGGCGACGAATTCGTCTTGATCATCGATTTGAATACCGAGGAAGAAATCGAGGAATATAAGAAAGTGATTCGCCAGGCCTGCGAGAAATATAACGCGAGTAAAAACACCCACGTCATCGATTTCAGCATCGGCTCGGCCTTATTTAGTAAAGCAGAAGGTATGACGCCATCGCGTTTTTTAGAAATTATCGACGACCGCATGTACATCGACAAGCAATCGACTAAAGCAATTTAAAACTGTCGCAAAAGTACTTTAAAATCCGCGATTTGCGGTTTTTTTATCTCTTCTTGGGCTTGTAAAAAGAGCGATCATCCATCGCGTAGATACGAGTGCTGAATTCGCCTTCCGGGGTCTGATCATAAGCCTTATCTAAAATCATCATCTTAGCGTCGAGGTCATCGATCACACTTAATAAATAGGCTTCTCTGGTCAGCGGCAAAACCGGTGAACCATACTCGTATTTTCCGTGGTGAGAAAGAACCATATGAGATAGCAGAGTCGCCGTTTCACTATTTATTTTTAAAGCCTCAATGCTCTTTTGGATTTCGGCGTGAGTGATGGAAATGTGCCCGATCAGCTTTCCTTCCAAAGTGTATTTCGGAATGATCGGTCCGCTGAGTTCAAGGGTCTTGCCAAGATCGTGAAGGAGAATGCCGGCGATCAACATATCGCGGTCGACGCTCGGATAAAGATTGGCAATCGCCTCGCCGAGATCGGCCATCGAGACGGTATGGTGAAGAAGACCGGATGCGAACTCATGATGGTTGCGGACAGCGGCCGGATAGGTGATATAACTCTTGTAGTATTTGCCAATCAAGGTTTTGGTGAGCAGAGCGATATCTTTATCCTTTAATGAATTGACATAGCTATCGAGGCGCTTTTCAAGTTCCGCGAGGGGAATGGGCGACGCCATCGTAAAGCGGGTCGCATCAAATTCATCGTCATTAACCTTGCTGATCGCCCGGATTTTTACTTGCAAGTTATCGCGGTAGTTCAAGACATCGCCATCGACCAAAACAACATTGCCGATGTTTAAAAGCGCGGCATCAACTTCGTTAATATCCCACTTTTTGGCTTCGATTGTTCCGGTCTTGTCCTGCAGGGTGACATTCATATAAGCCAAGCCATTATTGGTGACGCCTTTATTAGCATTGACGACCAAAAGCGGTCCGCGAATCAAATCGCCTTCTAAAAAATCTTTAATCCATTTCATCGTTTTTTTCCTCCGTCATAATTTTCATTATGTCCTTATATCGATAACCTTTACCAAGTAGATAGTTAATCGTCTTATGCCGATTATCGGCGATGCCTTTTCTCTTGGCTAAAGCGTAGTCTTTTTGCAAAGCGACCAACTCGTTTTTTTCATCGCCTTTTTTAACTTTGTCCAAAAGTTTAATAGCGATGCCTGATGGATAGCCAAGCCTCAGCAAAGCAGCATAGACGCGCTTTTTGCGCTGTAAGTAATTGTAGCGGATAAATTTGGCTTCCAGGCCTGCGAGCAGCGCGCTCGCCCGCTTGTATTCATCATCATAATTAAATACGAGTCCTTTAATTAAATGCTGGGGAACCCCTTTTTCATAGAGCCCTTCAATAATTCGATCTTGGCCGTAACCTCGGTTTTTAGCAAATTCGAGATAATCGTACATGAACTGGCGGTCATCGATGAGACCACTCGCGGTCAGGATATCGATTATTTTAGTAATTTGCGCCGGGCTTGCTCCCTTAGCTTCCAACTTGGTAATGAGAGCTTTCTTGGTGGGGTGACCTTTGGTGACGGACGCCAGAGCGCTTTTTAAAAGTTTATCGATATCTTCGCGGTTTTTTATGTGCGACATCTCTTCGTCGGATAAGATTTTTCCGACATAAAGATGAAAATCGGTATACGTATCAAGGCTGATTTTTAGCTCTTCGTCAGCAAAAACAAGCGTCGCTTTCGCCTTGCCGACTTTGATCTTTAAGATCTCCTTACCACTTTTTGCGGATCGCACGGCGGTACACCTTTATGATATTTTGGTAAAAAGTTTCAATTGAGTAAGGCTCGATGCCATCTTTGGCTTTTTTGACAATCGCTCTTACTTTCGTCTTGGGCAGGGCGAGTACTTTTTCAAAGACTTGGGGAAAATCATCGGGACCCTGATAGAAAAAGCCGGTTTCGCCATCATTGATGACCCCGATGAGATTCGTGTCGTAACGGGTGATGACCAAAAGATCAGAAGCCATTGATTCCATGAAAGTCAATCCTTGCGTTTCGCTGAGCGAAGCACACAAAAAATAATCGCCGAGATGATAATAATAGGCTACTTCATCGGGTAAGACGCGGCCGACAAATGTCGTCGCGTGAGCGATGCCGATTTCTTCCGCTAAAAGTTTTAATTCTTCAAGGGCGGGACCACCGCCGACGACGAGAAGCTGCGTTTTACGGCGCGGCTTGCTCTTTAAAAAAGCGGCATATGACTTTAAGCAGACATCAATGCTCTTCTCTTTGGCGACGCGCCCTAAGACGAGCAAGGTGACGACGCTGGGATCAGGTCGATATTTCTTCATCAAATTCGCGAGTTTGACGCGGTCGATGTTTTCGATTGCGAATTTCGAGAAATCGGTGCCCGTCGGTACGACGTGAATAAAATTATCAACGCCGATATAACGCATGTAATCCTTGGTTTTGACGCTGGGAATAACGAATTCATCGACGCCCGAAATAATGCTCTTGGTAAAGGTGCGGACCGCGCTTTTGGCAAAGCGATCAAAGTAGCCTTTGGTCGCGTAATGAGTATAGTCTTCATACATAGTATGGTAGGTGTAGACTTTGGGAAGTTTTAAAAGCCTCGTCACGATGTGTCCGAAGGCTCCGATGCCGGCATCGGTTTGAATATGGGCGACATCGGGTTGAAAGGCGCGGATAATTTTCATGGCTTTTGAGTTATATATCCACGACATCCGATAGCCATAAAGTTTTTTTAACTCGGCACCGGGAATGCGTAAAATGCCATCGATGTAGGTGACTTCTTTACTCGTCGAGTTGGTGGTGACCACCACGACTTGATGGCCGTGGCTGACCAGCGTATTAAAAAGGGAGCGGGTCGAAGTCGCGACGCCGTTAATCTCGGGCGGATAAGTATCAGAAAAGAGGACGATATTCATATTTTTATTATCACTTTATTTCGATATTATCCCACGGTTCATCGCTCTTCTTCTTGGGGGCGGGCTTCTTAGTTTTTGGCCTTGCCACTTTCTTAACAGGAGCGGTCTTTTTCTTTTTCGGCTTTCTCTTTTCGGTGCGGATCATGACCTCTTCGCCGAGAGCTTCTTCGATTTCATCCGTCCTTTTACTCGGTGTTAGCATCTTGCTCAGGCTGCGCAGTTTATTTTGTACTTCGCGACGGGAAAGGCGGGCCGTCTCATAAAGAGTATCTGCGCTCCGCTTTCTTTCTTCATAGGTTTGCAACTGCAAATCGATAAAGGTCTGGCGGTCGGCTTTTTCGAGGTGTTCCTTCGGCGAGGAACGATAGAAGGCGGTCACTAAACCAGCAAACAAAACGACGATATGGAAAGTCGCGGTCCGCCAGATAATCTGGGCCGCGACCGTGTTGGCGTACGTATCAAAATAATTGTTAAAAATGACGAGGAAAAAATATTCGCTGACACCCGCCGATCCGGGAAGAGGAATGAGCCCGGTAATCATCTGGTGATAGCTCGACAAGAAAACGCCGTCCCAAAATCCGGCGAAGGTGAAGGCGCCCGTCACGGTGTCGTTATAGGCGTTAAGGGCGATACCGGCGAGCCAGGGAATGCAATACTTGCTTACCAAAGATATTGAAAAGAGAAACATAATCAAAATCGTAACCGGGATATTAGACTGCAGACGGCGCAGCTCAATTTTAAAGTTTTCGACCTGAATTCGCAGCGATTCTCTTAAATGGTCAGGATTTTTGACGACTTTGAGGCGGGCGAGCAAGCCGATACCATAATGCATGATTAAGTTATGGAACTTGTGCGAGTAAGACATTAAAACCAGCAACAAGATGACGGATAGATTAATGACAAAACCAAAAATCGTAAAAACGATGACGGGGATTTCTTTGATGGAAATGCTTCCGAGTTCAATCGTGAAGTTAGCCATGCTCGAAAGGAGGGGCCACTTGACGGAGACGGCCACCGCTCCCAAGAGGATGAGGACGATTTGATAAAGAATAAAAGCCATCACCATAATGGACGCGCCGTTTGATGGTTCAACGCCTTGCTTCCGCATCGTATAAACCTGCATGATCTGACCGCCGGAAGCGGAGGGCGTGACAGCATTAAAGAAGGCGCCGACCATCGAAGTCGCCAACCCCTGGTGATATTTGTAGCGACGCGTATATAGACGCGCGAAGACAAAAATAATCAAACCATCGATGAGATAGCTAAAAACGACCATGCCGATAATTAGAAGCAATACTCTCCAGTCGCTCGTGCGAAGAGCTAGAGCCGTATCGGCAAAGTTATCTTTTAAAGACAAAAAGATAGCCAAACCGGTGACGACAATCACCAAAAGGAGATAGATCAGATAACGGTTTTTGCCGACTTTTTTCTTTTCGCTAGGGGTCGAGTCGAGTTTTATTTCTTCCATATGCTGATAACATTGGTAATTTTAGCACAATCACACCATTTTTCGTATTAGCAATACGACATTATAAAACCAATGATGGGATAAGATAAATTGGCGGCACGTTCAATTCCGTTCCACTAAATTA
>LSQX01286615.1_pt1 | contig 30026 bp, 33 predicted proteins | sample 654561 | NCBI WGS metagenome assembly LSQX01 (sample SAMN04489861, study PRJNA283612) | anaerobic digester metagenome | isolation source: 4 biogas reactors fed with cattle manure at either 37C or 55C with and... | place: Denmark: Kongens Lyngby | collected 2014 | reverse complement strand
CGGCGCAATTGCCCAGCATGTAGGCGTCTCCCAGCCGTTTGTCAGCAAGGTACGGCGGAGCGTTGCCGCGACTCAAAACGGTTTTGTGTCACCGGCCCGTACCGGCCTCGACGGCCGCACGATCAATACGGCCAAAATCGGCAAGACGAGACGTAGAGATCCACACGCGCCCTCCCGCCACATGGCGGCGCGCGTGCAGAAACCGGTCCGCGCGCCAAACTCCATGGACAAGATGACGACGCTGTCGATGCCCCACAACCCCGTCATGGGCGCTCGGACGTTGATCGAGGTGTTCGACGCGGACTATCTCCGCATTCTGGCGGACGAGATCTCCAGCCACCTGAAAGGAATCGAAGCATGTGCATGATTGCATTGCGCGTTGAGGTCGTCATCCTCCCGCATCGCTGTACCCCGTCCTGCTGCGGCCCGTTCCCGTTGGACGAGCTAGCCGCGCGGCTGCGTGCCGAGATGCGATACGGCCGCGACTACCGATCGACTGCCTCCCCCGACCTGTTCGTCGGGATGGCGGCTGCCTTCTACCACTGCCCCGAGCGAAACTGACACCCCGCTGCCCGACGAAATCACCACCCCATCCGCTGCGTGAGCAACTGGTGCAGCGGACCTCCGGCGGCACAGTGCGATCCAGACGGGCTCATGACCCAGGAGATTCTCGGGTGCAAGTCCCGACGTCGGAGTTCGTTAGCAGCAGCATGATCTATAACAGGCATCGCAATGATCCAACTCCGACCCTATCAACAGGAAGCCGTAGAGGCCGTTTACGATTATCTCCGTGCGCACGATGACAACCCGTGCGTGGTGATCCCCACCGCCGGCGGCAAGACGCCCGTGATGTCGACGATCTGCCGCGACGCAGTACTCCAATGGAAAGGGCGCGTGCTGATCCTGGCGCATGTCAAGGAATTGCTGGAACAGGCGGCAGACAAACTCCGCACGATCTGCCCGGAAGTAAAGTTCGGGGTCTACTCGGCCGGACTGAGGCGCCGGGACACAGAGCATGCGGTGATCGTCGCCGGCATCCAGAGCGTCTACAAGCGGGCCTGTGAACTGGACGCCTTCGACCTGATTATCGTGGACGAATGTTTCGTTGAAGGAACACTCATTTCAACGCCATCGGGCGCGATTCCAATTGGGTACGTCCAACCGGGCATGTTCGTCCGGAATGCTCTTGGCATGGGCCAGGTTGTCGCAATCTCGGCCCGGTTGACGTATGGACTTGTGACTCTGGAGTACTCGGATGGAACAGCCATCACCTGCACCGCGAATCATCCCATCTTCACCGAGTCAGGGTGGAAGCAGGCGGGCTCCTTGGAGATCGGTTCGTTGGCTTTCGGCGTCGAAGACTTGCGAATGCTGCGGGAGACCGTTTCGCCCTTGGTCCAAGCGGCAAGCGGATGGCAGCCTCAGGATTCAGAAAGAGAAGCTGTGGCTAAAGCAACGTTTCTGCTCGATCTCCTGCTCAAAGATCCACAGCAATTGCATGCACTCAGCAGAGAACCGTCAGAAGGTCAGCCGCACAATGAAAGCTCGCGGAAACTCGCCGCGTATTCGTGGCGGCAATGGGCAAATGACCAAACAGCAGCAGAAACTGATTTCTCGACTGGGTGCGGGGTGGGTGGCAGAGTACTCGGTTTCCGTTCCGAATTACAGAACCCAGTCACTACCGAAGAACCTCAAGATCGACGTGGCCAATCCGTACCTTCTGATCGCAATCGAACTGGATGGCCACAGTCACCAATCACCGATACGCCGACAGCAGGACTCTCGCAAGAATATCTACCTGGCTCGAAACGGTTGGTTCGTGTTTCGCATCACGAATCAACGCGCGGACGAGTTGTGTTCAACCTGCAAGTCACCGGGCACCCTTCTTACTTCGCTAATGGGATTCTCGCTCACAACTGTCATTTGATTCCACCCGACGGCGAGGGCATGTACCGGCAATTTCTGGCCGATGCCAAGGTGGTCAACCCGCGGGTGCGGACGATCGGCCTGACCGCCACTCCGTTCCGGTTGAAGTCGGGCATGATCTGCGGGCCGCCTGATGACCATATCCTCAATGCTGTCTGCTACGAGATCGGGGTGAAGGAACTGATCCGCGACGGCTACCTCTGCCCACTGGTCACGAAGGCGGGAGTACAAAAGGCCGATACGTCGTCCCTCCATGTCCGCGCCGGTGAGTTCATGACCGAGGAGGTGGAGGACCTTATGGACAGCGATGAACTGGTCGAGGCGGCCTGCCGGGAAATTGTCGAATACACCAAGGATCGCCATGCCGTGTTGATCTTCGCCTCCGGTGTGAAGCACGCACAGCATATCCAGCACGTACTCCAGGATCGTCACGATCAGGAGTGCGGACTGGTCAGCGGCAAGACGCCGACGACCGAACGGGACGGCATCTTGGCCCGTTTCCGTGGCGGAGAACACGACGGCCTCTTCCAGCAACGCCCGCTCAAGTATCTGGTCAACGTCAACGTCCTGACCACCGGATTCGACGCACCGAATATCGACTGCGTGGCGATCGTGCGCCCCACGATGTCGCCCGGGCTCTGGTATCAGATGGTCGGTCGCGGCTTCCGCCTCCACCCCGGTAAGGGAAACTGCCTGGTGCTCGACTTCGGCGGCAATGCGATACGGCACGGACCGGTCGACCAGATCCGGGTCTGCGACGCCGCAAACGGCAACGGTAAGTCCAGCAAGGCCCCGGCCAAGGAGTGCCCGAAATGCCACGCGCTGATTGCCGCCGGTTACTCGTCTTGTCCGGACTGCGGCTACGAGTTCCCGGCCCATGAGCGCACTAACCATGACGCCGAGGCCTCGACCGAGGGCGTGCTCTCCGGCCAGGTGACCAACGAGCGGATTCTGGTGCGAGACGTGTTCTACACGGTCCACACCAAACGGGGCGCCGACGAAGACGCCCCCAAGACCATGCGCGTCGACTACAAGGTCGGCTGGCACGAGTACAAGAGCGAATGGGTCTGCTTCGAGCACGAGGGCTACGCCCGCTGGAAGGCCGAGCAGTGGTGGTTGGCCCGTTCCCAGGATCCGATTCCCGATTCGGCCGAGCGAGCGGTCGACGTCGCCAATGCGGGCGGCTTGGCCGCCACGAAATCCATCGTCGTGCGCCGCGTCGCCGGCGATCCGTACGAACGGGTCGTCGACTACGAGCTCGGCCCCAAGCCCGAGCCGGTGGTCTGCGACCCGGCGGACGTTTTTGACCCGGACGAGATCTCTTTCTGATCGGAGTAGAGTTCGATGAGCACGGAAGCCTCCATGATCGACGTTCCCACAAGGAGCCTTGAAAAATAAGCGATCTGGCCCGGCGAGTCTTCTGTCCCGAGTGCGGCGCCGTGCGGATCGCCAACGGCGGCTCACCCTATGCCATCTGCCCGAACGGGCACGGCAAGCTGGTTCGCCGATTCAAGAAGCGTGAGATCAAACAGGCATTCAAAGAGGCGTTGCCCGTCGCTTGCAGAATCAGGCGGAACACGTACGCCATCTGCGGACAATCAGGCCTGTTCTGTTACCGCGATGGCGCCGGCCGAAAGTCCGTCGTGCTTGGGACACCCCTTCAGCCGAACGAAGTCATCGCTCGGCACGTGTGTCAGACGCGGCAGTTGATCCGAATGTTCACGCGAAAGAAAGCCGCGAAGAGAAAGGCTGTTGATGGATGAGCGGTTGCTGGACGCGGCCCTCGAATACGCCGATCTCGGTTACGCGGTGTTCCCATGCGCGCCGGGTGCGAAGAAGCCGCTGGTCGAACACGGCTTCCACGACGCCACGACCGACGCCGATCAGATCGAGGCATGGTGGCAGGCATGGCCACAAGCCAACATCGGACTGCCCACGGCGGGCCTGCTGGTTGTCGACATCGATCGGGCCGATAACCCGTGGCTGCACGACCAGCCCGAACGACTCCTCGATCTGGCCACCGCGCCAATCGCTCTGACGCCCGGCGGCGGAAAGCACCATATCTTCCGGCAACCAGCAGGCAAGGCGTGGCGGAGCACCACCGGCCGGCTGGCGCCGAAGGTCGACACGCGGGCCGACGGTGGCTACATCGTGGCTCCGCCTTCCGTGCGCCCTGAAGGCCCGTATCGTTGGGCCGAGGGTATGGCACTCGACACCTCGGCCGAGCATCTGCCAGAACCGCCGCCGTGGCTCGCCCAAGAACTCGACCGCCTAGCCCAGGGTGGCACGAGGTCGCCCACGTCGCCCCGTGTTGCGGCCTTGAGCGGTGACGGGAACGCAATCCCCTCGGGCCAACGGAACGCCACACTGGCCAGCCTGGCGGGCACGATGCGCCGGGCCGGGATGGGCCTGCCAGAGATCCTCGCCGCCATCCGGGCCTCGAACGTCAACCGATGCTCGCCGCCGCTGCCGGACGCTGAGGTGCAGCGGATCGCCGAGAGCATCGTCCGCTACGCCCCCGACGAGATCACCGTGGCGGTTGTCGAGAATCATTGGGGCCAGATGATGGCTGGCGAGGAGCCCGAGCCGTCGGACGCCCCGGTTGATCCCGGGCCGTTTCCCGAATCGCTACTCTCCGTGCCCGGGTTCATCGGCCAAGTGTGTCAGTACACGCTGGCCACGTCCTTCCGCCGTCAGCCGCTCTTGGCCCTGGGTGCGGCGATCGCTCTGCAGGGAACACTGTCCGGCCGGAAGGTCCGTGACGAGGTGAACACTCGCCCCAACGTCTATTGTCTGGGCGTCTGCCCCTCGGGGCAGGGTAAGGAGCGGGCACGCGAGGTCAACAAGGAAATCCTCTACATGGCCGGTCTCGACAGACTGGCCGGCCCGGAGGGTTTGGCCAGCCACGCCGGGCTCGTCTCGGCCGTCGAAACGCAACCGGCGATCCTCCTGCAACTGGACGAGATCGGACGCCTCTTGAAGACGCTCGGCGATGCCAGCCGGTCGCCCCATCTCTACCACGTCGTCACCGTGCTCATGAAGCTCTACACGAGCTCCGGCTCGGTCTACCTGGGCGACGCCTATGCCGACACGAAGCGCAACAAGGCCATCGATCAGCCAAGCGCTTGTATCTGGGGAACCAGCGTTCCCAAGTCGCTCTACGAGGGCCTGACCTACGAGAGCGTCACGGACGGCTTTCTGTCTCGCATGCTGGTGTTCGAAGGCGACAGTGAGGTGCCAAAGCGGCGTCCCGCCGTCATGTCGATCCCGCAATCACTCGTCGACGTGGCCAAGTGGTGGGGCGACTATCAGCCTGGCGGAAATTTGCGCGGCGAGCATCCTGAACCTCGGGTCGTGCCGATCGCGCCCGAGGCGGACGAGATCCTCGAGAAACTCGACCGCCGGGCCGACGAGCAGGCCGCCCTACTGGACGAGCCAATGGGAACGCTCTGGACGCGAACCACCGAAAAAGCCCGCAAGCTGGCCCTGATCTATGCCTGCAGTGCGAACCACGAGTCCCCGACGATCGATCACGACGCCGCGCTATGGGGCTCAAGTGCCAGCGATTATCTCACCCGACGGATGATCTACCTGGCCCATCAATGGGTCGCCGAAGGTCCGTTCGACGCCAAGCGGAAACGTGTCCTCAGGGTCATTCAGAGTGCCGGGCCAGCAGGGATCACACGGACCATGCTTTGCCGTCGCACGCGGGCGCTTCAATCGCGTGAGCGGATCGAGATCATCGATGCCCTGGTTGCCTGCGGCGACGTGGACGTTGTGTCGGAGGAAACCACCGGGGCGCCAAGGGTACGTTATGTGGCCAAGGACTGATCAGTCCACCCATTCGGGTGTCCTTATTGCGCTTATTTCCCGTCCGGTCTTCTTGTGTGGGAAAGGCCAGAAACAGAAGGAATTGAAACAGGGAGGGAAATAAGCGCAATAAGGGTATCTCTCTATTATATCTCTTTGTCTTTTAATGACTTACGTCGTGACCTTATTTCCCATTCGGGCGGGAAATAAGGTGGAAATAAGCGCCAATAAGGGGACCCGAACGGGTGGTTTGGCATGGGTCCTCCCGGGCCACTAGGGGCGGAACTCCCCCGCGGGAACCGCCGCCTTGTTGGGCACAGTTTGTTTTGGGGGTCCGAATCACAGGGCCCCGGGGAATTGAGGGACACGGATGCACCGCACGGAGATCACGGCCGAGGTTGTTCGCCAAGCTGACACGATGCTGACCCTGGGGCTCGATGCGGAAGTCATCGCCCAGGGGCTGGGGATCACGGCCTACGTGGTTCGCGTGATGGCCGGGGATCGCGACCGGATCGGCCGTCGCAGTCGCCCACAGCTATTCGCCAAGGCCATGGTCAATCCGCGCCGCGCGGTCGACGCGACTACGATCCGCATGATCCAACGGATGCTGGATGTCGGAATACTGCGGAGGGGAGAGATCGCCCGCGAGGCCGGCGTGTCGCGCAGCATCGTCGAGCAGGTCGCCTCGGGTCGGCGTGAGGCGGTGAGCACCGCCCGTCCACCGCTGTGTCGCGGAGAGCGTTTCCTTCGCAAGCCAGTCCGCTGCGATCAGTGTCGCGCGCTGATTTCGATCGTCCCCTGTCGTGCATGCCACGCCCGCGAGGTGGCCGTGCAAAAATCCGCTGGACGTTAGCGCATCTATTTCGTGAACTCCTCGTTGGTGACACCAACAGCCTCCGAGGAAACACGCTCATGCAGGATCTTCTTCCCCTCCTGGCCGCAGAGATGTCGGCCTTTCTCAGCGCGGCGGACAAGCGCGAGCACCTGATCACCCGCAGTGAGAAGCTGTTCGACGAACTGGTCGAGCCGATCGATCTTCCCGGCCCCGATCAGATCCTCGATCCCGTGCTGCGGACTGTGATCCGGCCGCTGGTCGGACGCATCTACGACGAGATCGTCCGCAAGCTGGAGGCACAAGCCCATGTCGCTTGACCAGCTTATGCGATACGCGCCGGCGGCGGTCATCGTTGCCGGCGTGCTGATGCTGCTTTGGGGGCAGCGCGGCCGACTGAAGTCGGCGTTGGCCGGCCTGGGGCCGGCGCCGAAGGCGGAACCGGAGATGTCGCCGACGGATCGATTCAATACGTTCTACGCGCTCCGCAGTTGGTGCGAGGCGTCGGGCCAGACGGGCGCCGTCAAGGCGTTGGACAGCCAGGTGTTGCCGGCGATCGTCGCCGGCAGGCGGGACCAAGGCGGAGGGCCCAGCGCATGAAACCGACCACGGTTGTGGCAGCGATCCTGATCGTCGTGGGCCTGGTGGCCGTGTGGCGACCGGCATCGCCGAGTCCCGATCCGCTGCCCCAGCCGCCCGAAGCGGCGACTCAAGCGATCGTGGCACGCGTGACGCAGACGCTTGCTGGGCGCCCGGAGCAGGCGCGGCAATTGGCTGCCTTCTACGACGCGGCGGCCGAGGTGGTTCGTCGCGACGGCGACGGCGCCAAGGTCATCAAAACCACTGCCGATCTGCGGACGTTCTGTGAGCGGGCTGTGACCGTTCGCTTCCAGGGCGCATTCGCCAAGGTGCCGGGACTTGCCGAGGCGATTCACGGATCGGACGGTGCGTTGGCCAGCCTGTTGGGACTGGACGTATCGCAGCTCGAACACGGCAAGGCGGCCGACGCGCTGGATGCAATCGCCTGGGCCTGTCAGGAGGCTGCTCGATGAGCGAGTCATTCCAGACGCCCTCGCAGATCCGTTCGGCCTACGAGAATGGGCTCCCCGGTTGGCAGTTCGATCCGGACACGATGGACGATCTGATGTTCGACCGGAAAGCACTGCCAATGGCCCAGGCAGCCCCGCACCTGGCCGGCGTGGGCAAGGGCAAGATGGCCCTCTTGTGGCGCTCGCGGGAGAAGTTTGATCCAGGTGCCTTTGGCGAGGAGCCGCAAACGACCGGCGATTGCGTTTCCCACGGAAGCCGTAACGCCCGCGACACGACGCGTGCCGTCGAAATCCACATCAAAGGCGAACCCGAGGAGTATTTCAAGCGGGGCGCGACTGAGCCGACCTACGGTGCCCGTGGGCACGGCGGCCAGGGCATGGATCCTGCCCGGGCCACACGGTTCGAGGCCGACTACGGTTTCCTGTTTCGACAGAAGTATCCGTTCGCGGACCTATCGCAGTACGACTCACGGGTCGGCAGTCGCTGGGGATCGTCTGGCGTGCCCGAAGCAGTCAAAGAGGCGTGCCGCGAACACAACGTCGGCCAGTGGATCGCACCGACCACCGTGGATGAAGTCAAAGATCTGCTCTTCTCGGGCTACGCCTTGCACAGCGGGCAGAACTTTGGAGTGAAGTCGTCGTCGGACAGCCAGGGTATCGCGATCCCCAGCGGCTCCTGGGCCCACGACATGGCAACGGTCGGCTACGACGACACGCGAGAAGTCTATCCGGTGTGCGTCTTCCTAGTCGTTAACTCGTGGGGCCGTTGGAATCAGCCGCCGAAAGTGTGGCCGGAAGATCGCTACGGCCCGTGGCCCGAGGGATCGTTCTGGGTGGCTGACGACGTCTACGCCCGCCACTTCGTGGGCAGCCGATCGATCTTCGCCTATTGCGATATCAAGGGCGTGCCGCAGAAGGCACTGCCCGACTATGGAGACCTGGCCGACGTGCTGGGGTGAGACGATGAAACGCATGCTCTCGATCGCGCTGGCCGCTCTGCTCATTGCAGGCTGTCAAGAATTTCCTTTGCCGGCGGACCATCTCGATGACGTGGCGGTAGACTTGGCCGTGGCCACGATTGCCGCCGACCGCTCGCCGGCCCCCACCCCGCCGCAGCCGTACAAGTGCCGACGATGCCAAGACACCGGCTGGGTCACGCATGGCGACGGTCACCGTACACCATGCCCCGATTGCCGTGCTGGGGCGGCGGGGCCTTACGGCGGCCCCCTGGATACGCTTCGCGACGCCAAGGATCTGATCCGAAAGGGAACTGAGCTGGCCGACCGCAGCAAGGCCTTGCTCGATGCCGCGGAGCGTGACGGCAAGATCACCGTCGACGTTCATCTTCCCGATCCGAATGTGTCCGCTTCCGGGCCGTCGTGCCCCAGTGGCGTCTGCCTCGTACCGCCCGCCGTCGAGCAGAAGCCGGCAATCGCAAGACAGTCTGCGGTACGCCAAGACTGTGCCAATGGCGTCTTTCGACCTCGACTCTTCTGGAGGCTCCGCCGATGAGCGATCGCCGGATTGAGGCCACGCAGTACGTGCTCGACCGTTCGTGGACCTGCCGCAAGTGGCGAGGCCATGCCTGCGGTTTGGTACGCGATGCCGTCCTGATGCTCCCCGAGACGCCTGTAGCCGCCGACCAGGTGGACGCTTGGCGCAGGCGGCTGGCGGCGCATCTGAAGGACCGCGTCCGCGGTGGCCGCGTCGGCAACCCGGTGGTCGTTTTCATCATGCTGAAAGTGGTTGTTCCGATCGTAATCCGCCTGGTGATCGAGTGGTGGCTTAGTCAAAAGGACGCATGACATGGTCGAGGTCATCCAACTCTGGTCGCCGCTGATCCAGGGCGGATTCGCGGTCTTCGCCCTGCTTCTGTTGGGCGTAAATGTCTGGCTGGTCAAGCAGCTCTTGAAGGTGCTCAAGGATAACAGCCAGGTGATTGCCGGCAACACGCGGGCCATCGAGTCGGTGGCGACGATCTCCAGCGACACCCGCGAGCTGATGCAGGAGATCCGCGACGAGTTGTTTAAGCGACCGTGCCTGCTGCCCGATCCCACTCGCAACGGAAGGCCTCATGAAGATCGAACGCTGGAAACTTGACCGCGTCAAGCCGTACGAGAAGAATCCTCGCATCAACGACGCGGCCGTTAATGAATCGCTTTTCGAGAATGAGGTTTGGAGGCCGATACCGGACTACGAAAAGCTGTACGAAGTGTCTTCGTATGGTCGTGTTCGTCGGAGCTGCAAATCCCGGATAGCTCCGGAAGGGTATGTGTTGAAACCTCGCCTCACACGGGACGGCTATGTGAGGTACTCACTCAGCAAGCGACAACGCTACTGGCATATCAAAGCCCACAGATTGGTCGCCTTGGCGTTCCTTGGTTCGCCACCATTTCCAGGGGCACATGTTGCCCACTACGACGGTAACAGGCTGAACAATCACGTTTCCAATCTCCGCTGGGCAACGTCGAAGGAGAACGAAGCTGATAAAAAGCGCCACGGAACTGCGTACGGTGCCCCGCCAGGTGATAAGCACCCACACGCCAAGTTGACTTCTGAGCTGGTTCAAGAAATGCGCCGACTTGCCGCATCGGGAATCGGCATGAAGGCGGTTGCTACAAGGTTTGGAATAGCATATCTGACAGCATACGACGCAATCGTCGGTAATACGTGGAAGACGGTTAAAAAACCGCCGCCATTGCCACGTCCAAGGAGCAAGGTATCGTGAAGATCGAACTCGTTGATGTCGATCGTCTGGTTCCCTACGAACGCAATCCCCGGATCAATGACGCCGCAGTAGATGCTGTGGCGACTTCCATCCGAGAGTTTGGATGGAACGTTCCCATCGTCTGCGATCCACAGATGGTGATCATCGCTGGGCATACTCGTCTCAAAGCAGCACTCAAACTTGGCTTGAGTCAGGTGCCTGTATACATTGCTGCGGATCTCTCGCCCGAGAAGATCAAGGCCTATCGGATCGCCGACAACAAGTCATCGGAGTTGGCCACCTGGGACCTTCAGTTGCTGCCGATCGAACTGGCCGAACTTACGGGCATGGATTTCGACTTGGAGTTGATCGGTTTCGGCAAGGATGAACTGGCCGAACTGCTTGACCCGGGTGTGAAGGAGGGCCTGACCGATCCGGATGACGTGCCCGCCCCACCGGACGAGGCGATCACCCGGCCCGGCGATCTTTGGATCCTTGGTAAACACCGGTTGCTCTGCGGCGACTCCGGAAATCCCCAGCATGTGGACCGTCTGCTCGACGGCGCGACGATCCATTTGGTGAATACGGACCCGCCGTACAATGTGCGTGTGGAACCGCGCAGCAACAACGCGATCGCAGCAGGCCTCAGTTCCTTTCACGGAACCAAGCATCACCAGAAGTTCGACGTCGAGCGGCATCCCCAAAAGGCCAAGCCGACGCAGAAGAAACTGCGGGCCAAGGATCGGCCGCTGGAGAATGACTTCGTCACGGACGAAGCATTCGACGGGTTGCTGGCCGCGTGGTTTGGCAATATTGCACGCGTGCTCGAGCCGGGTCGAGCATTCTACATCTGGGGCGGGTACGCCAACTGCGCCAACTATCCACCCGTGCTGAAGGCGATGGGATTGTACTTTTCCCAAGCGATCATCTGGGACAAGGAGCACCCGGTGCTGACCCGCAAGGATTTCATGGGCGCGCATGAGTGGTGCCAGCCTGCTGAGACCAAAGTGATGACGCCGGCGGGAGAAACGTGCATTGCGTCCCTGCGTGACGGCGACGAAGTGGCAGTGTTCGCACCACGGTCGTGGGCGATCATTGGACATCGGAGTGGCCCACAGGTGAGAGTAGGATCTCGTCACTACGGTGGTCCGCTGTATGGCATTGCGGTGGGTGGCAACACAACGTGGTGTACGGACGGGCATCTGTTCAGTGTACGGTTGACGTCTGACGCACCATCTATCTGGTGCGTGTATTTGATCCGCCGTGGCCGTTGGTGGCGAGTGGGGAAGTCGAGGCTGCTCTCTACATGGGGCTTGGGAGTCAAGCAGCGGCTTGAGACGGAATGTGGTGAGGAAGCCTGGATTCTCAGCACGCACGATTCCAACAGTGAAGCCACGTGCGCCGAGCAAGTCGTGTCCGCTCGCTACGGCATTCCGACCACCTTCTGGAGCGAGTCGCGGGCGTCTCGACGCACTGAATCGCAAATTGCGCGGATCTACGACCAGATCGATCCGATGGCGCTGCATCGTGGCGCGCTGTGGGCATTGTCGGACCACAATCGCCGGCTTGAGTACCCGTTCATTCGTCGAGGGCGAACGCGGGCGAAATATGGACGCCGCGTCTCGTTCCTTGCTCGCGCGTGCAACCTATTGCCAGGAGCGATGGAAGTCCCACTGCCAACCGGTGGGCCCGGCTTCTGCTGGACTCCTATCCGACACGTCGACGTTCAGTCGTACAGTGGCCGCGTCTATTCCCTTGACGTCCCGAAATACCGCCACTACATCGCCGATGGGATTGTGACGCACAACTGCTTCTATGGTTGGCGGGAAGGCGCTGGCCACAAGTTCTTCGGCCCCAACAACGCGACCGATCTGTGGCACGTGAAGAAGATCAATCCGAACAAGATGATCCACTTGACCGAGAAGCCGGTCGAGCTGGCCGTTCGTGCAATGCAGTACTCGTCGCGGACCGGCGAGAACGTGCTGGACCTTTTCGGTGGAAGCGGCTCGACATTGATTGCTGCCGAGCAGACGGGTCGGCATGCGTTCCTGATGGAACTCGACCCCCTCTACGCCGACGTCATCGTGCAGCGATTCGAGCAATTCTCCGGCAAGAAGGCAGAACGCATCGCTGCCGATTCGGAGCAACATCTCGAGGAGGTGGCGTCGTGATCTACCTGGCCAGCCCGCTTTCTCATCCCAGTGCCGAGTTGCAGCGGCAACGATTCGAAGCGGCGTGTCGGGCGGCGGCACGTCTGATCCGAGCAGGCAAACAGACGTTTTCGCCCGTCGCCCACTCGTACCCAATTGCCCAGCATGGCTTGCCCATGGATTGGGCCTTTTGGGAGACGTCCGATCGGCGACATTTGGAGGCCTGCAACGAGATGGTCGTGCTCATGCTCGAAGGTTGGCGAAAGAGCGCGGGGATCCGAGCGGAGATCGCGATCGCCCGCCAGTTGGGCAAGCCGATTTCGTACCTGGTGCCTCTGGCCGAAGAAAACCCCGGATGGGGCCGGGGTTGAGGGGAGGGAGGAAGTTGGCAGAATGCGATCACTTCTTGACGGCGAACCGTCCCCGGTCGACCTTCTTGAACCGCGAGTCCTTGTTCTTGGTGGCGATCTCACGGATCATGGCGCTATAGATGGTCGCGTGAGGGGTTTGACCGTCGCTTTTCCAATAGCCTTTTGCGAACGCCACCTCGACAATCTCCTTGACGCTCATCGGTTCCGCCGATTCCGCCAGCACGCGGGCGGCCGCGTCCAGGCCACTCGGCCTCTTGGCCTTGGTTTCGCCCTTCTTGGCCCGTGTCGCGGCCTTCCGCGGCTTGGCGCCGTTGGCCGCTTTGGCCTCTTTCTCGGCACCCGTGGCCGCCGTGGGCGTTTTCGTGGCGGCACCCGGGGAATCGCCCTTTGGGGGCGCCGTAGTCGCACCAACCTGGGCGGCGGCCGTCTTTACCTCCGAACGCAGACGCTGCGGGCCCTTGATGCGGATCTTCTTGCCGGTCGCCAGGTTCGTGGCGTCCCAGCCGCCGTGGGGATTCTCCGCATCGATCCGAACCGACACTACCTTGTCGGTGACCTTGGCCGTGTAGACCTTGCCAATTTGAACTTGACCTTTCTTCATCGCATCTCTCCTGGGGAAAAAGGAAAAACAGGGGTTTGCCATGGGACAACTCGTATGCTGATTTTCGGGTCAGTGCGCCGCTTCCCAGGCTCGCTTCGTGCCGTAGCAGAGCTGCTCGCCTTCGCAGATGTAGACCACCTGGTCCGCGTCGACATCACCGTCGTCGTTCGGGTCGTTGTCCTCGGCGGCGTCATTGATCTCTTCGCCGGAGGCGAGGCCGAAGATGCCGTTCTCGAACGGCCAGTTGCTCTGCGTCATCAATCGCACCTCGGCGTCGCCGCCCAGTTCGTCGCGGTACTCTTCGAGGCGCTCAATCAGCTCGTCGATCGTCATCATCGTGCTCCTTGTCGTTGGGGGTTATTTGCCGTAGATGTGCTCGGCCAGGCCGGCGGCCAGGAAGTCCGTGATCGCCGCGGCGATCGCGGTGGCCGGCTGGATGTCCCAGCCGCGGTCGAAATTGCAGACCGTCCGGCCATCGGCCTCGTCCCGGATCCAGAGCTTCGATATCCGGCTCTCGCCCAACTCGTAGTCCGGCGATTCGGCGTGCTCGGCAAACACCAGGGCATTGAATCGGTGCCCGGCGATCGCGCCGATCACCCACGTGCCCGACCCTGCGGACCGGCGGGTGGTCTTGGTGATCGTAAGATCGTCGCCCAGGTCCAGGTACTTTTCGTTGGCGTTCATCTTGTTTCCTCTTGGTTGATGGTTCGCGTTGTTGCTTCCGTTAACACACATGAGCCATGGTTTTTCGGAGAGATCAAGCGAAGTTCTGAACGAATTGCATGGTTTGTCCGGAATACTTTTGTGGCACTTCGTAGGACCGATCGCAGCCCGCAAGCCCTTGGCACAAGGCCGCACGTCGCCGCCCGTGTGGCCCGGCGACCCCAGGCCGGCCAAGCGCCCGCCGCGGGAAGAAGCCCCGCGACAGGCGCCGCCCTGGCAGCCCTACGCGGCCCGGTCGTACTTGCGGGCCATCTCGGCCAACTTCTGCTTGATCCCCTTCATCTCGGGGCAGGCCACGCCGTTGGCCAGGAGCCCGAAGACCTTGTTGCGGAGGGCCCCCTTGTACCAGCCCTTGGTCCATCCCAGGCGGTAGTAGAGGCGGTTCAGCTCGGTTTCGCCCTCCCCGGCGCCCGGGCGGTCCCAGCAGCTGCGGGTTCCCGCCCGCTTGGTGTAGTCCCAATCCGAGCAGCGCCGCGTGTTCAGCGCCAACTCAACCAGACCCAGGCAGAGCATGATGTATCCGGCGATCTTCTTCTTGTTCAAGGTTCCCGCGAAGGCCCGGAACTCGATCCGGTTCTGCCCCCGGGCCAGGTGCGTCAGGTTGAGCAGATGGTAGCGATCGGCCTCGCACCTTCGCTTGGCGTCGCCGTGATTGCCGTAGTCCTTGATCTTCTTGGCGTAGCGTTCCCGTTCCCGCCGCTTGGTACCCGTGCTGGCGTAGATCGCCCGCTCGTGGTTGCCGACCAGGGAAATCAGCCGGGCCAGGGCGGCCGCGTCCCCGTCCCAGGTCACCGTGATGTGCAGCCCGCAACTCGGGTTGACTTTTGCGCCGTGAGCGTTGATCGCGTCGATCGCCTCTTCGACCTGGCGAAGGCCTTCGTATCCCCGCAGCTTGGGGCTGACGAACTCGCAGCCCTTGCGGCCGGGGACCAGGGTCTGGATGCTGCCGTCCCGTTCGGCCCGCCATCCGTTGGGGAGCCAGGGTACCTGGTATCCGCCGTGGTAAGGTCCGATGGGGGTCGTGTCGCTGGCCGGAAGGGTCGTTTCAAATTCGATTCCGAAGGGGATCTGGTTGGCGTCCATCGTTTGGCTCCGTGTTTTGGTTGTGGGTTGGTGTGTTTGCTTCTGTTAACACACATGAAGCCATGACTTCGGGGGCACCTCAAGCGAGACCTTGGTTTTTTCACATCGATTTGCCGGAATACGTTTTTGGGGAGGCGTAGCACCAAATGGAGTCCCAAGACGCCGGCTCGCAGGCCGGCGGTTCCCTTAACCCTCAAGCGTTATCCGCCGAGAATCTGGCCCGAGTGCTCTCCGCTTCCGGATGGAAACCGGTGACACCGGAGATGGTCCGAGCGGACATCGAAGATGGGGCCCCGGTGAATTCCGATGGCTCGGTCAACGTCATCCAATATGCGGCGTGGCTCGTGAAGGAGATGGGCCGTGCCGATTGATCCCCGCAAGCTTCGCCCCTCGGAGTTGGCGAGGCTCCTCAATTCGACGCCCCTGGGCACGGTCATCGACGAGCGGCAGCTCTATCGGCATCGAGTGCGCGCGGGGTACCGAGTTGGCGACGGCAAGCAGGTGGACCTGTTCCGCTACACGGCCTGGCTGGTCCACGCCCGACGCGAGCAGAAGGCGGCCAAGACGGACGATTCCTACGAGACACTCAAGGAGCGGGCTCGTGCACGGAACGCCGCGCTGTCGTTGGCGGGCCGTGACATCGGCCAATTGCCGGAGGTGGTCGATGCGGAGCGGAAAGCGCGGGCGGCCGCGGACTTCAGGTTCTTCTGCGAGTCGTACTTCCCGACGACTTTCCACCTACCGTGGTCTCAGGATCACCTGAAAGTGATCGCAAAGATCGAGAAGGCGGTGATCGAAGGCGGCTTGTTCGCCATGGCGATGCCGCGTGGCAGCGGCAAGACGACCGTCTGTGAATGCGCGTGCATCTGGGCCGTGCTCAATGGCCACCGCGGGTTCGTGTGTCTGATCGGCTCAGATGAAGGGCACGCCATGGACATGCTCGAATCGATCAAGACGGAACTGGATGGCAACGACCTGCTGCTGGAGGACTACCCGGAGGTCATCTATCCGATCCAATGCCTGGACGGGATCGCCAACCGCGCCAGCGGTCAACTTTACCAGGGCCACCGCACGCACATCGGCTGGACGGCCCGCGAGGTCGTGCTGCCGACGATTCCCGACTCGAAGGGCTCCGGAGCGATCATCAAGGTGGCCGGCATCACGGGCCGGATCCGCGGCATGAAGCACAAGCGATCGGACGGCCAAACGGTCCGCCCGTCGCTGGTCGTTCTCGATGACCCGCAGACGGACGAGTCGGCACGTAGCCTTTCGCAGTGCGCTACGCGCGAGAGCATTCTGGCCGGCGCCGTGCTGGGTCTCGCCGGTCCGGGTCGGAAGATCTCGGGCGTCATGCCCTGCACGGTGATCCGCCCCGGCGACATGGCCGATCGGATTCTCGACCGCGACGAACATCCCCAGTGGCAGGGCGAGCGGACCAAGATGGTCTATGCGTTTCCCGCCAACGAGAAGCTCTGGGAACGGTATGCCGAGATCCGAGCCGAGAGCCTTCGCGCTGAACGCGGTCTGGCGGATGCCACGGAATTCTATCGTCAGCATCAGGTAGAAATGGATGAGGGGGCGAACGTCGCGTGGGCGGAGCGGTTCAACCACGACGAGTTGTCCGCAATCCAACATGCCATGAATCTCAAGCTCCAGGACGAGCGGGCGTTCTGGGCCGAGTATCAGAATGAGCCGTTGCCGGAAGATACGGGCGCGCAAGAGGATCTGTCGGCCGACCAGATCGCCGGCAAGATCAATCGTCTGGGACGCGGCGAGGTGCCGATCGGCTGCAATCACTTGACGATGTTCGTCGACGTGCAGCAAACCTTGCTGTTCTATGTGGTTGCGGCCTGGGAAGACGACTTCACCGGATACATCGTTACTTATGGCGCACATCCGGATCAGAATCGGGGCTATTTCACAGCCCGCGATGCCCAGCCGACACTCGCGCTGGCCGCTTCGGGCGCCGGGTTGGAAGGCGCCATCTATGCCGGACTGGACACGCTCACGCAGAAGTATCTCGCCTGCGAATTCCGTCGCGACGATGGAGCGGCGATGCGGGTCGAGCGCTGCCTGGTCGACGCCAACTGGGGTCTGTCGACCGACGTGGTCTACCAGTTCTGCCGGCAATCGGCCCACTCGTCGATCCTCATGCCCAGCCACGGACGGTTCGTCGGTGCGTCCAGCATTCCGTTTTCGGAGTACAAGCGGAAGGTGGGCGACCGAGTGGGCCACAATTGGCGGATACCCAACGTTCACGGTCGCCGCCAGATCCGCCACGTCGTCTATGACACCAACTACTGGAAATCGTTCATCTACGCCCGGCTGGCTGTGCCGATGGGTGATCGCGGTTGTCTCTCGCTGTTCGGCGACACGCCCGGCTTGCATCGCCTCTTCGCCGAACATCTCACGGCCGAGTACCGGGTGAAGACCGAAGGCCGTGGCCGAACCGTCGACGAGTGGAAGATTCGGCCGGAGAGGAGCGACAACCACTGGTTCGACTGCCTGGTTGGCTGTGCTGTGGCTGCATCGATGCAGGGAGTAGTCCTGCCAGCAACGGACGTCAGTAGCGTTCCTAAACGACGCCGTCTGAAACTCTCAGACTTGCAGCGGAGGCGCAGATAAATGGCGAAGGCAAACGGGCGTTCTGAATCGCGTGAAAGGGACCAGGGTTTGGAATGTCCCCGGTGCGGCTGCCGACATCTGCCGGTGCTCTACACGCGACACCGCACAAAGAAGATCGTTCGGGTTCGGCAGTGCCGACACTGCGGACGCCGAGTCATCACCTACGAGGCCATCGGCGCGTGGGCTGTTCCGGGCGTAGGCGACCACCAGGATCACACGCGAGGCTTGGGTAGTGTTTTCGAGTGTTCCAATTCAACGAATTCAGGCACCTCAGAGGGGGTCGCCTAGCGTTTGCCAGCGACGTTTACACACGGAGGCTCCGATCTTCTAAGTCCGTTGGGCGAGATCGAGTTCCTGACTGAGGTCAGTCAGTCCTGACCGGGCAGTGACACACGACGGACATCGGCCGCCACACCCTGTGCCAACCACCCAAACAGAATGCGGCGCGACCGCATTGCGCTGTCAGATTGATGGCAAAGTCAATATTGGCAATAGATTTCTTGCCACCGTCGGCGGACGGCACCAACAAGGGCCAACACTCATCGAGCCAGCCCATTTTGACCATAGACTGGTCCACAACCGTCCCGAGAAAGGGTTGCCTGATGGGGCGGCGTCAACGCCTGAGCTAGCCGGGCGGCGGCCAGCGCTTTGGAACCTCAGAACACGTGCCCAACCGCCGCTCAAGTTGAGCGTTCTGTTAGCCCCTCCCGGTTATAGCAACAGTCGCAATCCCAGCAAGTAAGGAGACACCGAAGCCTATAACAATGCCCCACTGAACCTTTTCGAGGGTTTTGTGGCGACGAATTTCTTGACCAATGAGAACGGTAAACCGTGGAAACAGTCGATCACGCAGAAAATGTATTGCGGAACCGATACTGATGATTGCCACCGCGACGATCACACCGGCAACATCGTCTGCAGTTGCGTTGCTGAGGATTAGAGCGCCTTTTTGGATCCTCACGATAATACTTGTCGCGAGCCACAAAACAAAGAGTCCGCCAAAAAGAAGGGACACGAAGTCGATTCTGTAAATGGGCCAGTACCAGACCCTGATCCCTTCACAGACTTCCGCCAACTCATCCCTGGCCTTTGGCGCGGTGGCTTGTGTCCCTTTTACTTCGATTTCCAGCGTACGATACGAATACGATGTAAGTGAAACACGAGCGTGTTTTGACCAATCACCGTCTTTGACTGCGCAGAATCGAATGGACTCGATACGCGAGCCTTTCGAGTTCTCATACTTCGCGAGAGCGCCTACGGAAGTGAATTCGTGTTCAGTATTGTCTGCGCACGAGACAGTGATCGTTGGTTTTCCAACCGACCGCTTCAGAATTGCTTCAATCTTGCCCAACGATGCCTCGTCAAGAAGCATCGGGTGCTTCCATTCTAACCTTGCTGTAGTTGACATGTTGTATTGGGATCTGTGCTCTACCATGGTCACCTTTTGCCGGGCTGACCCACCCCGATGCCACTCAGGATACCGTCACCAATGGCGACGTCAGCCGATTGTATCATCATCCCAAGGGAAATGAGGGTAATCAAGAGGTATGTTGATTTGGCAAAAGCATCCAGATCTCGGGATTATGCTAATCGGGGCATATCCGGGGGGTGCCAGTTATGCCGAGCTGTAACGAGCATCTGGACAGAATCCAAAGAAGCCCCAATTTGATGCAGCGTCGTGCCCCAACGCTCAGTGCGGCAATTGGTCGACTGTTCCAGGTCCAAAAACTTGTTTCGCAAAACAGAATCCCAGAAACTCGTCGCGCATCAGATACTTGACACTCTCCCAACGCGGCATTCAACCTTCCCGGTGCACGGGAACGGGTGGGTAGCAGCCCGCGAATCTCCCACGCTGAGACGTCGGTTGTACCTCCGACGTACCGAGACGCCCGCTGACCACCCTCTGTCGGGTAGTGCGGGTCCAATAGTCGAACATTCTTCTGACAGCCGCTGCCCGGCGAGACGAAATTCTTCCCATGTGTGCATCTTGCCAGTACAACACGATGGAACCTACTGAATCGGGCGACGCGACCGGCTGATCACCGGGCGTGAAACCAGACCAACGCCAAGGCCATGCGGGGCCGCATCCCTGCGTGGCCTTTTTGCGTTGGTCTCGCCCGTGGCGCGGGTGAGCCAGTGCTCAGCGAGGTCTCATACGCCTCGCCGGCCGGGTGCAACTCCCGGACCCGCCACTCGGGAGAGACTTGCAGTGGCTGACGACCTGGAACAGACGATTCGCGACAACGCCCAAGGGCCGGCTGAGGCCCACGGCGACTCCGGCGGAATGCGACAGCATCGTCTGGCCGACCAGATCGCCGCTGATCGGTATCTCGAAGGGAAGAAGGCGACCAAGAAGAAGGGACTCGGGGTGGCAATCAAGAAACTCGTGCCACCCGGCGCGGACTGAGAAACGCTCGAATGTTCAATTGGCTGAAAAAGGCAGTCGTGGGAAGCAATCGTCGGCGGACGCTTCGCGCCGTACAGACGCCAGCGCACGTGCGCGGACGGTATGACGCGGCAGCCACGACCGAAGAGAACCGCCGGCATTGGGCCAATGCCGATCTGCTCTCCGCCGGCGCCGCCAACAATCCCCAGGTGCGCCGGATCCTCCGCGCCCGCGCACGCTACGAAGTAGCCAACAACAGTTACGCACGGGGTATCGTCACGACCTTGGCCAACGACTCGATCGGCACCGGCCCGCGGCTGCAAATGCTGACTGAGGATGCTGAAGCCAACCGCTTGATCGAGCAGGAGTTCATGGCGTGGGCCGAGGCGGTCTGCCTGGCCGAAAAGCTCCGCACGATGCGGATGGCCCGAGCCCAGGACGGCGAAGCTTTTGCCATGCTCGTCGCCAACCCGAAGCTCGACTCGCTGGTGAAGCTCGATCTGCGGCTTATCGAGGCCGACCAAGTGACCACACCCGAACTGGCTCGACGTCCCCACGATGCGGGCGCGACCGATGGCATCGTGTTTGACACGTTCGGCAATCCGATCGAGTACCACCTGCTCAAGAGCCATCCGGGCGATCAACTGAGCCAGGCGGCGTCGGACTACGACCGTGTGCCGGCGTCGGCCATGATCCATTACTTTCGCACGGACCGGCCCGGTCAGACTCGCGGTATCCCCGAGATCATGCCAGCCCTGCCCCTCTTCGCCCAATTGCGGCGCTACACGTTGGCTGTGATCGCCGCGGCCGAGACCGCGGCCGACTTCGCGGCCGTGCTGTTTACCGACGCTCCGGCCAACGGCGAGGCCGATCCGGTCGAACCGATGGACCTGGTGGAGCTCGAGCGCCGCATGGCCACGGTGCTGCCCGGCGGATGGCGCCTCGGCCAGATCCAGGCCGAGCAGCCGAGTACCTCGTACGGGGAGTTCAAACGCGAGATCCTCAACGAAATCGCCCGCTGCCTTTCGATCCCCTACAACGTCGCCGCCTGCAACAGCTCCGGATACAACTACGCCTCCGGCCGGCTTGATCACCAGACGTACTACAAATCGATCCGCGTCGATCAGACACAACTGGGCATCGTGGTGCTCGATCGCGTCCTGCGGGCGTGGCTCGACGAGGCCATTCTGATCAGCGACTTCCTGCCCTTGTGGATGCGTACGGCGGCCTTTCGAGACCTACCGCGTCAGTTCTTCTGGGACGGCATGGAGCATGTGGATCCGGCCAAGGAAGCCTCGGCCCAGGCGACTCGCCTGGCGAGCCATACGACGACCCTGGCCTACGAGTACGCCCGTCAGGGCCGCGACTGGGAAAGCGAGTTGCGTCAACGTGGCAAGGAACTTGCGCTGATGAAGCAGCTTGGGCTGGCGGCCGAGGCGCCGCAGTCAGACGATGCCGCAGACCAAACCGACAAGGAGGAGACGGGGGATGCCGAAGAACAATCCGCATGACAAGTCGCAACTCGAAGGCGGAAGCCATTTGAATCTGGTAAGCGAACCGGGCGCGATCACGATCGAGGCGGCCGCCGAAACGGAAGCGACGGCCGACGGGAAGCCGAAGCTGCCCCAGTTCACGATGGTTGCCTACACGGGCGGGCCGATGCGGATTGCCGGATGGCGCTATCCGGTCGTCGTCGACCTGGCCGGCATGGCGATCCCCTCGCAGAACCGCCCGATCCGGTTCGGCCACGACATGCAGAGCGGCGTGGGCCACACCAAGACGATCCGTATCGAGGACGGCCGTCTGCTGGCGGCAGGCGTCGTTTCGCGCGACACGGCGGCAGCTCGGGAAGTCGTGGTCAGCGCCCGTAATGGCTTCCCCTGGCAGGCGTCGATCGGGGCGTCAGTCGAGGAGTTCGAGTTCATCAAGGAGAACCAGAAGGCGATCGTCAACGGCCGGGAATTCGCCGGGCCAATCAACGTCGTTCGCAAATCGCTTCTGGGAGAAATCAGCTTTGTCGATCTGGGGGCCGACGGCCAGACCAGCGCCAGCGTGGCGGCCACTGCCCCTTCATCTCAACAGGAGAAGACGCAAATGGACGAGTCGAAAAAGACCGTGGGCGCCAACCAAAACGCGGCGACGGACGACAACGCGACCGAGACGCCCGCTGACGCCGAGGCCAAGCCTGCCTCGACAATCGAGGCCCAGTACGATGGGCCGTCGGCGGAGCAGATTCGGGCCGAAGCCTTGGCGGAGTCGAACCGGATCAGTGAGATCCGCCGTCACTGCGAAGGGCAGTATCCGGAGATCGAGGCCCGCGCGATCCGCGAGGGGTGGACCGCCGATCGCTGCCAGACCGAGGTCGCGTTGGAGGCTCTGCGTCGCAGTCGTCCCAAGGCACCGGCCGCACATTTCCGGGACAACACCTTGAGCGGCGCTACCCTGGAGGCGGCCTGCCTCCTGACCGCGGGACTGGAACAGGTCGACCAGATCTTTGACGGCCCCACGATCGAAGCCGCCTCGCGCCGGTTCCGTGGCGGGATCGGCCTGCAGGAACTGCTCCTGGAGGCCGCCTGGGCCAACGGGTACACGGGCCGCAACTTCCGCGACAGCCGCAGCGTGTTGCGGTTCGCCTTCCGTCCGGAGTTGGAAGCCGGGTTCTCGACGATCGACATCGGCGGGATCCTCTCCAACGTGGCCAACAAGTTCCTCCTCGACGGGTTCTTCTCGGTCGAGCGGACCTGGCGCAACATCTGCGCCACGCGGAACGTCTCGGACTTCAAGACGGTGACGAGCTACCGGCTCATAGGCGCCGACCAGTACGAGCAGGTCGCCCCGGGTGGGGAGCTCAAGCACGGGACGCTCGGACAGGAGCAGTACACCAACAAGGCCGACACCTACGGTCTGATGCTCTCGATCGACCGTCGCGACATCATCAACGACGACCTGGGCGCGATCACCACCGTGCCCCGCAAGCTGGGACGCGGTTCGGGCCTGAAGATCAACGACATCTTCTGGGCCACTTTCCTGAACAACTCCACGTTCTTCACCGTCGGCAACAAGAACTACGTCAGCGGCGCCGACACGGTGCTGTCGATCGACGGCCTGACCAAGGGCGAGGTCACGTTCATGGACCAGGTCGATCCGGAAGGCAAGCCGATCGGCATCATGCCGGCGATCCTGCTGGTGCCCACCGCGCTGTCGGCCGTCGGCTCCCAGCTCTACAAGTCGATGGAGCTGCGCGACACGACCGCCAGCACCAAGTACCCGGTGTCCAACCCGCACCAGGGCAAGTTCCGGGTCGAGGTCAGCCGCTACCTGAGCAACAGCCAGTATGCCGGCAACTCGTCGAAGGCCTGGTATCTGCTGGCCGAGCCGGGTGACCTGCCGGTCATCGAGGTGGCGTTCCTCAACGGCCAGGAGAGCCCCACGATCGAGACGGCTGACGCCGACTTCTCGGTCCTCGGAGTGCAAATGCGCGGGTACCACGATTTTGGCGTCGGGCTGCAGGATCCTCGCGGCGGGATCAAGGCGAAAGGCGAAGCCTGAGCCTGACGGGGACGCGCGAATTTTCGGAACCATTTTTTGAACCTCAGGGAGAACCACAATGCCTACGGCAGTATTCGTGCAGGAGGGGAACCAGGTCGACTACACGCCCGTCGCCGCGGTGGCGGCCGGTGACGTCGTTGTGCAAGGTGACCTGGTCGGTGTGGCCAAGACGCTCATCGTGGCCGGCGTGCTCGGCGCGCTGGCCGTCAACGGCGTGTTCGACTTTCCCAAGGCGACGGGTGTCGGCACGGCAATCGCCGCCGGCGCCAGCGTCTACTGGGACGAAGCCGACCAACAGGCCAAGACCGACAGCGAGTCGGGCGCCAACAAACTGTTGGGCAAGACGACCGCCGCGGCCGGCGACGATGACGCAACCGTTCGTGTTCTTTTGAGCCAGTGAGGCGTCTGACGTGACCGATCTTCTGCAGAACGCGGCCGAGTGGCTTGCCCGACAGCAGGCCAGCCACCTGTCCCGACGGGTCCGATACCGCCGCGGCGATGCCCAGTTGGACGTCTTGGCGAGGATCGGCCGGACCGAGTTCGAGGTGGAATCCGCCACGGGGCTGCTCGAACGGATCGAGTCACGTGACTATCTGATCGCTGCGGTCGACCTGGTCTTTGGCGGCCAGGTGAGCGTTCCCCAACCGGGCGATCAGATCCTCGAGACGCACGGGGCGACGACGCTGGTCTACGAGGTGATGGCGCCGGGCCGGGAGCCGGCTTGGCGCTACTCGGATCCCTACCGCGTGACGTTGCGAGTCCATACGAAGCAGGTGGAGGAGAACTGATGGCAGTGATTGCGGATATTGCTGACTCGATTGTCGCCGAACTCAACGCGGGCGGTTTCAGCCAGCCGCTCTCTGCCACGCGCTGCTATTTGCCCAAGTTCGATCTGGCCGAGATGAAGGACTTGCACGTGACGGTCGTGCCCAGGGGCGTGGCGGTCACGGCAGGCACCCGCAACCACAACCAGCACGATTACCAGATCGACATCGCGGTTCAAAAGAAGCTCACGGCAGCCGACAACGGTGAGATCGATGCCCTGATGAGCCTGGTCGACGAGATTGCGGATCATTTCCGCTTGAAGCGGCTCGATAACCTTCGGGCGGCCGTGTGGGTGAAGACACAGCATGAGCCTATCTACGCCCCAGAACACCTGGACCAGTTGCGGCAGTTCACCAGCGTCCTGACCGTGACATTTCGGATGATGCGATGATCGGATTGGGTGTCGATCAGGTGAAGGGGCTGTTCTTCGATTCGAAGAAGGTCCAGTCGGCGACCACGAAGGCAGAGCGACGAGTTCTCTCGCGCTTCGGGGCCTATGTTCGCCGATCCGCCCGATCGAGCATCCGCAAGCGGAAGCGAACCTCGGCGCCGGGCCAGCCACCGAGCAGTCACACGGGGCTCTTGAAGCGATTCATTTTCTTCGCCTACGAGCCCCGGCGGCGCTCCGTGGTGATCGGCCCGGTTCGGCTGAACCATAAGACGGGCGAGGCGCTGCCGGCCCTGGAGCTCGGCGGTCCGGTGCGGATCGTGTCGGGTAGGCGCGGCAGCAGACGGTCTCGCGTTGTAATGATTCGACGTCGACCCTTCATGGGCCCGGCCTTCGAACGCGAGAAGCCCAAGCTGCCGGCCATGTGGCGGGACAGCATTCGATAGAAAGGGAAAAACCAACCATGGCAGCAGGCGATTATCGGATCGGTCTTGATGGCGTGTTCTTCCACGGCGCTGCGGGCTTAACCGCGGCAACCGAGGCGGACAACGTCCGCAACGTGAACCTCAATCTGTCCAAGCGGACGGCCGAGGCACTGCGGCGGGGCAAGAAGTGGGTGGCCAAGAAGCCGATCGCCACGGAGGCGTCGCTGGAATTCGAGATCTTCGACATCGAGGAGGACGCCTTTTTGGCGGCGATCCGCGACGCGTTCATGAATGACAATCGGATTGCCCTCTACCCGACGGACGGGGCCAGCGGCGAGGGGCTCGATGCCGACTACTACATCACGAATTTCAGCCGCAGCGAGTCCAACGAAGAGTTCATCACCTACAGTGTCACGGCCGAGCCGACCGACGAGGCACGGGATCCGGTCTGGGCGTAGTCCGAACGCGGAAAGTGGAAAGCGGAAAGCGGAAGACAGGAGCGAGTGATGCCGCAGTTTCGAGATGCCAAGGGTGAGGTGTGGAACGTCGTGGTCAACGGGGGGACCGTCAAGCGGGCCCTCGACCTCTTGAAGGTCGACATTGGCGATCCGCTCTCGGGGAATCCGCCGCTACTGACCCGTTTCGACACGGACATCGCCTTCAAAGTCGATCTGCTCTACGTCGTCTGTTTGCCGGAAGCGGAAAAGCGGGGTGTTACCGACGTGGAGTTCGCCGAGCGGCTCGAGGGCGAGCCCCTCTACTGTGCCTCGGAAGCCTTCCTGGAGGGACTGGCGGATTTTTTCCTGAAGCTCCGGCGGACGCACGTGGTGCGGGCGATCGAGAAGCAGCGCGAGCTGGTCGCCCGGGCCGTCGAGATGGCCGACCGCACGATCGCCGGAACGGAACTCGAGGCGCGGATCGAAGCCGAACTGGCCGCACTTGGCGAATCCTTTGCCAGCTTGCTGCAATCGCCGGAGTCCAACCGGAACAGTACACCCTGAGGGAACTCTTGTGGATGGCCGAGGCCCGGGACCGGGCCGCCTGGAATCACACTTTCGCGCTGCTCGCCCAACTTTTCAACGCCAACCGCAATCCCAAACGAACACGCCCCATCGATCCCCTGCAGTTCTTCCCCTGGGACCAGCACATCCAGCAGCCCGCCCCGCCGCCGACTGAATCGGATCTCAAAATGCTTCGCAAAGCCTTTCCAGGAAGAAGAGCGCCTGGCCCCAAGGTCCGGTAGCCTTTCTTCTTCCCCTTTCCGCTTTCCGCTTTTTTGCCATGCCCACGTCGAGTGCCATCAAGGCCGGTGCTGCCTACGTCGAGCTGTTTGCCGACGCAAGCCGGCTCGTGCGCGGACTGCGTTTGGCGGAAAACCAGCTCAAGGCCTTTGGCCAGAAGACCTCGCAGATCGGCCAGCGGATGCTCCTACTCTCCGGGGCGCTGGCTACGCCGCTGGCCTTCGCCACGCGGACCTTCGCCGGTTTTGAAGACCAGATGCTTGCCGTCAAGGGGGTCACCGGCGCGGTTGGCGACCAGTTCGAACGGCTCTACACCCAGGCCAAAGACCTCGGACGGACCACGTCGTTCACGGCCGCCGAAGTGGCCGGCGGCATGCTCAATTTGGGACGGGGTGGGTTCAACCCATCGGAGATTGAAGACTCCATCACCGGCATATTGAACCTTGCCCGGGCGACCGGCACGGACCTTGCCCTCTCGGCCGACATCGCGGCCGGCACACTACGGGCCTTCGCCTTGGAAGCGGGGCAGATGGGCCGGGTGACGGACGTGCTGGTCGCCACGGCCAACAACTCGGCGCAAACGCTCGAAGACCTGGGCGAGAGCATGAAATACGTCGCCCCGATCGCCGAGGAGTACGGTCTGTCGTTGGAGCAGACGGCCAAGGCGCTCGGTGTCCTGGCCAACATGCAGATCAAGGGATCGATGGCGGGAACCAGTCTGCGGCAGATCATGCTGAGGCTTGCCGACCCGGCTGTCCAGGAGCAATTGCGGGCCAACGGTGTCGAAGCCCTCGACGCGGCCAAGAACCTTCGCCCGGTTGGCGACATCCTTATCGACCTGGGGCAGGCAATGCAGGGGATGACCAATGCCCAGCGGATCTCGCTTGGCCAGAGCCTGTTCGATCAACGGGCAGCCGGTGCCGCCCTGAAGCTGGCCAAGAGCGATTTTCCGGCAATGGCCGCTGCCATCGATAACGCAGGTGGTGTTGCCGCAAAGACGGCCAAGACAATGGACTCGGGCCTCGGTGGCGCATTCCGCCGGCTCATGTCCGCCGTGGAAGGGGTCCAGATCGCCGTGGGCGAAGCCCTTTCCAAGGCACTTGGCGGCCTGATGGACAAGCTGGCCACCTTTGCGGTACGGATTGCCGAACTCATCACGGCGAACAAGCAATGGATCATCGGCATGGCCACGACGATCGCGGCCGTTGCCGCCGTCGGCGGCGCCCTGGTGGTTCTGGGTGTCGCCGGCCAGGCGGCCGCGTTCATCTTCGGCGGTATCGCCTCGATCCTCGCCGCTGTCGGCACGGCCTTCGGGCTGGTCACCGCCCTGATCAGCGCACTCTTGACGCCGCTCGGCGCGCTGTCGGCCGCCGTAATCGCGCTGGCCGGTTACCTCGTCACGGCATCCGGCACGGGCGGCGAGGCCATCCGCTGGCTGGGCGAGAAGTTCTCTGAACTGCGGGACGCAGCAGCAAAGGCTTTCAAAGGCATCGGCGATGCCTTGGCTGCCGGTGACCTGGCACTGGCCGGCAAGATTCTTTGGTTGTCCCTCAAGGTCGAATGGACCAATGGCGTGGGCGCCCTGCGCGAGATCTGGATCGGGTTCAAAGAGATCTTCATGAGTTCCTGGACCGATGCGGTCTACGGCCTGGCCAAGATCTTCACTCGCGGTGTTGCCATCTTGGAAGAGATCTGGACGAAGTTTTCGGCGACCGTTGTCGACAAGTGGAAGGCGGCCGAAGAGACGCTGGCCGAGGGCATCGCCTACGTCATTGCCAAAGCTCAGGGACTCGATCCGGAGGATGTGATCAATAATGTCCGGGACGATTACGGGCGCCAGCGGGAAACGCGCAAGCAGGACACGCAGTCGCGGCTCGATGAGATCGACGCCCAGCGCCAGGGCACGCTCGATGTCCTGGAGGAAGATCGTAAGAGGGCCCATGCCGAGCGGCAGAAGCGGTACGGCCAGGATCTCGGCACGCAGCAGAAAGAACTCGATGATCTGATTCGACAACGCGACCAGGCGATTGCCGATGCATCGCAGGCCGCCCAAGAGTCACCGGGCAGCGGCGGGCGCCTGGCCGAGCTTCGCGAGCAGATCGAGGTTGCCCTGGCCGGTCTGAATCTCGAGCCGATCTCGGCCGGCAGTTCCGTGGCTGGAACGTTTTCGGCCTTTGCCGCGGCCCGTTTCGGGGGCGATACGGCGGCTGACCGGACGGCCAAGGCGACCGAAGCGACGGCCCGCAACACGCAGAAGCTCGAGGAACGCAGCCGCCTGAATCGGGGGATTCCCGTTATATGAGCTACACGGTCGAACTGGTCGGAAGTCGCGAGGGGACGCAGGGAAACAGTCCGTCGCTCATCCTCCGCTATGCCGTCTTCGGCACCGACGACGATTACCAGGTCCGTGGACTGGTCAATGCGGCGTCACCGGCCGTCTACGACGTGCTGGTCAAGCAGCAGATCCACACCCATCAGGAAGGTGAAGGGGTGTGGTTCGGAGACGTCGAGTACGGCGCGGCCAAGATGGGGATGCCCGGCACGGCCGAGTGGTCTTTCGAGATCGGCGGCTCCGCCACGCAGCACATTACCCAGAGTCTCAACACGGCCGGCAAATACGCGGTCGAGGGCACACCCCCCGACTTCAAGGGCGCCATCGGCGTCCGCAACGACGGCAACGGGCTGGCCGTCGACGGGATCGACATCGATCTGACGACCTTCGCCTGGAGCGAGACGCACCACCTGGCCTACACCGCCGTCACGCCGGCCTACATCAACATGCTCTACCTCTTGCGCGGCAAGGTCAACGCCTCGGCCTGGCGGATATTCAAGCGCGGCGAGGTACGTCTGGTCTCGATCACTGGCAGCGCCCGCGGCGAGTGGACCGTCCCCCTTACCTTCAGCTTCGAAGCCAGCCACAACGTGACGAACCTCAAGGTGGGCGACATCACGGGCATCAACAAGGAGGGCTGGCATTACCTCTGGACCTTCTATGAGGACACCGAAGATACGGACGCCCAGGCATTGGTAAAAAACCCGAAAGCGGCCTACGTCGAACAGGTTCACGAGTACGGCGATTTTGCGGCCCTAGGACTTCCCGATCCCTGGAATTGATCCGTGACGCAAGAACTGTTTCCACTCAAACCGGGCCAGCGCCTCGAGGGGATCCCCCACAAGGCCTGGAATGCCTTCGTCGAGGCGGCCCGCTACGCCAAGGGTCAGAAGCAGAGCCGCCGGCGGACCGCGCTTCGCGATGTGCCCCAGACGGGAATCGTTCGCGTCAAGAATTGTTCCGGCGAGGATCGAGACCGTTTTGATGTGCTGGGAATCGACGA
>LSQX01100998.1_pt1 | contig 30039 bp, 23 predicted proteins | sample 654561 | NCBI WGS metagenome assembly LSQX01 (sample SAMN04489861, study PRJNA283612) | anaerobic digester metagenome | isolation source: 4 biogas reactors fed with cattle manure at either 37C or 55C with and... | place: Denmark: Kongens Lyngby | collected 2014 | reverse complement strand
TTACTTTTTCTTCTGCGACCATTAAGGTTTCAGTTGAGCAATCATAAATATACATTTTCTTAGCAAATTGGTCAGTGAAATATTCGATTTTTAATTTTTCAATATCAAGGTCGAATGCCTTTGTTAGTATTGCCAGTCTTTTTCATCGAACTCACGCTTTCAAGTCTCTATTTTACTTAGATTTGCAGAATCAAGTTTCAGTTTTGCAGCAAGTTCAGTGAAAGTTAGACCTCTATTGTTTCTTAATTTTCTGATGTATTCTCCAAATGTTGCGCTCATTGCCTTGTGGTTTGAAACTTGTCAGTCATTGACAAAATTAAATAAGGAATTTGAATAACCTAATTTTTAATCAGATATTTTTAATTGTGTGTCGGAAAAATTTAGCTCTTTTGTTTTTAGCGGTGGATTTGTGCGGTGGGAAAAAACCAATGTGCTAAATGTGTGACTGGCAAAAATTATTTTCCCGTGCGTTTAAAAAAATGAAAATAGATTCTTTTTATAGTCTCCATCTGTCTCTGTTCGTTTGGCTTGCCTACAACTTCTTTTTATACGCCTCTAATTTACAACTTGCGCCAATATTAAACAAGTAACTTGCGCCAACCAATCTTGCATATTTTTCCGTTGGCACAAATACCGCTGAGGCGACACAGGTTTTATAATTTATACTTTGCTCAACAGGGTAAAAATTTGCTATTTCTTATCTTTTGTTCATTGTCATAAAACTATACAAAAATAACAGTTTGTGCCCTCTGCATTAATTTTTGCTTTTGTAAAGCAAGGCACGGTTTGCAAAACCGCGCCAGCGTGCGAATTTACTTATTTACATATTTGTTTCTGAGACCTGACAGCGTCAGCAAATGCAAAAAAAACCTCTGAATAAACGGAAGAAAAATTTTTTCCTTTTAAGGAAAATAGTAATACGCCATGACAAATTGACCTTCCGTTTTCAGAGGCTGCTTACTAAAACAGAGCATATTAAAAATTGTTTTACATTTCATTAACAATTATCAGTATGCGCGTTCATCTCTGCCTTCCATGAAGTTGATAAAAGCGGAGTTGGTCACCCGGTTTCCGCCGGAAGTGGGATAATTTCCGGTAAAATACCAGTCGCCGGTGTCATTGGGACATGCTTTATGCAAATTTTCGATAGATTGATAAACTATTTCCACTTCAGCCCTGCAATCATCAGGTTTCAGCAATTCGGCAATTTTTGCCGAAATCTGCTGTGCAGTGAAAGGCTGGTATATCTCACGGACATAATTCAGAATCTCTTCCTTTGGAAGGTTTTCCTGCTCTTTGCATTTGCGGTAAACACCATTGATGATGCGCTCTTTTCCCTGCTCTTTCAAAAGGGCAATGGCTGCATTGAATGCAACAAGCTTGTCAAGATAAGCCATATCAATGCCGTAGCAATCGGGATAGCGAATTTGCGGCGCAGAGGAAACTACGATGATCTTTTTGGGACTCAGCCTGTCTAAAATTCTCAAAATACTGGTTTTCAGCGTAGTTCCTCTCACGATGGAGTCGTCAATTACAACTAATGTATCCACATTTCTTTTCACCACGCCATAGGTAACATCATAAACGTGTGCCACCATATCCTCACGGCTGGCATCGCTTGCAATGAAAGTGCGAAGTTTGACGTCTTTTATGGCAATCATCTCAATTCTTGGTTCCAAAGAAAGCAACGCCTTCAATTCATCAGCGTTCATGTTGCCGTTATTTTTCGTCATCTGCTCAACTTTCCATTCAGTCAGATAACTTCTGACGCCCTCCATCATTCCGTAAAAAGCGGTTTCGGCAGTGTTGGGGATATAGGAAAACACCGTATTTTCCAAATCATAATTTACAGTCTGAAGTATTTTGGGACTGAGCAGCCGTCCAAGCTCCTTGCGTTCCTGATAGATACTTCTGTCGCTGCCCCTTGAAAAATAGATTCTTTCAAAAGAGCATGAGCTCCGGGTTTGCGGCACCCGTATCATCTGCCGGACAACCTCCCCACCCTTTTTAATGATCAGCGCTTCTCCCGGTTCAACTTCCTGAACCTGATCCCAGCTCACATTCATTACTGTTTGAATAACCGGTCTTTCGGAAGCCACCACCACAATTTCATCGTCATAATAGTAGTGGGCAGGACGAATTCCCCACGGATCGCGCACAACAAAAGCGTCACCGTGCCCGATAAGACCTGCCATAACATAGCCGCCATCCCAGTCTTTGGTTGCGCGTTCCAGAATATTCTGAACATTGAGGTTTTCCTCAATCAGCGGAGAAATATCTTTGTTTTTGTAGCCTTCATTTTTATATTTCCGGAAAAGAAACTGGTTCTCCTCATCCAGAAAATGTCCCACTTTTTCCAGAGCAGTTACCGTGTCGGTATATGCTTTAGGATGCTGCCCCAACTCAATCAAAACCTGAAACATTTCGCGGGTATTGGTGATTGTAAAGTTTCCGGCAAGCACCAGATTTCTCGATTTCCAGTTGTTGAGCCTCATTACCGGATGCACAAACTCAATGGTGTTTTTTCCAAAAGTTGCATGGCGAAGATGCCCCAGATAAAGATTGCCGGCGTATGGAAAATGCTCATAAGCCCAATTGCAGTCTTCAATATCAATCCCCTTGTTTTTGGCTTTTTTCAGCGATTTGCTCACCTTATTGAAAATATCGAAAATGGGATTCTGATCGATTGACCTGTAGCGATTAATATAAGAACTACCCGGAGACAATTCTCCTTTTACACATACCATCCCGGCGCCATCCTGCCCGCGGTTGTGCTGTTTTTGCATCATCAGATACAGTTTGTCTAAACCATATATCCACGTGGCGTATTTTTCCTGATAATAGGACAACGGCTTCAGTAAGCGAATCAGGGCTATGCCGCATTCATGCTTAATTTGATCACTCATCTTTTTTGGGTTTCAGCAAAGGAAATTCAATAATATCCGGCACAATGAATGCTCCCGGATAATCTTTTTCAATTTGTTTGTGAAGCTTCAGCGCTTCATTTTTTGTTCTGAAATCTCCCACCCTGACTCTGAAATTTGGCGCTGTAAATTTGATGTGTACAGGGCAGTCAGGATATTTGAAAAGGAAATCTTTTTTTTGTTTGAGCGCTTCATTTCTGGCATTGAGCGCTGAACTGAAAAATATTTCAACACGAAACCCATCCATGCCGTCCCGCTTTTTATTGTTACTGATGTGCCACAGCAACATTTGTTCAAGCGCTGCATTTTGGCTGACATCCAGATTTGCAAGAATGGGAATCGAAAGATTTTTAACCTGTAATGAGTCTTCCTGCCCGTTGAGCCAGGATGAATAGAAAACCTGTGCAGTTACTATCCCGCATGATAAAAGCACTGCTGTTACCAAAAGAAATTTTCTCATTATTTTTAAAAATCTGTGCGCAAATATAGCTCAAAAATATCGTTTTTGATACATTGCTCTTTTAAAAAATATTGCCGGCAGCGGGTATCAACATTCACTTAACAAGAATATTTTTGTATTATTAGCCGGAAATTACAATCAAAAGAAAACAGACATTCAATATCTTGTGAGAAAAACTAAGCTGATGATTCAAACTGGTGAATTTGAAATTAAAATGATACTTTCGCATTTATGTTTGTTATAATTAAGTTACCAATAAATAATTATCATGAATAAAGTATTTGCAATTCCCTCAAAGGGAAAAACAGATAAATCGTTGCTTGACCTGCGTTTCGGAAAATGTGAGTATGTTGTGATTTATCAGGCATCATCAGATGAGTTCACTATTTTTAAAAATCCCTATATAGACAGTGAAAACAGTGGCATACGCCTCGTCGAACTGCTGAAAAAGAAAGGTGTTTCAACCATAATCACCGGTGAAGTTGGGCCAAAAGTCAACGAATTATTGAAAAAAGAGAAAATACAGCTTGTACTTCTGAGCAAGGAAAAGATCAGAATTGATGAAATTCTCGAAAGGCTGAAACAGGAATAATAGTGTAAAAAAACAGGTGAACCTTCTTAATGCTCAGTTAAGCAATCAATAAAGAGGACAATTAACCAAAAAAGACCCACAGGGGTTCCGTATAAAATTCCGTAAAATGAAAAAAGCTGTTTCATAAAATATCCGGAATTTCTTTCACATTGCCTAAGTTGTTAAAAATCAAAACTAAATAATTGTTTCCCGGATATGTCTGCAATTTTTTTCTCAACCGCACTTTCTTTCCAAAAACAGAAATGAAAGCTCAAAAACAGTCAACTGAAAGATAGAAGCTTTGTTATGTTCTGAAAGCCATCTTTTATCTTTCGATATGCTTAATTTTCTTTCGATTATATTTTGAATTAGCTACTAATTTCTTTATAATTGTACAAAAATTTCCAATTATGAAAAGAGAAGAGAGCATAAGTCAGTTAAAAAACTCAAAAGAGAAGTGGGATTTTATAGTAATTGGTGGTGGCGCCACCGGTCTTGGGATTGCGGTTGATGCTGCCAGCCGCGGTTATAAAACAGTGCTGCTTGAGCAGGTTGATTTCACCAAGGCAACCTCCAGCCGGAGTACAAAACTTGTTCACGGCGGAGTGCGTTACCTGCAAAAAGGGGACGTAAAGCTGGTGAGGGAAGCGCTTCGCGAGCGGGGCTATCTTCGCCGGAATGCACCCCATCTGGTGAAAAATCAACGCTTTATAATCGGTAACTACCAGTGGTGGGAAAAGCCTTTTTACACGATTGGTTTGACAGTGTATGATTTGCTTGCGGGACGCATGAGTCTCAGCCGTTCACTTCCGTTAAGCAAGAAATCGGTAGTTAAATACATTCCCCAGATTGAACAGAAAAACCTCCGCGGCGGGGTATCCTATCAGGATGGGCAATTCGATGACTCAAGGCTGGCAATCAACATGGCGCAAACAGCAGTTGAGCATGGTGCAACAGTTGTAAATCATGCAAAAGTTACACAGTTGCTAAAAAACAACGAAGGAAAAATCACCGGAGTTGTGGTTGAAGACACGCTCGATGGCGGAAGTTTCAATCTGGAAGGAAAATGCACCATCAATGCCACCGGTATTTTTGTGGACGAAATCATCAAAATGGATACGCCGGATGTACATCCGCTTGTGCGCCCAAGCCAGGGAGTGCACCTTGTGGTGGATAAATCATTCTTAGGCGGCGACGATGCCATTATGGTTCCAAAAACCAGTGACGGCAGGGTGATGTTTGGCGTACCGTGGCACAACCGCGTCATTCTCGGAACTACAGACACGCCGGTTAAAGAATTTGTGCTCGAACCACTCCCGCTGGAAGAAGAAGTCGATTTCATTTTGGAAACTGCCGGCAGGTTTCTGATTAAGAAACCCCAGAGGAAAGATGTACTGAGCGTTTTTGCAGGCCTCAGACCGCTTGCTGCTCCAAGAAAAGAGTCCGATGAGATGAAGACCAAAGAGATTTCGCGCAGCCACAAACTGTTAGCAGCCGACTCCGGACTGATTACAATCACCGGCGGAAAATGGACAACCTACCGCATTATGGCGGAAGAGACAATCGACTTGGGCATCAAAACAAATAACCTGCCCTTCAAACCCTGCAAAACCAGGACTTTGAAGATTCACGGTTATATGGAAAATCCCGATATGGACAATCACCTGTATGTGTATGGAAGTGATCAGGATAAAATTCTGAAATTGCAAAAAGAGAATCCGGAATATGCTGAAAAGCTGAACGGAAAACTTGATTTCACCGTTGCCGAAGTAGTGTGGGCAGTTCGGGAAGAGATGGCAAGAACAATTGATGATGTGCTCGCCCGCAGGGTGAGGGCATTATACATGGATGCACGCGCTTCCATTGAAATGGCGCCGAAAGTTGCCGGAATTCTTGCAAAAGAGTTAGGGAAGGAGAAAGCCTGGGAAGATGAGCAGGTGCGTGAATATACTGAAATAGCTAAGGGTTACTTCTTATCATAAACAAGTCAAAATTTATTCATATTCTTGTGGCCTTATTATATAATGGTCAACTAAAAAAAATAAAATGATTGGAATTTTAAAAGCTGCACCTCATAAGCCGATGCTGCCGGAGGAGAAAATTGATCCTACCTACAAACGGCTTCGTCTTCAGGTGTTTTTAGGTATTTTTATCGGCTACGCCGGTTACTATCTGGTTCGAAAAAACTTTTCGTTAGTGATGCCCGACCTCATTGAGCAAGGGTATTCGCGCGGAGCACTCGGAATTATTTTCTCCGCAATCTCAATTTCTTACGGACTGAGCAAATTTCTCATGGCAGGAATTTCCGACCGCAGTAATGCGCGGGTGTTCCTGAGTCTGGGGTTACTGCTTTCGGGGGTAACCATACTCAGCATGGGCGTTTTCCCCGTTCTGACATCATCGGTTACCATCATGTTTGTGATCATGTTCATCAACGGATGGTTTCAGGGCATGGGCTGGCCGCCTTCCGGGCGCGTGATGGTGCATTGGTTTTCCACCAATGAAAGGGGCACAAAAATGTCAATCTGGAATGTTGCACACAACATTGGCGGTGGTCTGATTGGTCCGTTGGCAGTTCTGGGTGTTGCCATTTTTGGCGACTGGCAGAGTAAGCTCTATTTCCCGGCAATGCTTGCCATTGTTGTTGCTTTCATAGCTTATCTGCTGATTCGCGATACGCCGCAATCGTGCGGATTGCCGAATATTGAAAAATACAGAAATGATTATCCCAAGGATTATGACGAGAGCCATGAAGAGGAGTTCACCACCAAGGAGATCTTTTTCAAATATGTTTTCAGAAATAAATTCCTGTGGCTGATTGCCATAGCCAATGTTATGATCTATTTGGTGCGATATGGAATTCTCGACTGGGCGCCCACTTACCTTCAGGAGACCAAGAATTTCTCCCTTTCGGAATCGGGATGGGCATATTTTGCTTATGAATATGCAGGAATACCCGGCACCTTGCTCTGCGGATGGATTTCGGACAAATTATTTAAGGGCAGAAGAGCGCCGGCAACCATTATATATATGGTGTTGGTAATTGTTGCAATCATTGTTTACTGGAAAAATCCTCCGGGACATGTCTTAATCGATAACATCGCGCTGATTGCCATCGGATTCCTGATTTACGGACCGGTTATGCTCATCGGTGTTCAGGCACTTGACCTTGTTCCCAAGAAAGCAGCCGGAACAGCTGCCGGACTGACCGGTCTGTTCGGTTATTTAGGCGGAGCTTTGGGAGCCAATATCGCCATCGGTTTTATTGTTGACCACATGGGCTGGGATGCTGCATTTATAATGATGCTTGTGGCATCTCTCATCGCTATATTGTTTAGCGGACTGACATGGAATGTTGAAAAAAGAAGATTAGCTGAATAATATATAAAAATGAAAAAAACACTGTTTCTTATTCTGTTTGCTGCCTGCACAACGCTTGGATTGCAGGCGCAAACCTACCGGTACATAAAGGGATGGTCGCCGGAAATTAATGAAAGATTAGAAAGTTTTCTGAATACTACCATCACAATGAATATCCGCAAAGCGGCAGTTTTTGATTGCGATGGCACAACCTTCGGGCAGGTTCCGCACTATCTTGCCGACGAAGCACTCTATCAGTATGCTGATGAAGTGCTGAAAAATAGAAACGACAAGGAAGCAAAAGAGAAACTCGCCATCCTTGACCGCATGGTGAAAAACGGCGACAATGTGGGCAAAGCCTATGTGGAAGACAGGATACACTTCCTTGCAGGTCTCTCTCCCGAAGAAATCGAAAAAATCGGGTACGATTGCTATGTAAAATCCTACAAGGGCAAGTTCTATCCCGAAATGAAGGAATTTATCGCCAATCTGAAGGAATATGGTTTTGAAGTGTGGATTTTATCGGCTTCACCGGAATTTCTCTACCAGAAGTTTGTTGCCGAAGAGCTTGGACTGCCGGAAAACCAGATAATAGGCGTAAAAAGTGTGGTGAAAGATGGCGTAACAACCGGAGAAATCATCCCGCCCATTCCGCAGGATGACGGAAAAGCACACACGATTGAAACCTTTATTAAAACCCGTCCACTGATTGTTGGCGGAAACAGCCGCGGCGATATGGATATGATTAACGAATCCTTCGGATTGAAAATAATTGTAAATCCGGATGACGTAACCGTCAGGGGCGAAGAGGACGGTCCGATGAACGGGCACACCGTAAAATCCTATTGGGAAAAGGAAGGCGCCGTGATTCTACATTGCGACGATGTTACCGACCCAAATGTTGATTTTCACACCGGAAAATGGAAAATTCAGGAAAACAGGGCAAATCCCAAAAAGTGAAATTCAAATAAAATTGCACTTTTTCAATCAAGTCAAAAACCTGTTTTTAGTTTGATTTGTTTTTTATTTAACTCAAAAAATATCTGAATATTTATGAAAATAAGGAAAAAAGAAGCTTTGCTCAGCTTAAAAAGAACAATAAGTATTTCGGCTCTTTTTATAGTTTTTGCAGGCTTATTCATTCTTCAGAGCTGTGATAAGGGAGATATTCCAGAAAAGGAGGATGACAGAATTAACATCACCGGAGTTTCTATTCCTTCAACTCTTGAAAGCGTACAAAGCGGAGAGATAACAATCAATGGCAAAGGTTTTAAAACCGGCGATCAGATACAATTTACATCAGTCAGTGATGAGTCAAAGAAATATACTTTAAATATTACTTCTGTTACTGATCAGACAGCTGCGTTCACTCTCCCGCCGGATATTTCTACCGGCAGATACGAGCTTTCCGTTATCAGAGACGGGCAAAGCCTCAAGTTGGGAACGCTCATGCTGAATATTATTGTGGACAGCGCCATTCCCGACATTCCGGGAATGACCGTAAAAGGAATTGTCTATTCAAACGGGAAAGGAATTCCCGGTGTTGTGGTTTCCGATGGGTTTGAAGTGACCCAAACCGATGAGAACGGTATCTATTATCTCGCTTCAGAAAAAAGAAACGGTTACGTTTTTATATCCATCCCCGGGAATTATGAAGTGCCCTATGTGGAGAATATGCCGCAATTTTTCAAACGGCTTTCTGCCGGCAACACGGTTGAGCAGAAAGATTTCTCCCTGATTGAAACAGATAATACAAATCATGTGGTTATCGGCATGGCTGACTGGCATCTGGCAAACCGGAATAATGATCTGGAGCAGTTCACCAACGGTTTTCTTGCTGATGTAAATGAAACTATAGCCGAATATAAAGCAAAGGGAACCAAAGTTTACGGGCTGACCTTAGGCGATTTGAGCTGGGATTTGTATTGGTATGACAACAAATTTGCCCTTCCTGAATATCTTGTCCAAATGTATAAAATTGACTGTCCGGTTTTCAATATGATGGGAAATCACGATAACGATCCCTATGTTGTGGGTGACTGGGCAGCCGAGCAACCCTACAAATCTATCGTTGGACCCAGTTATTACTCTTTTAATCTGGGTGAAGTGCACTACATTGTGCTGGACAATACCGAGTACATCAACACAGGAGGCGCACAGGGAAAGGTAGGCAGCCGTAACTACAATACGCTGGTCGTCAACAGTCAGATGGACTGGCTAAGAAAAGATCTGGCAACCATCAGGGATAAAAATACGCCAATTGTTATTGGTATGCATGCCCCGCTCTACTCAAATCCGGCAGTCAACAGCTCCGGTGAATATCAGATTAAATATGCTTTAGCAAACGGAAGCGCCTTTGTATCAGCGCTTGATGGTTTCACTAACGTTCGCGTTTTATCGGGGCACACACACATCAATTACACGATAGAGCCGAATCCGTCGTTAATCGAGCACAATACTGCCGCGGTTTGTGCCACCTGGTGGTGGACAGGAAGAAGCGGATATGCCGGAAATCACATTTGCAGAGACGGCAGTCCGGGCGGTTATGGCGTTTGGGAAATCAACGGAAACGACATTGAATGGTATTATAAAAGTATCGGTTACAAACGAAACTACCAGTTCAGGGCTTATGACCTGAACACCGTTCACATTACTGCTGCAGAGCACGCCCCAAAATCTGACGAAGAGTCCATGGCTGCCTATTCGGATGAATATGCAAGCATCAACAACTTAAATGAAGTGCTGCTAAACATTTGGGGTTATGACGACAAATGGGATATTGAAGTAAAAGAGAACGGAAACAATCTGAATGTGAGCCGGGTAAATGTAAAGGACCCGTTGCACATCATCTCCTATGAAGCGCTCAGGCTCAATGTTGGCAGCACGCCGACAAGCTCTTTTGTTACCCGGACTTCATCGCACATGTTTAAGGTGAAAGCTGCAAGCGCAACTTCAACCCTTGACATTAAAGTAACCGATCGTTTCGGGAATGTTTATACTGAAGTTATGGAACGGCCAAAACCGTTCACCTATTCTATGAGATAATAATGCTTATTATTAACTAATTTAATTTTTTATGAGTTTAAAATTGTTTTTTAGAGTTCTCCTTTTTTCAATGCTGATGTTGTTTGTCAACATTTCTGCCAAAGCGCAAGGCATTGAGATTAAAGGAACAGTTTTCGAACAGGACGGACAGACTCCGGTCGTGGGCGCCACTGTTATGCAAAAAGGAACCACAGCGGGCACTGTCACAAATCCGGATGGTGCTTACAGCTTAAGAGTTACCGGGAGTGATCCCATATTGGTTGTTCAGTTTCTGGGTTTCCAAACTCAGGAAGTTGCAGTTGGCAACAGAACAATCATAAATGTAACCCTTCAGGAAGAATCCATTGAACTTGAGGGAGTTGTAGTTACTGCATTAGGCTTGAGCCGTGAACAAAAATCACTCGGTTATGCGGTGAGTAAAGTAGAAAGCGAAGAGCTGACGCAGGTAGCTTCCAGAAACTGGCTTTCGGGCATGTCCGGGAAAGTTGCCGGTTTGACCATGAGCGGAGCCGGTTCCGGTCCGATTGGTTCAATGCGTGTTACCCTTAGAGGTGATAACTCGCTGAACTATGGCAGCAATGAAGCGCTGTTTGTAATTGACGGGGTTCCGGTTCGTTCCGGTACAACGGCAACCACATCAAGCAGTAGCTATACCAATTCAGGAGCAGATTTTCCGGTTGACTATGGAAACGGAGCAAGCGACATCAATCCTGAGGATATTGAATCGGTATCCGTACTGAAAGGACCGGCAGCAACAGCTCTTTACGGCTCGCGTGCTGCCAATGGTGCAATTGTTATTACAACCAAATCCGGAAGAAAAGACAAAGGAATCGGTGTTACCGTGAATTCTTCAATTGTAACAGAAAATGCCGGCTACTGGCCCGATTTTCAGACTGAGTACGGCTCAGGTTCCGACATGGGACAGAGAGAATATAACTTCTGGACATTGTCTGAAGCTGAAACCGGCTTACCGGTTAATCCGCCGCGAAACATCTCCCGCTACGCCTGGGGTGAAAAATTTGACGAAAACAAGCTGCGCTATCAGTATGCAGGAAAAGACTGGGAAACAGGAGTTATCGAAAAAACTCCGTTTATTTATCAGGATGACTGGTTCACTGGAATTTTCCAGCAGGGAATCACCTATAACAATACGGTATCAATCAGCGGAAGCAACGGCGAAGGAACCAATGTCCGCTTTTCGGTTACCGACTCCAGAAATGAATGGATTTTACCCAATACGGGCTTTGACAAGCAATCTTACTCCTTTTCGTTTGAAACTCCCGTAAACAAATGGATAAAATTCAATTCAAAAATCAACTACTACCGCAGCAACAGCGACAACATGCCGATGGCTGGTTATCACCAGACTACAGTAATGTACAACCTGATGTGGGGATATAACTCCAACTCCATGAACGACTGGAAAACTGAGTATTTCAGCGGAAGATTCAATGAAGTCAACAGAAATTCAAATATTTCACAGAACGGGAACAGTCTGGTGTTTGCCGGAACAGGTTCCTATAATCCATACCGTATTCTGTATGAAGAGCTGAATACCATGGAGAAAGACCGTGTTTTCGGTACTGCCGGCTTCGCAGTTGATTTAGCGCCAAATCTCACCTTCAACATAAAATCGGGGGTTGATTTAAGCGATGAATTCCGCACCCAGCGTAAACCCAAGCTAACTTCAGGATGGGAAAACGGATTTTACAGAGAACAGTTGTTAATCAACTATGAAGCAAATACCGATTTCCTGTTTCAATACAAAAACAACTGGGTTGACGATCGTTTTGGCTTTACGGGAGCATTTGGCGGAAACAACATGGTAACCGAATATAAACGGAATACGGTTCAGCTCAACGAACTGGATATTCCGGGAGTATATCACACATCCAACGTGCCCTCGGGAATTAACCCCACTCCTGCCACCTATCGCAGCAAAAAAATGATTAACAGCTTATACGGCTTCCTGTCATTGAGCTGGGATGACATCTATTTCCTTGATATTACGGGACGTAATGACTGGTCAAGTACACTTTCCAGAGGATACTGGTCATATTTCTATCCGTCAGTTGCCGGAAGTATTTTGGTAAATGAACTTTTTGATTTCCGAAATAACCTGCCTGCCGTAACTTTCACAAAGCTCAGGCTATCGTGGGCTAATGTGGGTAACGACACCAGTCCGTACTCTCTTGACCAGGTATATTCTCAGGCAGCAATCAGCGGAGGTTACTCTCTGCCGGGAACGATTCTCAATCCGAACATCAAACCCGAAAATGTGGAAAGCTGGGAGCTGGGACTTGAAGCTAAATTCCTGAAAAACAGGCTTGGATTTGACATGGCACTTTACAACTCATCCACAACCAACCAGATTGTTTCGGTAGATGTTGATCCGATTGTTGGCGCTTCCAGCATGAAAATCAATGCAGGTGAAATCAACAACAAGGGTATTGAAATTGCCGTGAATGCAACACCGGTAAAAACCCGTGATTTCACATGGAACCTCAACGTAAACTGGTCAAAAAACATCAACAGGCTGATCAGTCTTCAGGATGAATGGGATCCGACTCAACCACTGGAAACCGACATGGGAACAACCATCGGCGGTCGTCTGCATGTCTATTCCTACGTTGGCGAAGAGATGTATAACCTCTACGGTTTTGCTTTGCAGAAAGCTCCCGAGGGTTCATACTATCTGGATGAAGACGGCAATAAAGTGGATTGCTCTGGACAGGTGCTGATTGGTGCTGACGGCTTACCCACCTTAACTTCAACTGCCGATAATTTCCTCGGAAAAGTGAATCCCGACTGGCGCGGTGGTCTGAACACCTCATTCCGCTATAAAAACTTCACCCTGAACATGGCTTTCAACTATCAGTGGGGAGGCAACCGGTTCTCGGTTTCACACGGAATTTTATCCTACCAGGGTAAACTGAAAAACTCACTGCCGGGCAGATATGACGGAATTGTTGCTGAAGGTGTAAACATCGTTTCCACTAATGATGACGGCACAGTAGTTTACCAGCCGAACAACACGGTAACTTCAAATATCTACACCTATTATCAGGCACGTGTTCTCGACCGCTACAACGGAGAAGCACACACATTTGACACCTCTTTCCTCAAATTCAGAGAAGCCCGTTTAGACTATGAGATTCCCAAACAACTGTGTTCACGGATTGGTTTCCTGCAAGGTGCCAACGTTGCAGTTTTCGCCACAAACATTTTCAGCTGGGATAACTGGCCACTGTTCGACCCCGAAAGCGGTATGTTACAGGGAGCCAACGTATTTAACGGCATTGAAGTCGGTTCTTTCCCCATGACAAGAACATTCGGACTTAATTTGAAATTATCATTTTAATTATAATAGTTATCGAAATGAAAAAATTAAGAATAATTATATTGACAGGATTGCTTTTTGGAATTTTCCATTCCTGCACAAACAATTTCGAAGAAATCAATACCAACCCCAACAGAACACTGGTAGGAATGGTACAGGCTTCCAACATGTTTGAGCCAATCCTTTACAATTCGGCAAACCAGTGGCTGAACCGTACCTGGTATTACAACAATGAGCTGATTCAGTTCACTGCACACACCGGAGGCGTTACGCGCCGCGAACACATGTACTTCCTTGAAGAGAACAGGGACTGGGGCGGATTTTGGAATTTCTATTCCAACTATGGGAAAAATGTTGACCACATGTATGAGCTGGCTCAGGAGCAGGACAATGTAGCGCTTGAGGCAATTGCCCTTACATTTAAAGTGCTGTTTTTCTCAAACATGACCGATATGTTTGGAAGTGTTCCCTACGAAGAGGCTTTCACCGGCAGAAAAGTGGGCGGAACACTGACACCAAAATTTAATACGCAAAAAGAGGTATATCAGTTTATGTTTCAGGCGCTTGAAGAAGCAAATGATCTTTATGCAACAAATCCGGTCTTCCTGAATGCTTCGATGGATGGCATGTACGGAGGGAACATGGCTGCCTGGAGGAAATTTAACAACTCACTATATCTCCGGTTGCTGAACAGAGTCAGCGGACGCCAGGAGATGAACTCGGGCGCTAAAATGAATGAAATTTTGAACAATGCTTCAAAATATCCCATATTCGCCTCAAACAGTGATAACGCAACAGTTAAATTCACCGGCATTGACCCCTATATCAGCAACTTTGGGACTACCACCGAAAGTGAATTCACTTCAAGCGGCAGAAAACTCACGGAACAGCTCATTAAAATGACAGTTCAGACAAATATCAACGGCGAGCAGATATACGAAGACCCGCGCTTACCGATTATTGGCAAGAAAAATACAGTTGCTTCCGTCAACCCGAATAATGTCTGGAAAGGAACCGTTTCCGGCTGCACCGAAGAGCAAAGGAGCCTGGTTGATCCGGGTACTTCATGGCTGAACTTCAAAGTATTCTGCAGAAAAGATGCACCGGCTACCTATATGGATTATGCCGAAACTCAATTTATTTTTGCAGAAGCCGCACTGAAAGGACTTATCAGCGGAGGTGAAGCAGCTGCTAAAAGCTACTATGAAAAAGGGGTGAAAGCTTCTATGGAAAAATGGTCGGAACAAGGGGCATATTCAGAAACTCCCACCTCAATCACAAGTGCGGAAGTTGACACTTACCTTGCTTCGCCGCTCGGTTCATGGGATTTGGCACCCAATAAGGAAGAATTTCTTGGAAATCAGAAATTCCTTGCGCTTTTCTGGGTTGGCATGGAAGCTTATCACGAATTCCGCAGAACCGGATATCCCGTATTGACAATTGGGGAGGGAACCAAAACTTATAATGACAAAATTTTACCTACCCGTTTTGGCTATCCTCCGTCCACGGTTTCAACCAACTCTGCCAATGCAGCCGATGCATTGAAGGAAATGGGCGGGCAAAACGACATGAAACTACCGGTATGGTGGAGCAGACAGGCTATAGGAAAATAATAAAAAACTATTTTAAAATTGAAAAAGATGAATGCTATAAATATTTTTAAGCAAAAAAGTGCTTTCATAACATCGCTTTTGCTGGTTTTTGCATTTGCTCTGATCATAAATTCATGCAAAGACGATGAACCGGTTGGCGAGCCTTATTTTAATATTGAAGGTAGCCCCACCGGATTATCATCTCCGGCAAATGGCATCACACAAAGCTATGTGGTGCGCTCAAACCGTCCCTGGCAAATTGTTCCGCAGCAGGAAACTGACTGGGTGAAAATTTTCCCGGATGAAGGAGAAGATGATGGAATTTTCAAATTCACCGTTGAAGAGAATGCCTCTTTTGACGTAAGAACGGCATCCTTTGCTTTTGTTGTTGACGGGAAAGAACAACCGGTATTGTTCCGGATTGAGCAGGAAGGAAATGTTCCTTACATCATTGTTGACAAGGCGGAAGAAGGAGTAACAATTCCATCGGCAGGTGGCGAAGTTACCATTGATGTCAATTCCAACGTCAGCTGGGACTATTCGGTTGGCGATGTCAACTGGCTGACAGCACACAGCAAAACCTCAACACAGGTGAAGCTTACTGCTCTCACAAACACCGGTTCAAAGCGGTCGTTCACGCTCAGCTTTTCATCACCGGATTTCCCCGAATTATTGACTCAGATTGAAGTTACACAATCTCCGGGATCAGTTATTCTCGAAGAGGATTTCAACTGGCTAGACTATGGCAATCCTGTTTTCTACACCACAACCGGTGAAAGACGCTATGATCAGTGGACAGAGGAAGAGAAAAACCGGGGATGGAGCAGCTCTGTCAATACGGTTGACGGAAGTGGCAACACACCGCTGATGTATTCCCGCGTGGGATTTGTGAAACTCGGTAAAACCGCCTATGGCGGCGACCTGATTTCACCACCTCTGACGGGTATTACGGGAACGCAAAACGTTAAGGTAACTTTCAAGGCAATTCCGTACAAAACCAAGGCAGGCACAATGGATGACAATATTCTCGCCGTTAGTGTCATTGGACAGGGAACTGTCAGCCAGGAGCAATTTATCATTGACAACTGGCCCGCGTATCCGTCTGATGATGCTACCCACACCGATTACTGTATCAATATGTGGAGCGAGCCTGAGGCAACACGCACATTTACAATCACAGGTGCAACTGCTGAAACGCAAATTAAGTTCTTAGGATGGGATTATAACCTCGTTGGCGTGGGAGCCGGTAAAAACCGGATTTTCTTAGATGACATCAAGGTTGAAATCATAGACTGATGAGCACAATGAATAATCAATAATGTAAATCACAATAAAGGAGTACAGGTTTTTCCTGTTACTCCTTTATTTTAAAAAACTTGAATTATGTATCAAAAAGCTGAAACTACCTCCCGCATTTTATGCACTGTTTTTATTGCCCTGTTTCTTTTTTCATGCTCCAACACGGAAGCGCCGCAATCTCAGGGCAGACCCAACGTTATGGTCATTCTCACCGATGACATGGGCTTTTCCGACATAGGCTGCTTTGGTTCAGAAATCAACACACCCAATATTGACAGGTTGGCGGAAGACGGACTGAAATTTACGCAGTTCTACAATACGCCCCGCTGCAGCCCCACCAGGGCATCACTGATGACCGGACTCTATCCGCATCAGGCAGGAATGGGTCGCCTGGCTACTTCTGTCCAATTTCAGGAACCGGGATATTTCCACGATTTAAGTAAAAACACGGTAACCCTTGCTGAGCTATTCAAAGCCAACGGCTACAATACCTACATGACCGGAAAGTGGCATTTAACCCACCATTTCAAGCCAAACGACGGTGACAAAAGCAACTGGCCCCTTCAGCGGGGATTTGAAAAATATTTCGGAATAACCGGAGGTTCTGCCAGTTTTTACAATCCTAAATCATTAGTCAGCGGGAACGAGCCGATTGCTCCCGGAGAAAACTTTTACCTGACGGATGCCATCAGCGATACCACAGTCAAGTATATCAATCAGCATCAGGGAGATAAACCCTTTTTCTTTTATGTAGCATACACAACCGCGCACTGGCCCATGCACGCACCGGAACAGGAAGTGGAAAAATATAAAGGCTTCTATGACAAAGGCTGGGATGAAATCAGAAAAGAGCGCTTTGAAAAGCTGAAAAAGTTGGGAATTATTGACAAAAGAGCAGTTTTAACGGAAAGAAGCGTGGATATTCCCGAGTGGAAAGATGAGCCGCTGAAAGCGTGGCAGGCACGGCGCATGGAAGTATATGCCGCCATGATTGACATCATGGATCAGGGCGTTGGCAGAATCATAACTGCTCTTGAGGAAAAAGGAATGCTGGAAAATACAATCATTTTCTATATGCACGATAACGGCGCCTGTGCTGAATTTCAGGGAGAACAAAGGGATGAAGTACCTTTAACCGAGGAGCAGAAAATTCTGCGCCCATTTCCTAAAGACTCCATTTTAATCGAAGGCGTCAATGCAACCCACACGCGGGACGGGCATTTTGTGCGCCGCGGAAGAGGGATAATGCCCGGCGGAGACGACACCTGGGTTGCCGTTGGTGAAGCGTGGGCAAATGTCAGCAACACCCCATTCCGGCTCTATAAGCACTGGGTGCACGAAGGCGGAATTTCAACCCCGATGATTGTGCACTGGCCCGCAGGCATCAAAGCAAAAAATGAGATGCGGAACCAAACTTCGCAGTTGATAGATATTATGGCTACCTGCATTGATATTGCCGATCTGGAGTATCCGAAAGTTTACAACGGAAACCAAATCCAGCCCTACGAAGGGAAAAGCCTTGTTCCCGCTTTTGGCAACAATCCCGTTGAACGCGATTTTCTGTTTTGGGAACACGAAGGAAACCGCGCAATCCGCATCGGAAAATGGAAATTAGTTTCAAAAGTGGAAAAACTGAGCAACTTCACCGCTGATGACGAAAACAGCTGGGAGCTGTACGATATGGAAAGCGACCGGAGCGAAACAAATAATCTGGCAGAGAAATATCCTGAAAAAGTTAAAGAAATGGCAGAACTTTGGGAAAAAGAAGCCTGGCGCACAAAAGCAAAACCGTGGCCCTGGCAGGAATAGAATATTTTCCGAAGTACAGAAAATATGACAAATCAGTTCTTTTAAAGAAATTCGTTTATAAAATTACAGAATCAGGCAAAATTTTTAAATTGAAAACTGTAGTTTTGCAGGATAACAGATAAATCAAAGAAATTTTATCAGGTCTAAAAAGAGTTTTTAAGGATGAATCTTAGGTAAATTATTAAAATATTTAAAAATGAAAAAAATCTTTCTTTTTGTATCGCTGAGTATTATCTCTGTTTCATTGTTTGCTCAGGTTGAGATTGTCGGACACCGCGGAGCGTCTTATATTGCTCCCGAAAATACGGTAGCTTCTGCAAAGTTAGGCTGGGAGCTGAACGCCGATGGCGTTGAAATCGATATTTACATGACTTCTGACAAGAAGGTAGTTGTTTCCCACGATAAAAGTACCAAACGCACGTCAGGCGTTGATTACCAGATTCCGGAAACAAAAGCTTCAGTTTTGCGAAAATTGGATGTCGGCAGCTGGAAAGATCCAAAATATGCCGGTGAAAAGCTTCCGCTTGTGAAGGAAATTTTCAAAATCATTCCAAAAGACAAAAGCAAGTATCTGGTTGTGGAAATCAAAACCGGACCAGAGATTTTTCCCGCTTTACAAAAAGAGATCAAAAAAAGCAAAAGGCTTGATCAGATGGCATTTATAGCCTTCAACTGGGAAACTATCAAAAAAGCAAAGGAACTCTATCCCAACAACAAATGCTACTGGCTCACTTCATCCGAAAAAGACCTTGCCGATAAAATGGAAGAGTGCGCTGCCATCGGGCTTGACGGAGTTGATGTGCACTACAAGCTGGTAAACAAAGAGATGATGCAAAAAGCAGATGCACTGGGGCTGGATGTCTGGGTATGGACTGTTGACAGTGTGGAAGAAGCAAAACGGGTAGCAGGTCTTGGTGTTTCGTCCATCACAACTAACCGTCCGGGGTGGCTGCGCGAACAGCTTCAAAATTAGAAATTACCATTTGCATAAAATCATACAAGGGTAACTTCGATTCCCTTGTCACGAATAATCTGCACCACATTTTGTGGTGCATTTTTATCTGTGATGATGCGATGCACCCGCTCAATATCGCAAATCTTACCAAAACCCTGTTTCCCGAATTTGGTTGAATCGGCAAGCACAATAATCTCTTTGGCAGCATCTAACATATATTGATTCAGATGAGCTTCCGCAATGTTGCTGGTGGTCAGCCCAAACTCAATGTCAATACCGTCAACCCCGATGAACAGCTTGTTGCACATCAGTCCGCTTAAAAAATGTTCGGCATAAGGACCGATAACCGTGGCTGAACTTTTACGCATTCCGCCACCCAACTGCATAATCTCTATGCTTGGGTTATAGCAAAGTGTGAGCGACACTTTTACGGAAGGCGTTATCACTGTTATCGGCTCCGACATGGAAATTTTTCGGGCAAAATAGAGCAGCGTGGTTCCTGAAGCAATAATAATACGGTCATCTTTTCTCAACAACTGGTTGGCAGCTTCGGCTATACGAAGCTTTTCGTCCACCATGATTTTTTCCTTTTCATCAATATGCCGATCATAAATCAGTGAACTCAGCGGACTTGCGCCGCCATGGCTCCGCAGGAGCATTTTCCGCTCTTCAAGCTGCTTCAAATCCTTTCGGATAGTCACTTCTGAAACCCCAAGCTGCTGGCTGATTTCCTGCACCGTAACATATCCTTTTTTTTCTATCTCATTTAAAATAACACGGTGTCTCTGTGCACTATTCCGCTTTTTAGGACCAGTTGTCATAATTTTTAATCTTCAACAGTTGATATTTGTGTTAAAATCTTGTTATTTCAAAAAAACAAAGCTACAAAGAAGAATCAGTTTTCCAAAACAAAGAAAACAGACAGGAAAAATAATCAATCGCATTTTTTCTGTTTTTACAGCAAAATAGGATAACTGTAAAAAGAAAACATCCTGAGCAACTCTTATAATGCGTTCAGATTTATTATTTTCGCCTGAAAATAGGGATATATGTTAGTCAGAGAAGCAAAATCCGGCGACTTGATTCCAATTATGGAATTTCAGTTGGCTATGGCAAAAGAGACAGAAGGAATCGGGTTAGACCGCCGGACGGTTGAAAAGGGAGTAGGCGCAGTTTTGGAAGATTCTGCAAAAGGAACTTATTATGTGGCGGAAGCTGAAGGAAGGGTAATCGGCTCACTGCTCACAACATACGAGTGGAGCGACTGGCGCAATGGCACTGTGTTGTGGATTCAGTCTGTTTATGTAGTTCCCGAATTCAGAAGAAAAGGGGTTTACAGCAATATATATGAATACGTTAAAAACCACGTATTGGAAAGCAATAACCTGAAAGGCATTCGTCTCTATGCTGATAAAAAGAACAGCGGAGCGCAGCAGGTTTACCGCAAATTGGGCATGAACCCCGACCATTATGTCACTTTTGAATGGCTTAAAGAGAATACGCCATGAGCGCACTTCTATATAAAATGATCGGGGAAGGCGAGCACCAGCAGCAGGATTTCAAATTCTGCGTAAACGACTCAAAGAAAATCGCCAAATCCCTTGTGGCATTTGCCAATACCGATGGCGGCAGGCTGCTCATCGGAGTGAAGGATAACGGAAAAGTGGCAGGCATTCGCACCGAAGAGGAGTATTATATGGTAGAATCGGCAGCTAAAATTTACAGCAATCCACCTGTTGATTTCAGTGTGAGGCAATGGTTCGCAGAAGGGAAAACCGTGCTGGAAATTGGGGTACTGCCCAGTGATAAAAAGCCACACTTTGCACAGGACGAAAACGGCAAATGGCTGGCATACACCCGCGTAAATGACGAAAACATACTTGCCCACCGCATTCAGCTCTCGGTTTGGAGAAAAATAAAAAGAAAAGAGGGAATCTGTTTTTCCTACACCGATGACGAAAAACTCCTGATCAGTCATCTTCAGAAAAATGGAGCTATCACCTTTTCAAAATTTGTCCGTTTAGCACAAATATCACGTAAAAAAGCAGAAGAGATATTGAGCAACTTCATCTTGATAGATATTATCGAATTACAAGTCACTACTAAAGGTGTTTTCTTTAAATTAAACACTGAATTTGATTTTAATACGCTGGAAGACCAACAAGCAAATTAACAACTCATTAACATTTCGTTGATGATTTTTAGATTTTAAAGACCTGTTGATGGTTTTGAATTCCTATATTTGCCGGTTCACTTAATTCTAAAATTTTATATTCATGACACGTAAATTATTGATTGTTCTGATTGCGCTATTTACAGGTTTTTCAAGTATTGCACAGGAGGAGTATTTAGATGCAAAAGCTGAAGACGATTTAAAAATTTATCGCGGCGGAGAGAGTTACGCCGTACAAACTTTTCCGCAAAAGTTTAAAAAGAAAAAACCGAAGAATGTTGTGCTGTTCATTATTGACGGCATGGGGCTGTCGCACGTACACGCTGCACTGACGGCAAACAGGGGGAATCTATATCTCGAAAATCTCAAAAATATCGGATTTTCCAAAACCTCATCTGCAAACCGGTATGTTACCGACTCTGCCGCCGGCGGAACTGCCCTTGCAGTCGGTCAAAAAACCAACAATGGCAGCATTGGAGTGGATACGGACCTGAATCCCGTAAAATCGGTACTTGAAGAGGCGAGCGCCAAAGGACTTGCCACCGGACTCGTTTCTGTTTCGGCAATCACCCACGCCACGCCTGCTTCATTCATTGCGCATCAGGAAAACCGGAGCATGTATGAAGAAATTGCCGATGATTTCCTAAAAACCAATATTGATGTGTTCATTGGCGGCGGTTATACCCATTTCACCGAACGCAAAGATGGACGCAATCTGGTTAATGAACTCAGACAAAAAGGTTATCGTATTGAAAGAGATATCAATGTCATTGAAAATATTAAAGATGGTAAGCTTGCCGGTTTAACTGCCGATGTTCACAATGGACGCATGGATGAACGCGGCGATATGCTGCCCATTGCCACCAACACTGCGCTCAATATTCTGAGCAACAACAAAAAAGGGTTCTTCATTATGATTGAAGGTTCAGCAGTTGACTGGGGTGCACACGCAAACAACACCGTTTATGTAGTTGAAGAGATGTTGGACAGCGACCGTGCTATCGGAAAAGCGCTTGAGTTTGCTGCCAAAGATAAAAACACATTGGTCATCGTAACAGCAGACCACGAAACCGGCGGAATGGCAATTTTAGACGGAAACTACGAAACCGGAATGGTGAAAGCCGGCTATGCCACCAAAGGACACACCGGACTGATGGTTCCCATACTTTCATACGGACCCGGAGCTGAGCATTTTATGGGAATTATGGAAAATTCAGATATTCCCAATAAAATCAAGGAGTTGCTTGTAGGCAAATAATCAGAGCAATTTATCTGTTCAAAAAATGCGTGCCTTTTTGTTAAAGCACGCATTTTTTTGTTCGCCATTTCAGATGAAACCGGATTTACACAGTAAAATTTGCCAATAGCTATCCGTGAAGATTTTTCAAGGCATTTTCCGTACGGATGAGATAATCATCTACCTGTTCATTTTCTTCAAAACCGATAATCATCATATCAACGGAACCCAAACCCAAAACAAATTGCACGGAGTGGTTCATTTTTTCACTGTCGTTACTCAGCCGCCCTTCGCCAACTAATTTCATTCCGATTACTCCTTTCCCGGAGTGGTGCATCTGATTGACAACTTCCACAACTTCAGCAGGGTCAGGCTTATCCATAGCCAAGCCGTAAGGGTTTATTCTCACATGAATAACATCCACCCAGGAGCTTTCGGCAGCTGCTTTCATGGCATCAAGCGAATGAACCGACACCCCGTGGGCACGAACAATTCCTCTGGATTTCAGGTTTTCGAGAATATCCATCTGTCTTTTATATACATCAGTCCACTTCCCGTCATACATACAATGAATTTGCACTATATCCAGGTAATCGGTATTCAATTCCTTGCGAAAACGATCCACAAGAATGTCAGCATCAGGGCGCTCCTCTTCAGGAATGCCACCCTTCATCACCCACATTTTGGTAGAAATGGTCAGCTCTTCCCGCTTCATATTTCTCATTGCTTCGGCAACCAATCCATGGGTTCCATACGAGTCGGCACAATCAAAAAAGCGAATGCCGTTGTCGTATGCATGATAAAGCAAATCGAGACTTTTACTCTTATCCTGACGGGTAAGAAATGCAGAACGGTTTCCTGCCTTTATCCCTGTGCCAAAACCGATTAATGAAGTTTCAATTCCCGATTTTCCCAATTTCACTTTCTGAACCGGATTTACTGATGCAAACCTCGAGCATCCGGCGCTCAGGGGACCTGCAAAAAGGAGATGGGCAGTTCCCAAAGAGAGCGCCCTGACAAAATTTCGGCGGTGCATATTCATTCCTTTTCTTTCCATGGTTTCTATTAAATTGGTTACCGGATCAATCCGGTTATTTATGGTTTAATACCGATGTAAAAGCCGTTTAGAACAATGGAAACAAACTGTTTCAGATATACAATCGGTGAAAACAGGCAAAATCAAACCGGAAAATCCTGTAAATTAAGCCGCAATATATTAAAAAACTACGCCGAAAATAAGAATATTTGAATAAAAAAGGAACAACTATTTTGTTCTTTTTTCCTGTGAAGGCTTTTCTGCCACTTTCAGCGTATCGGCTTTTTCTGTCGGCTCGGGAGAAGAAAACAGGTGAATGGCTTTTGAAGGCTTCTTTTGTAAAATTTTTGTTGAAATAATGGAATTGACAGGATTAATCCTTTTCCCAAAATCAATCTTGCTGCTGAGTTTCAGCCCCAAAAGAAAAAAAACTGAAGAAATTAAAAAAATTGCTCTCATGGTATTTTTCTAAGAATAATCTACATATATAATAGGTATGCAAAATAAGTTTAAAATTACTTCTCTGCTCAATTTTATCTGTAAAACATCTTTTTATTTCGGTAAACAGAGAAAATCCTGTTTTTATGTAAAACTTCTCAATCGACACATAACCTGCAATCACGCAATCGTAATCCTTGCCAGATATTCATAAAAAGCGTTTTCGGTAATTTTCTCGCAATTCAGCCCGACTTTTCCGGCAAGTGCAGCTAATGTTTCAAAATCAACGAACAACCAGTTGAAAGCGGCTGACTCATCTTTGTAGCTCAGCCTGTACTCCATCTCACCAAAATACTTTTCATTTGCTAAATCAATCCAGACAGAGCCGTCATCTTCTTCAAACAGGTAGCCAATATCGGATGAATCCATCAGTATCTGCCCGCCGGGAGCGATTTGATTTTTCAGGCGCAAAAGCAATTTCCCCAGTCCATCAAGCGTTCCGCCAATTCCTGAACCGTTCATCAACAAAATAATAGAATCCCAACCCGTTTCATCAAATGTAAATATGTCGTGAAAAATAATCTTTTTCACTCCCCGCTTTTCCATTACACCAACTGCGTATTCCGATTTTTCCAGCGCTGCAACATCCAGTCCCCTATTTTGCAAAACAAGTGAATGACACCCCGCTCCTGCCCCGACATCCAAAACTTTACCGTAACAAAGATTTAGTGCGGTGGTTTCAATTTCGCTCATTTCTCTTTCGCTTCTGAAAAAAATTGCAGGCGGCAAAACTTCATTTTCAGTGTAGTTGGTATTCACAATAATATCGGGCGCCTTTCCGTATTCAAAAAAATCAACAATTGCTCTGCCTATGGGATCATTCATCTTCTTAACAATTGGTTTCCTGTTCATATTTTGGCTGGTAGTGCCGTTTCAGCCAGCTTGCTAAACCATCTAACCCGGGAAAAAGCACCCGCTCCGTGATATTTGCCTGATCCAGCTTATCGCGAATTTCCCATTTAAGTTTTGCCGGAATAATAATTCTGCGATACACATCGGGTTGCTCAAAAAGCCACTCTTCCAGAATTGCCGTTGCATCGGTCATTATGGAAAAAAGAGCAAACTGATTTACAATCCGCTCATCTAATGATGGCGGCTCAAAAAACAGCACATTTCCAAATCCGATTCTTTCATCAAACTGCTGAAGCGACGGAAAAACAGACTCAAGCATTTCAACCGTAAACGCATTGCATTTTTCAAGATTCAGCAGGGAATTCAAAGGTTCGGGAATCAACCGGTTCACTTTAACAAAATCAACTTTCCAGATAACGCCATCAATATCAAACCTTTCGGTATTTGCAGTGGCAAAATGCATGGCAATAAAAGGAGAGTATGTCCAGTCAAGCAACCGTGTCGGCAGTCCGTGATGTTGTGCCAGCACCAAAGAGCGCAATTGCGTATTGGTGAGCTGCGGTTCGCTGGTACGTGCATATTTTCTGAAATTCCGAAGAATGTGATATTCTAACTCAGGATGGCAACCACAGTTTCGCACAAAGCTGTTTTTCAACTGATAACTTGCATCAGAAAGCCCCCTGAAAGCATAGTCACTGCGATAACGCCCAAGCTGCGGCTTCCATGAATTGCGGTAAACCTCCTCAACAAGTTGTTTCCAGCTTTTAATCACCACATCGTTTTCCGTGAGTTTGCAGACCATTTTGTTGATTTTTTTGATAACGTAGCTAATTTACAAAAGAAAACGGTGAATTATCAATCTTTTATACAGGAAATTCCGGCAAAACTGTTTTGTGTACAAAACCGGGGTTGAGATTACTGTTTTTATAGCGCTGTGAAACATTTGACAAAGATACGCAATATGAAATGGAATGATTTCACGCTCTGAATTTAATTTCCGGTTTTGATTTTTTTGCTATGTTTGCTTAGCTTTATTTATAAATACAATCTGCATGAAATATTTATTCCAAAAGAGAAAAACGAATCACGCGCTCCGTCTTTCTGCAACTTGCGCACTTTTCCTGTTTTTTATGGTAAACGGTGTGGCTCAGCAAACTGAAGTTAAAGTTTTTGCACACCGCGGCGGCAAACTTGAATTTGATGAAAACACGCTTCACGCCTTCCGCGAAGTTTACAAAGAAGGATTAAGGGGTTATGAGCTTGACGTCAGGCGAACAAAAGACAACCACCACGTAATTTTCCACGATGCAGATTTCAAACGAATTTTCGGGACAGAAGGTTCTGTTGAAGAATCAACTTTTGACGAAGTTCGGGCGCTGCGCACAAAAAACGGAAATTCCGTTCCGACACTTGACGAAGCATTGGAGTTTTTCAACAGTAAACCGGGGCTTTACGTTGAGTTTGAAATGAAAACCAACAATCCGTTATATGACGAGAATGTTTTAAAACAATATTGCGATGAGATTTATGAAAAAATCCATTCTGCCAAGCCTGCCGGCTCCGACTATGTGATGACATCCTTTGATACGCGTCCGCTAAAATATCTGAAAGAGAAGTATCCATCCGTGGATTTGCTGCTGATTAAAGGCGAAGGGCTATCAAAAGCGGTATTGGATGAAGCAAAAAGCCTGGGAATTAACCGCATTGGCTGCCGGGTTGAAGGAACAACCCGAGATATGGTCAGGGTAGCAAAAAAGCAGGGATTTACCGTGAGCCTTTGGCCCGGATTGTCAATTGAAGATTTTCTATTAGGAATTGCTCTGGAGAGCGATTACCTCTGCACCGATGTGCCGGTGGCTATTTATGAATGGGTGAAAGAGAATGCACCCTGGATTACTTTAAAGTAAAATCATCTGATTCCGTTTCAATAACTTCCGAAAAATGAAAAGAATTCTTCCGCTTCTTCTGCTTACCGGAATAATGTTTTCCTGCACGGAAACAGCTCCGCCCGAACCGGTTTATCCGTTGCCGTCAGAGCGCCAGATAGCGTGGCATGAACTGGAGTTTTACGCTTTTGTTCATTTCAACATGAACACGTTTACAGACATGGAATGGGGCTACGGCAATGAAAGTCCCGCGCTTTTTAATCCCACGGAACTGGATTGCCGCCAGTGGGCAAAAGTCTGTAAAGATGCAGGAATGAAGGGGATTATATTAACTGCCAAACATCATGACGGCTTCTGCCTGTGGCCCTCTGCCTACACTGAGCATTCTGTGAGAAACTCACCATGGAAAAACGGCAAAGGTGATGTAGTAAAAGAGCTGGCTGACGCCTGCCGTGAATTCGGGTTGAAATTTGGCGTATATCTCTCACCATGGGACAGAAACCATCCTGACTACGGAAAACCCGAATATATAGATTATTTTCGCAATCAGCTGCGCGAGCTGCTCACCGGATACGGAGAAGTTTTTGAAGTCTGGTTTGACGGCGCAAACGGCGGAACCGGATGGTATGGCGGTGCCGACGAAGAACGGCGCATTGACAGGGAGACCTACTACGACTGGGAGAACACCTATAAAATTGTCAGGGAACTTCAACCCGGCGCCTGCATGTTCAGCGATGCCGGTCCCGACGTGCGCTGGGTAGGCAATGAAGAAGGCTGGGCAGAAAAAACCAACTGGGCAGCTATCCGCCGTGATGAATTTTTCCCCGGAACTCCGCGCTACAAGGAACTTCGGTCCGGGCACGAAGACGGAACACACTGGGTGCCTGCCGAAGTGGATGTTTCCATTCGCCCGGGCTGGTATTACCACGCTTCCGAAGACAATAAGGTGAAAACTGTCTCGCATCTCGCCGATATATATTACAATTCCATCGGCAGAAATGCATCCTTGCTGCTCAATTTTCCGGTGGATACCCGCGGTGTAATTCATGAAAATGATGTTAAACAGGTGATGAAACTGGCTGAAACAATCAAAGCCGACTTTTCTCACAACCTTGCCCGGAGTAAAAAAGTAACCGCCTCAAACGCAAGAGATAACTCCAAAAAGTATAGTCCCGCCAATGTTACTGACGGAAACCCCGATACTTACTGGGCAACAAATGACGATGTCATTAATGCTCATCTGGAAATTTCTTTTGGCAAGCCTGAAAAAATAAACCGGTTTCTGATTCAGGAAGATATTCGGCTCGGGCAGCGTATTAAAAAATTCAGCATCGAAGCGTTCATCGGGGAAGATTGGAAAACAATCGCCAATGAAACCACAATTGGCAGAAAGCGAATTTTACGCTTCCCCGCTGTGGAAACAACAAAAATTCGCATAAATATTGAAGACTCCAAAGCTTCGCCCGTAATCTCAAATATTGAAATGTATAACGCTCCTGAAATTACTGATGAGTTGTGATAACTTTTTTTAACACGATAATTTTTAGAGTCTATTATAAATTAAATAAAATTACCATGAAACGAATAATCTTATTATTGGTGCTGGCTCTTTTTACCTGCCAGCAAATTTTTGCTCAGCAAAAAATCTGGAATGAAACCGAACAGGAGAAAACCAAACGGCTTGAATGGTGGACAGATGCCCGCTTCGGAATGTTTATCCACTGGGGGATTTATGCGCAGGCAGCCCGCCATGAATGGATAAAAAAACATGAACGCATTTCGGATGAAAAGTATCAGAACTATTTTGATGTGTTTGACCCCGATCTGTTCGATCCTGTTGAATGGGCAAAAAAAGCAAAAGCCGCAGGAATGAAATATGCCGTCATCACCAGCAAGCATCACGACGGTTTCTGCATGTTTGAGTCAGCTTACACCGATTATAATGTGATGAACACACCCTATGGCGAAGATATTATCAAACAATGGGTGGAAGCATTCCGCGCCGAAGGACTTGGAATCGGTTTCTATTACTCCCTGATTGACTGGCATCATCCCGATTTCACCATTGACAGGGTTCATCCGCAGAGCGTAAGTACACAGGAAGAGTACGACAAGCTGAATGAAAACAGGGATATGAATGTTTATCGTCAGTTTCTGAAAAATCAGGTTCGGGAAATTCTCACCAAATATGGAAAAATTGACATCCTTTGGCTCGACTACTCCTATCCCGGAAAATTTGGCAAGGGCAGAGATGAATGGGGTTCGGTGGAATTAGTAAAAATGGTCAGAGAACTTCAGCCCGATTTAATCTTAAATGACCGTGCCGATTTGAAAGATGTTCAGGGCGGATGGGATTTTACCACACCGGAACAGTTTAAAGTGCAAAGTTGGCCCGAAATTGACGGAAAGAAAATCCCCTGGGAAACCTGCCAGACCTTTTCCGGTTCATGGGGTTACTATCGTGATGAATATACATGGAAAAACAATCGGCAACTTCTTGTACTTTTAATCGAATCAGTCAGCAAAGGCGGAAATTTACTGCTAAATGTGGGTCCGACCGCCCGTGGTGTTTTTGATGAACGTGCCAACAAGGCGCTTCAGGGAATGGGAGAATGGATGAAATATAACAGCCGCTCCATTTATGAATGTACTCAGGCGCCGGAAGAATTTGAAGCGCCGGAGCACACCCTATTAACATACAACCCAAAAACAAACCGGCTCTATATCCATCTGCTTGATTATCCGATAACCAATTTCAGACTTCCGGATTATAAAGGTAAAGTAAAATATGCCCAATTTCTGCATGATGCGTCCGAGTTGCTGATTACAGAACCTTACGGGCACCACATGCAGGGAAGCATAGCCACTGAAAATGACTTAAACCTGCGCCTGCCGGTGGAAAAACCGAATGTTGAAATTCCGGTTATTGAGCTTTTTCTGAATTAAAGAACAGAGCCGTTTAAATCTTCACCGTTAGGTAACATTTCTTCACATTAAATTTA
>LSQX01099654.1_pt1 | contig 30041 bp, 18 predicted proteins | sample 654561 | NCBI WGS metagenome assembly LSQX01 (sample SAMN04489861, study PRJNA283612) | anaerobic digester metagenome | isolation source: 4 biogas reactors fed with cattle manure at either 37C or 55C with and... | place: Denmark: Kongens Lyngby | collected 2014 | reverse complement strand
ATGATATAGAGATGCCCGATACCTACGGAGATGTGTTTATTAAGCTGGAGGTGGTGGGCTTTATTGACCGACCTCTTTCGGTCACACTTGCGCAGGTTACAAAACTGCGAAATGTTCTAGCACATCAGTACCTGGATATTAAGTGGAAGTATATTGAACAGTTCTTACAAAGGGATTATCGGCAAGTCGAGGAATTTTTGGGCCAGGTTGAAAGGTGGATTATCCAAACCACTCTCCGTTAGGCCGTATGGTAAAATTAGGATAAGGGACAAAAGGGAGAGGACTTCCTTGAAGGAGCTTTTTCAAGAAATTGATCGACTAAAGGACAAGATAAATAGTTATCGTCCCTTTGAAGGGGAACTCCTTAAGCAACTCCGCAGCTACTACAAAATTGGGCTAACGTATACCAGCAACGCTCTAGAAGGTAACTCCCTCACCGAGACCGAGACCAAAATTGTACTGGAAGACGGCTTAACTGTGGGCGGCAAACCTATTCGCGACTACTACGAGGCCACCGGCCACGGACGCGCCTACGACTACATATATTCCCTTGCAGCCGGGAAAGAGATTAGCGAAGAGGAGATCAAAACCATCCACCGCCTGTTTTACAGTTTGATCAACGACGGCCAGGCTGGGAAGTATCGTGAGGAGCGGGTGTTCATTTCCGGTTCTAACTATGTCCCGCCGGAGCCACAGGTGGTGCCGGGGCTCATGGCTGAGTTTGTCCATCGGCTCAAAGAGGGCGAACAAAAGTATCATCCAGTGAAATATGCTGCCTTAGCCCATAAAGAGTTCGTGTTTATCCATCCTTTTGTGGACGGTAATGGGCGAGTAGCACGGCTGATCATGAATTTATGTTTACTTAGAGCGGGCTACACCATCGCCATTATCCCGCCGATTCTGCGGGGAGAATACATCTCACGGCTGGAGAAGGCCCACGAGAACGACAGCGATTTTGTCCGATTCATCGCTGAACGGGTAGAAGAAACCCAAAAAGACTACCTGCGTCTGCTCGGTGCATAATTGAGACAGCGCCTGCCCGCTGGTGAACCAAAAGTGGCAGGCGCCTTTGATTTTAAGACTTAGAAACTGGCCCGATTCCCTGGCTCCAGCACAGTCACCTTGGCATCGGTTGCGCTTTCCACCAGCTTCTTAAACTCATTTGGATCTTGGGCTATAGGGGGGAAAGTGTTGTAGTGCATGGGGATGACGTGTTTGGGTTTAATTAGCCCCACGGCGTGAACCGCATCTTCCGGGCCCATAGTGAAATAATCGCCGATGGGGAGCAAGGCCACATCAATGTTTTCCTTAGCTAAGAAAGCCATATCGCCGAACAGAGCTGTGTCACCGGCAAAGTAGATCTTCTTGCCGGCAATTTCCACCACAAAGCCGCAGGCAATGCCGCCAGGGAAACCGCTACTGTGGATAGCCGGGACCAGTTTCACACTGCCAAAATCGGCCGGCAGTTTTCCGCCAATGTTACCGCCAACAGTAGCAATCCCTTGTTTTTCCAACGACTGGCACAGATCAAAGGTGGAATACACCGTGGCCCCACTGGCCTTAGCTATAGCTTTGGCATCGCCCAGATGGTCGCCGTGAGCATGGGATACCAAAATATGGGTCGGACGCACATCCTTCGCCTTTTTGGCTGCTTTAGGGTTACCGGTTAAGAAAGGATCGGTGAGCACAGTATGTGGGCCTGCTTCAATAAGAAAGCAAGCATGGCCTAAAAACTCAATATTCAGCCTAAGCACCTCCTGGTAATATATCGCGCAATATCTGCTATTCTAGTCCTAGCTGTTAAAACCCTTCTTTGCACTATCCTATAGCGGTACAATGTACCATCGGATCATAATAAAATGAAGAACACTGCCAGCGGATATAAACAGATGGAAAATCTCGTGAAAACCAAAGCGCCCCGGGAAAAAGTTGAGACACTTAGTGGCATAAATAATCGCCCCTACCGAATAGGCAATTCCCCCGGCCACCATCAATATAATGGCTGCTGTGGGTAGATGTTTTATCAGTTGCGGGAACGGTATCACCGCTATCCAACCCAAGAGCAAATAGAATATCGCTGACAGCCGGCGAGACTTAAAAACGCGCCAAAAGGTGAAGCCGATACCTAAAATAGCCAGGACCCAGATTACAGTTAGCATAGTCCATCTCCAGGTGCGGGGTAAACCATAATAAAGTACGGGTGTATATGACCCGGCAATCAAAAAGTAAATGGCTGCATGGTCCAATTTCCTCAGCCACTTTTCTTTCCCAGGCGTGGTTTTAATCCAATGATACAACGAACTGGCCCCATAAAGCGCGATCAAGCTGACACCGTAGATAGACATAGTAATAACTTTCGCTCGGTCGCCCCTACTCAAGACAACCAAAGCTATCAAGCCTGCAATACCAGCAATAAAGGTCAAGAAATGCGTCCACGTATTAACTGGTTCCTTCATTTTGAACCTCGACATAAACCAGCCCCCCTTGGCTACAATCCTATCTTTCCCAACAAATGCTGTCTTACCTAACAAGTGTCTTACCTAACAAGTACTTGTCCCATGTCTTGACTATTTCATCGACCCTCAAAGCTGCCCCCAACCTTAGTCATGCCATAAACAAGCCTAAGTTCATGATACACCATCAGCTTCCAAATAGGAAACAAATAACGCCTACCCCCAAGGGCTAATTCCCCAGGGGCAGGCGTTTCTGCTACACATGCCGGGCTTGCCAAAACCGTCACAGAAGGTAATAATAAGAGCAAAAGAGTTAGAAAAGGGGGTGTTTTATCATTGTTTCTTATTAAGCTCCTTATTTCTTCAATGTTGATCTTATTCACATCCCTATGAGAACTTCCTCAAACAATGGTCCCTCTTGCATGTGTTTGCTACTATGATAGTGAGTATAACAGCTCTGTTTCATTGGTCTCATACTAAATCATATTGACAGCCTTAAAAACATGGACCATCAATAAAGGTTTTCGGATTACCGTAAAAAGGTTCATTATTTGTTCCCGGGAGGAAAAGAAAAGAAGGCGCTGGAAGTCTGCCCACCCCGCGCCTTCTTACATCTTCCAGGTGACTGTCACCTGTTAAAACTTCTTACTCTTCTACTGTGTCAAGGCATTCATATTAGAATAAGGAAGCAAAGGAAGGAAATGGTCATAGTTTGAAGAATATTAATTAAGAATGACAAGGTCAACAGTTTTTAATTATCCATATCTTCATGGCTATGAAGCTTACAAAGCAGAGCAAAAGTTGTCCTAGTGATCGAACTAAACAATCTGGCTGCAAATATTTGGACAAGAGCGGGACATAAGGTATTTGGTTAATTTTTTGGAGTACTAACTTGCAAAAGGAAAGTGGGGGGATGGTGGTTGGTAGTTGGTAGTTGGTAGTAATTCCGCGTTTTTGTTCAGACGAATTCAACATGCAATGTCATTTCTTGATACGTTTCCCAAGCATATCACCGCCTCAGCAACCATTGCCAATCCGGAACTACATCTAGAGAAATTACTCGGGCGTAGTATTAGAATAGTAGATAATACTTTTGAAACGTCACCTAAAATTCCTATGCTTTGTAGACAGCAGAAAACAGACAGAATATCTTACTTCTATAACATCTAATAGATTCAATCGTGGGCATACCTGGTGAAAGCAGATACGGATTATATAATCTTGAGCTAGGAGAACTTCAAGAGATAGAATGATCAAATAGTATCATAGTCATGGCTTGGCAAGAACCTCTGACAGGTAAAGGAGGGGGGTATTTGTTGTGTCTGTCCGCAATTTTGACGAGTTTGTTGAGTGGTACACAAAGCAGATGAGTCTAGAGGATATCGTTCTGGTGCTGTATAGGGTGATGCCTCAACTAGGTCGTGACTTAAGTCAATTAAAACGTGAGACTTTACGGCAACGGCTACTGAAGGTTTGGTTGGCGGAAGAATCTAGAGCAAAGACATCCGATGCGCTTTTGAGTGTTCAACCTGAAGAAATCAAGTCTCTAGGTGTGATTGCAGCCGACAGTCTTCGACCGATGGCCAAAAAATTGATTGAAGAATATGGCTTGGCACCGGTTGCCCTGTCGTTGGTTGTTTGCGGCGATAAGGAACGGATTAGCATCGGATTTGATTTCATAAATGTTGCTGAAGTTGAAGATGCCAAGGCACACCTTAATGATGTAAGTGGCATCAAGAGAATCAAGAGAAAATCTCCAGCCGTTGTTCCTGATGTGAGTGTTCCAGTTCGGGATAAAAAGACCAGAAGGCCAAAACCGGTAGCGGCTAAAAAGCATAACAAAAGTAAGGCTGATATTGAACCCATATCCATACTGCAAATGGTAGCAAGCTGTATCAAAGAAGGTTCAGGATCGATCAATATAGAAGAATTTGAACTTGTTCTTGAAGAAGTTATAGATGCTTGGGCGAACTACAAAGAGACTGCTGATGCCGCGGAGCGGTTTGTCCAAGATGTAGTTGAGTTACTTTCCGAGCTTAGCCCGGAGCAACGTTCGGAAATCGCATTTGTCCAGGAGATCCCTTTGGAGGCCGAAAGCTACCGCCATATTCAGCAGAAACACCATCAATCGGTAAAAGAGAGTCTACAAATGCTGCGCCCGTTAGCACAACAGGCGCTGGAACTACGTTCTGTCCAAGCATCTTCAGCTGCAGAACAGAAGGAGGCTTGGAGCAAGACTGACATCTTATGGGATAAGATAAAGGACTATACTAACATAATCCTATCGTGCTTGGAGACAGATGCCGATATGAGTGACCCTGAAAAGCCACTTCCAGACCGGGCAGAAGACCATTTATTAAGAACAACACCGCTCGAAGAACCTAAAGAAGATATCCCACCAGTCGATGAAATTGGTGGACAAGATGAACTCCAATCCGATAAATCCGATGCTCTACCACCAACAGGGCCCGAAGTGGTGGAAACGATCAAACCTGACGAGGAAATTACAACCGACCCGAGTCCGTCGGTCAAAAAAGAAGTCTCCCCGACAGTAATTCCTGCGAAGACAGACCCGGCGCCCCCAACCCATGTGGTCCAAATGAAGCAGGCTGTTTGGAAGTGCTTGGGACGGGCCCAAGTTGCAGAGGCATATTGGTTAGCCCGGGAGGTAGAAGATACTACTGCGGAAGAAGATACTAACCCTGTTTTCCCTTCCTGGTTACTGCTAGCTAGTTTCCTGAGCCAGAACGCAACCTGGAAGAGCTCAGAAGAGATTGACCTGCTTTATAATATTGTAAGTTGCCACCCCCAACCATGTTCGGAACTATTGCTCCATTTGAATATTTCATCTCGTTCCTTAGCCCATTATATAGCGATTACAGCGCTGCCAGCTGCTCTGCTGGCCCCACAAACCGGCGCTCACTCTTGGCTCCAAGACGCGGTCGGTCATTTGGCAGATCCATCCGACAGGTTCGTACAGCTTTTGAATGCTGTGATTGAATTTGCTGCCGTGGGGGAGTCTTTGGATTCTTATCATGCCCAAATATCCAACGGAGCCCTTGAATGGGGAAACCTGGCAACTGCAGCTGCCCAGAATGCCATTGACTGGGAAAAAGAGGTGACAGGTAGTCGCCCTGGCTATACCCCAGCACGGAAAGTATTAGGTAGACTAGGGGGCAAGGATAGCACGATAGCAAGTGCTTTAGAGGTTGTGAAGGACAACAAAAACGATGAGGCTGACATTGTCCAGACAACCCTAACGAACTGGCTTTCCAGCCGACGTGCCATGAACAAGCTGGTGGAAGAAGAAACCAGAATTGCCTATGATAATCGCGCCTATGTTCCAACTATTGACGGTAAGCCTTTGGAACAAATTATTCACAAGTTACAAGATCTACAGACCATTTTCGAGAATTGGGTTGCGGCAGTGAACATTGGTAATACTTTAGAGCAAAAGGGAGACTGGCGTTATCTTACTGCCATGAAGCTGCGTGAGCAACTGGCTTCATACGAGAAATTTATCCAAGAACAGTCTTCGTCGTATACTGCTGAACCGATAACAACCGAGATGGGATCGGAGTTGATTGAGAGTATACTAAGACAGGTAACAAGATGGTGGCTAAACAATTTCTTGACAGGCATCAATGCAAGAATACCCGAATCGGAAGGGTCTTCAAACAAAGGGGACTGGATCCGTGTACTACGTCGGCCATTACTACTTTTGGATGACCCGCCCTTAGACGATGATGGGATGCACAACTTGGAACAGCCTTTCCAACCCGACGAGCCCCTATGGAAGATACTGCCGGGCGAATACCGTTGGGAAAAGACTTGCAGCTGCCATATTCAAAACCGCAACTTTCTAGCTGCCGACCTTGCCCTGATAGAACTAACACAGGCCAATTCTCCAGCTGTACAGCAGATTTCTGAAGAAAAAGAACACAGGCTTACCGAAGCACGCTACTTACTAAAGGAACGTATTACCGACACTTATAATCGCATTGAACAGGCTACCATTGACCATGTTTTATCGGAAGCAGACCGCTCATTTTTTAGTGGTCGGTTATTATCAATTGAGGACAGCTCAACGCTAAAGACATACAAGTTGTTTGATGAGCTGGATCAAATTGTACAGGAGTTAGATGAACTAAGGCAGGAACGACTAGCCTCTTTAGGGGAACGGATTGATACTTTAAAGGATGATCTTAGGGTAGAAAGCAGTGATATCAAGAATTACGAGGCTGCTGATCGGTATGCGAAACTTGCAGGACAAGCTTTGGACAGCGGCGACCTGCCATTAGCCGATGAGTATCTTGACTACGCTGAGCGGGCGGTAGCATTGGGTATTGATGTGGGGTTTGAGGGATACCCGGCCACAATCAGCACAGTCAAGGAATTCAGCTACGTGTTCAATAATCTATACAACGCTCTCGAAGATGCCGAAAAGAACAACCCCTACGCCGTTCTCAACCTACTTGATCGGGGCGAATCTGCAGCCGGATTAGATATGCGCCGGACCACTGGCGCTAGACGACGAGATATCCGGCCGGCCATAGAGGCCTGGAATAACCTTAAGCGGTTGGGTAGGGGCCGCAAGAATCAGCAGAAAACACTTAAAGAACTAACCTGTGTTCTTGATTATGTTGGTTTTCGAAACCCTGAAGTCAAACTTATTGCTCAGGATAGAAATTCCATGCACTTCTCTGCCACCATGGTTGCTGGCACATTATCTCCGTTACCGGAGTTTGGCTCGGATAGGAACAACCATTATGATGTGGTACTTATCTACAGTCGCCCCAGTGCTGCCACCATTGACCAAACCCTGCAGCAGTATTCGGTTATTGCTAACTGTCCCATTGTTATGTACCTGGGACGGATTACCCCAACACAGCACCGAGAATGGAGCGTATACTGTCAATCTCATAACTTGACGGCGATGCTTGTAGATGAAGTGCTTCTTTATTATCTAGCATCGCAAAGAGAGTCTCGTTTACCGGCAGCTATCAGTTGTGGAGTTGCTTGGGGATACGCCATTCCGTACCGCTCCTTCGGTATAATCCCCAGGGAGATTTTTAAGGGGCGGCAGCAAATGGTTCAAGAACTGGCCGATCCCCGTGGCACCTGTATTGTTTACGGTGGTCGACAGCTAGGCAAGTCGGTGCTGCTACGCATGGTTGAACGTGATTTTCATCGCCCGGAGCAAGGGGTCTATGTGTACTATGATGACATCAAACCATTAGGTGATCCCCAAGGGTTTCTAACGCCAGAATCAATTTGGCAGCGATTACGTGAGTGGCTAATAAGACAGGCTTTGTTGCCCAGCAGTACTTCTTCTGATTGTGAGAATTTAGCCCAAAGCATAATCAACACTCTAAAATCTAATGACAAGTTGCGAATCATTGTTCTCTTGGATGAGGCAGACAACTTCATGGCCGCAGATGCCAAGGTCAATTTTCAGGAAGTCCAGCTTTTAAAGCGAATCATGGATCGGACAGACCGGCGCTTCAAGGTAGTCTTCTGTGGCCTACACAGTGTTCAACGCTATTGTTCACTAGCAAACCACCCATTTGCCCAGCTTGGCCAACCCTCGGTGGTAGGGCCGTTAGAGCCGCGGGCGGCTCGGGACTTAATTCAACACCCTATGAGCTCCCTTGGCTTCGTTTTCGATAAGAAAGAGCACAATGAGGCAGTTTTAAAAATACTTTGCTATACAAACTATCACCCTGCTTTGATCCAGTTATTCTGTCAAGAACTGATTAAGATGGTTCGCAACTCCCAGTACGAACCGCCTTATGAGATCACGCCGCAAGATGTGGAAGCAGTGTATAGACGCGAAGACGTGCGGCACGTTATGCGGGAACGATTCGAGTGGACCGTGGCTCTCGACGCGCGCTACCAGGCGATAGTCTATGCCATGATCGTAGAGCAAACAAAAGAGCGCGATGGCTACAGGCGGGAGTTTACTACTACCGAGATTCATAACTTAGTTAAGAGCTGGTGGCAGGAGGGTTTTGGAGAGGCACCCCTGGAACAGAGCCAATCTCTCCTGGAAGAGCTGGTAGATCTAGGTGTACTGGTAAAAAGGCAAGGTGGCACCTACCGGCTGAGAAACGGTAACGTTGTCCGGGCACTCGGTTCAGAACAAGAAATAGATCGGCTCCTGGTGGAAGTTGTAACAGGCCCAGCCCCGATGGAGTTTGATGTACAGCATTTCCGTTCCCTTATTGACGAACAACGTGGTATTAGAAGCCCCTTTACCACAAAACAGGCCGGGGATCTGATGAAAGCAGGCCGTGGCATAGGATTGATTTTTGGCAGCCCTGCTTTGGGTTTAAACCATGTGCCACGCACTTTAAAGTTAATGTTCGATTCTGGAGCAAGTAAGAACACCAGCATATTGCAGAAAATGCCACCCCAGTGTTCTTCTTCGGAACAAGTCTGCAATTACCTACGCCGCTTAGCCCAAAAGAAAGGTCGAGAACGTACAATAGTGTACTGCCATGCAACAAGTCTGGCTCTTAGTTCTGTTGATTTGCCACAAGTTATGCAGGATGCGGAGATCGTGTTGAATAAATACTGTCGCCGTAATCGTTCTGTGCGCTGGTTAATTCTTTTTGACCCTGAGTCCACCGAACGGTGGGTCCAATTGCCAAAACCTAAACGGGAAAAAGCAGAAACACTGGCCGATGCTATCTTCCTAGATTTGTGGAAAGAAGAAATGGTGGGTAGGTTCCTCAGCGACTCAGATTTAGTTGGCAGTCCACAAGTGATTTCGGCTGTAATGGAAGCTACCGGCGGTTGGCCTTTCTTACTGGAACGGTTTTGGAAACTTCTTCAACACAGTAAGCAGCTAGGGGATTCCAATCCTGCATCTGCAGCCTTAAGGCTGAAGGAAATGCTGGCTAAAGACATTCAAGAGACACGTACCAAGTTTGTCGATGCAACAGCAATCAAGCAGATAATACATGGTAGAATACTGTTTAAGTTGCTACATGACCTGGAACCAGTAAAATGGAATGAAATTCCCCATTTAATTCAAGCCAGCGGGAATAAGAATCTGCTGCAGTTGCCAATTGAAGAAACAATAAGTTCAATATGCGCTTTACAGCGTCTCAGTCTATTAAAAGAAGGAGTACAAGGCCTCGTAGCAAATCCGGTATTGGCAGAGGCGGTGGCGCTGGATTGAGAAACGAAATATTAGCCAGAGCCTATGACTTGCCGGAGCCCAGGCGACGCCGGCTTGAGATTGTTCGCGATCTTGTCGCTGGGCGAAGCATAGTATGGTTATTCCCCCGGACGGTAGCGCAGGAACCATTTGTAGAGTCAATTATCAATGATTGTGCACGGCAGGGCCTGCACGGCCATGTGTTAAGGGTTGTACCGGATAGAACCTTGCCCGGCTCCTGCATTGCCAAACAATACCGCATTAATACTACGCCAGGGCAGCCAGTTCCGGCCGGGCAGTTGATTGTTAGTCAAGAGTTGCCGGATTTTATCCTTCTCGAAGGGCTGGATTTTCTAGACGATGACCAGGCAAGACTCTGGGTTCGATTTATTGACGAGTGGTCACAAGCCGCGAAGGCTAGTGAGACATTGGGATATTACCCCAGAGCCTTACTTATTTTGACATCCAACCATGAACTAGTGCAGCTTATCAAAACAGACGTCTACCTAGGGGTTCATTGGTTGTGGGGCTATCTATCAACACAAGAGTTGCAATTAATCGCACGGGCTATTGCCTTGGAACGAGGTTTCAGTTATGAAAGCCTTTTGTGGGTTCAGTCAGTGCTGGTGGAACTGGCTGGTTGCGATCCGGAGTTGCTAATATGGTTAATAGATAATGGCAACGTGACCCTGGATAATTATCTGAATGTACTTGGTATTTTTGCTGAGCAGAGAGGATGGTCACATGAGTGGCTACAAGATACTAAGACAGAAATTGGCGCACTTCCCACCAGGCTGGATTTGCAGCGCCCTGACCCTCCCTTCAACTTGCGCCCGATGTGGCAACAGGGCATCATTGAGTGGGATGTGGATGAAGGTGTTGTTATGCATTCGGCTGCCTTAGCCTTGTTACAGGATGAATTAGCGCTGGAGCACCGGATCTGGCGTGGGCAAGCTAAAGCACTACTTCCTATCCTGGATGGACGTAGGCTCCAAATTTGCCGTTTTCTCGATCGCAGTTCCCATGATTGGCGCAAGTTTTGTAATTATGCAAATGAAAATGGGTGGGAACGAAGTCTTTCTCCGCATTCTGGTGAGCCAATTGCCGAATACGGAACCATCGTTGATTTCCTTAAGGATGCTAAGATTAATGCGCCACGGAGGTGGCGGGATCGGCGCAGTTTTGGGGAACGCGTAAACTGCTTGCGCCTGGCACGCAATTCTTTGGCTCACTATACGCCGCTGCAAAAAGAGCAGTTTACAACCGTTGTTGGCCAACTAACTCAAATATGTAAACTGGTTGGATAAGTCGAGTGCGGCTATTCACCAATTAATAAAGGGATAGGCCAGGCAGGCTTATCCCTTAAGTAGTGTGTTTGGCGGAATCTTCCAGGTGACTGTCACCTGTTAAAACTTGTCAGCGATCACTTTCCAAATGCCGGGGTCTTCGAAGCCCAGGCGCCAGATGGCGATTCCTCCCAGGTTGTACTGGGCGGCCAGGTCCAATTTAGCCGCGGTGCTGGAGGGGTTTTCGAACCAGACTTCGCGGGCGTAGTTGCCGGGCCAGTAGGTGAAGTATGGGCACTGAGCGGCATCATCCCACTGGATGGCGGCTCCGTACCGCTGGGCGATGGACACGGCCTCGCTGCTGGTGACGGCTCGTCCGCCGTAGCCACCGGCCGGCCAATCATAGCCGTAGGCGGCGATGCCTAGGCGGATTTTCTCGGCCGGGATTTCTTTAGTGGCATACTGCACCACCTGTTTTACCCAGCCTATGGACGCCACCGGACCGGCTGAACCGCCGCTCCAATGCTCGTCGTAGGTCATGATCATGATGGCGTCGGCTATCTTACCCAACGCCTGGTAGTCGAAGGCGCCGGACCAGGCGTTGTTGGGGTCGTCCCAGGTTTTGGCCGGCACCGACAGCGTTACCTGATAGCCGTCTTTTTGCAGTACAGCGGCCAATTCCCGGACAAAGGCGGTGTACAAGTCGCGGTTGTAAGTGGGCACGTCTTCAAAGTCGACATTAACACCGGCATAGCCATTATCCCGCACTGTCCGGGCAATGTTGACCACAGCAGTCTGCCGCAGGGACGGGTTAGACAACACGGCCTGGACCAGATTCCGATCGAAGCCGCCGCTGGCACTGATATTGTGGACCAGAGCCAGCACCGGTTTGCCGGCAGCTTTCGCTTCTTTAAGCAGGCCCTGATAGGCTTGTCCGCTCACGGAGCCGTCCCAGTTGATCTCATAAGAAAAAGCAGCTACAGTAGAGATAGTATCTTGGTAGGCCTTAAACGAATTCCACGACAGATCGTCGCCGCTGTAGTACTCCACATAGTAGCCCACCACATCGAAAGCTTGTCCGCCGGGAGTTGGCTTCGGCTTCGGCTTCGGCGTCGGTGCCGGTACCGGATCCACCGGCGGAGCCGACGGGAACGAGCGCGGAATTGCCAGCGCCTGCCCGGGATAAATAAGATCCGGGCGGGGGAGGGCATTGGCTCCAACAATTTCTTCCATACCCATGCCATAGCGCCGGGCGATAAGATACAGAGTATCCCCGGGCTGGACTATGTACCGTACGAACGACGCCCCGGACCGGTTTGTAGCCGCAGGCTGGGACGGATCCGCCAAGGCCTGATCCAACGCCCGCCAGGTGGCCGGGCCCACAATACCGTCCACTGCCAGTTGCTGGCGGGCCTGAAACTGCTGCACCGCCTCCGCAGTCCGATAACCAAAATCACCGTCCACCGGCCCAGGACTAAATCCCAACCGAGCCAAAATTGCCTGCAACTCGGCCACATCGTCTCCCAGATCGCCCAAGGCTATTGTTCTTCGGGCTGCTTGGGCCGGGAGTGCAGCGGCCACCAGCAAAAACAGAACTAAGAACACAGTACCAATTCGTCGCACAGTTTCTCCTCCTCAGTTGTTGCCTTGTCTTTTGTCTCTAAGAAGGCACACTTTTCCCCAAGCAGGCCCATTATATCTTGGCCGGGCCGCAGCTGTCACTTCGCTGCAGGGACGCAGGTCTGTCCAGAGAAAAAAATAAAGCGCCGGTAGACGGCGCTTTGGTATTTAACGCAGTATCTGACAGCACTGGTAACAGGAGGAAAAAAGCAAAAGTTGTCGGTTAGGGTTCGGCCCCGGCTGCTGCCGGTGGTGTTTCCACTGGCTCTGGAGCTGAAACGGACGGCGTATTACTGGCTGGTCCGGCTTGGGCCTGAGCCGGGGTGGGAGGGGAGCCGGAAGACTCCTCCGGAGTTGGAGCCGGAGCCGGACGAGAAGGCTGAGGCGATGTTTCCGGTGCCGAGACCTCGGAGCCCGGCCTTTCCGGCGGCTCGGTGGGCCCAGCCTGCCCCGGGCTTGGCTGTTGATGGGCCTCCGGCGGCAGCATATCGCCCTGGTTGGAATTCCCAAAGGGCCAGCTTAGCTGCCAACTGCTCCAAGGCGTGTGCACAGTGCACGGCTGCCAGGGCTGGGTTCCCTGCACAAAGATTTCCTTATATACACTCTCGGGCGGACACCAACGCGTGGCCAAGAGCCCCGACTCACTGCATACATCTAGCTCCACAATCCCCTTGGGCCGGGCAAATTCCCGCGCCGGTTTGCCGGCCAGGGCTTCCTTGACAAAGTTGGCAAAAATAGGCGCAGCCAGACCGCCGCCGGTACCATACACATCCTGGGCCGGGACATCGTTGCCCACATAAACAGCCGCCACCAACTCCGGCGTGTAGCCTACAAACCAGGCATTTCCCTGGCTGGTGCCGGTTTTTCCCGCTGCCGGCCGATCCAGCGTCCGCCCCACCACACTGGCGGTGCCGCCAGGCTGGGTTACCCCCTGCAAAATACTCGTCAATACGTAGATGGTTCTGCTATCAGCCACCGCCTGCATCTGCGGCTTGTGTTCTTCCATTAGCCGGCCAAACCGATCTTCCACCCGGCGAATCGCCCAGGGCTCAACTCTTTTCCCCCCATTGGCAAACGGAGCAAAAGCAGCCGCCATATCCAGCGGGGTTACCTCGTTGGTCCCCAGTACCGACGACAAATGAGGCGTCAGCCGCCCGGAAAGGCCCAAATCATGAGCCACCGCCACACCCTTGGCCGGACCCAGTTCATAATTCAACCGAGCGGAAACCACATTGTCCGAGATCACCAGGGCTTCCCGCAGCGTCAGCGGGCGATAGTGGTAGTCCTCATCCCCATAATCAGTGGGGGTCCACGGCATTTGCCCCGGCACCGGCAGCGAGATGGGCTCACAGACAATAGTACTGGCAGCGGTATAGCCGTTTTCCAGCGCTGCCAAGTACACAAACGGCTTAAAAGCCGACCCGGGCTGCCGCGGGGCCAAGGCGCGATTGAGCGGGGATTCAGTAAAATCCCGCCCGCCGATCATGGCCAGTATGGTCCCTTGTTCCGGATCCAGCGCCACCAGGGCTCCCTGCGGCTGGGTCACCCCCTTATTGTCCTTAAATGATACCGGCAGCCCCTGCAAAAAAGCCTGCTCGGCCGCTTCCTGCACCTTAAGATCCATAGTAGTATAAATCTTTAGTCCACCCTTGTGCAGCAGATCCCGGCTGTAGCGCTGTTCCAGTTCACGAAAAACATAGTCCACAAAATAGGGAGCGCGGCCAGGGCCGCGCTTTAGTCCGGCGAGCCGAAGCGGTTCTTTGGCAGCTTGCTCCGCCTCCTCAGCACTAATGTATCCGCGGAGCGCCATGGCCTGGAGCACTGTTTCCCGCCGGGCCAGCGCCGCCGACGGGTCGATATAAGGCGAATAGAGGCCCGGGCTCCGGGGCAATCCGGCCAGCAAGGCAGCTTCAGCCAAGGTAAGATCGCGGGCATACTTACCGAAATAAGTCTGGGCCGCCACTTCGATCCCGTAGGCCCCATGGCCAAAATCAATCGTATTTAAATACGAGCGTAAAATCTGCTCTTTCGAATAGCGCGCCTCCAACTTAAAAGTCAAAATCAGTTCCTTCAGCTTACGTTGTAGCGTCCGTTCCGGCGTCAGATACAAATTCTTGGCTAGCTGCTGGGTGATAGTGCTGCCGCCTTCCACCACCTCTTTGGCCTGGATATTTCGTATCAAGGCCCGGGCTACAGCCACCGGATCCAAGCCAAAATGCTCAAAGAACCGGTAATCCTCCACGGCCACAATGGCATTTTGCGCCGCCACCGCTATCTCCGACAGCGGCACCTCCACCCGGTTTTGAGTATAGAATTTGGCGATGGGCCGCCCCTGCACATCGAACAGTTGGCTGGCCAGCGGCACTGCCGCTGCCGGAAGTGGTGTTACCAGCACATATATGCCTACAGCCAGGATCAAAAGCAGCGTAAGTCCCAGCCCAATTTCCGGTACTAAGATCCAGCTTCGCTTGGCTCGTTTACCCACACTTCATATCCTTTCACAGTCGGCTTTTTCATAGTATTTCCTCCCTTGGGAAGGTTATGCAGCAGGAAGCGCGGCCCTAAGGTCGAATACAAAGATAAGAAAGAGTGCTATTGGCTTTTTATGCCAGGAAAAAGGAGCAATTTTACGTGACTTTATCCCAATATGATATAGCCCAGCAGACTGAGCGCCTCCTGCGCCGCCGCTGGCTGGTCTGGGCGGTATTGGCCTTTTGTTTTGCCATTGTCTTTTTTCATCGGGTGTCGTTGGCCGTGGTATCCGACCAACTCATGGCCGAATTCAATCTCGGGGCGGCGGCCCTGGGCAATCTGGGTGCCGTCTATTTTTACGTCTATACCGCCATGCAAATTCCCAGCGGTATCTTAGCCGATACCACCGGGCCGCGGCTGACGGTAACCGCGGGGATGCTGCTGGCCGCCATGGGCGCGGCTGTATTCGCCCTGGCTCAAAGCTTAGCCGTAGCTACTGCCGGCCGCTTTCTTACCGGACTGGGCGTGTCGGTGGTTTTTGTGTCGGTCCAAAAAGCCCAGACCTATTGGTTCCGGCCGCGGGAGTTTGCCACCATCACCGGCCTCACTTCCACCGTGGGCAACACCGGGGCCATCTTGGCTGCCACCCCCTTAGCTTTCCTGGTGGCCGCTATCGGCTGGCGCAACTCTTTCTTGGTGGTGGCCGTGTTGGGATTAATTGGCGGCCTAGCCTGCTGGTTGCTGGTTCGAGATCAGCCTCAAAACCTGGGGCTACCGTCCATAGCTGAGCTGGAAGCCTATGAAGCCGGAGCCAAACCGCCGGTGAACCAGCCAGCCACAGCGGTTCCTTTCCGGCAGGCGCTGTCTCAGGTGCTTCACAACCGCTATTTCATCCCGCTGTTTGTTGCTGCTTTGGGCTTTAACGGAGCGCTCCAAAGCCTCACCTCCATGTGGGGCATACCCTACCTGATGCAAGTTTACGGTTTAGGCCGAACCCAAGCCTCCACCTACTCTTTACTAGCCGGCCTGGGCACCGTCATTTCCGGGCCGCTATCCGGCCTAATTTCCGATCGACTCCAGCGCCGCAAACCGGTCCTGCTTACCTTTTGCGCCCTACCGCTCATTGCTTGGAGCATCTTGGTCCTGTGGCCGGGGAAAATTTCCTTGCCCTTGTTAAAACCGGTCTTTTTCCTGGCCGGTTTGGGGACCGGCGGCTACCTGACCGTGATGGTGCTCACCAAAGAGCTGAACCCACCGGCCATTGCTGGCCTGGCCACCGGCACCGTCAACACCGGCGCCTTCTTAGGCGCTGCCATCCTCCAGCCGTTAGTGGGCTTTGTCCTGGATGCCACCTGGGATGGCACCGTGGCGGCCGGCGTGCCGTTATATTCGCTCACCGGGTTTCGCCGCGGATTTAGCATCTGTCTGCTAACAGTGGCTGTAGCTTACCTTACTGCTTTGCGCCTCCCGGAGACCGGTGCCCGCCACTTGTTAACTGACGACGATTTGCTGCGGGAGCACCCGGCGATCGGGGGCCGGTACGAGTCCACCGACTAGAATCCTAACGGCCCAAAGTCAGTATGATTAGTTAACACCTGACCCCTGACCGAAATTGGCCCCGAGGGAAAGGAGGGTGGCTGATGTCGGTGAAAATAATACTGGCGCTGCTCTTTTCTATTACTGTCTGGGGCGGATCCTTTCCCGTGGCCAAGCTGGCCCTGGAGGAACTGACACCTCTTAACCTGGCTGCCCTTCGCTTCACTGTGGCCTCGCTGCTTTTCATTCCAGTGGTACTGCTAGTCCAGCGGCGGCAAGATGAGCCCGGTATTCCTTGGCCTTCGCGGCCCGACCTGTTGCGGCTGAACGGTTTGGCTTGGCTGGGGGTCACCATCCATTTCCTCTTGCAATACAGCGCCGTGGCCCGTACCACCGCCTCTAACGCCGGCCTCATCATAGCTATTTCGCCCCTGTTTGTGGTCCTTATCTCCAACTTCTGGCTCAAAGAACCGTTTACCTGGCGCCAACTGGTGGGCATCTTGGTGGCCAGCTTCGGGGTGGCGGTGGTGATCAGCCGAGGCACGTTTCAGTTCAGCTTCGGCAGCCAAACCCTGCAAGGTGATCTGATTATGGTGGTGGACGCCTTCTTTTGGGCCCTGTTTTCCATCTGCGGCCGAGAAATGATGCGGCGGCTATCACCTCTCATTACCACCTTTTACGTTACCGTCTTGGGCACCGTCTGGTTTTATCCCTGGGCCCTGCCGGCCGGCCTCTGGACCCAAGTCACTTCCCTGTCGGCTACCGGCTGGTTGGCAGTTCTCTTTTTGGGCGTATTTTGTTCCGTGGGCGGCTACTACTGTTGGTACTGGGCCCTATCCCAGGTAGAAGCCAGCAAAGTGGCTCCGTTTCAGTATCTACAGCCCATGGTATCGTTGGCTCTATCAGCCCTTCTTTTGGGAGAGCGGATTTCCCCGCTGGTTTTTGTCGGCGGTGCCGTACCGATAATCCTGGGCCTGAATTTTCTCTCTAAACCTTGACGACAGTCCCGAAGCATGATACAATTCATCCAAAGTTAATATATTACCTCATCCCAGAAATGGCTGTAGTGTTTCCCGGGATGGGGTAGAGGTTGCGGGAGATCATGAGTACCGGCAGGGAGCAGGGCAGCTATGAATTGCCGGGAAAGGGGTCACACCGCCGAAGTCGGTCGCCGGCTGCTGGCGACACGGCTGGGGCTGCAGTGAATAACTGCAGAACTGTCACCTGGGGATTGACCGGATCACCGGGTGGAGAGCTATCCCATTAAGGGGAGAGGAGGGGGATGAGGGTGTTTTTATGTCCACCCCAAGATCCAAAACGCCGAAAACGGACAGGCTCATGACTTACCGAACACTAAGATACCGAGGTCCGAAAGCAGACTAAGGTCCGAAAGGGGACCAAGGTCTGGAAACAGACAAAAGTCCGAAAGGGGCGTTTCTAATGGATTTACAGACTGTAGGGTGGCTTTCTATTGTCCCGCCCTTCGTAGCCATCACCTTGGCTATTGTCACTAAGGAAGTATTGATTTCGTTGGCTCTGGGTATCTTTTGCGGGGCCCTGATTCTAACCGGCGGCAATCCGGCTACCGCTTTTACCAAATCAGTGGAAATCCTGATCGAGTCCATCGGCGATGCTGAATGGAACGTGCGCGTTATTCTCTTTGTAATGCTGCTGGGTGGCATTGTGGGCCTGTTGGCTCGTTCCGGCAGTCCTATTTCCTTTAGCCAGTGGGCAGTGAAAAAAGTAAAGAGCCGACCCCGTGCTCTGTTTACCACTTGGGTGCTGGGCGTTATTATCTTTATGGACGACTATTTCAACTGCCTAACCGTGGGCACCATCATGCGGCCCATTACCGACCGCTATCGCGTATCGCGAGCCAAGCTATCGTTTATTATTGATTCCACGGCTGCTCCGGTGTGTATTTTGATACCGTTGTCCACTTGGGTGGCCTACGTTATGTCGCTTCTAGTTCATGAATTCGGCCAGTACGGCATCACCTTAAATCCCTTCCAGGCGTTTATGTCTACCATTCCTTACAACCTTTATCCCTGGCTTATTCTAGGGATGGTGCTGGTCACTTCCTTTACCGATTTAGAATACGGCCCCATGGCCCATCATGAGCGCCTGGCTCTGGAAAAAGGCATCTTATATGACGAGTCCATGGGCTCTCCTCCGGGCGACGACTTTGCCCAAATGGAAGTGGCGGAAAACAGCCAGCCCATCGACCTGATCCTGCCTATTGTTACCCTGGTGGTGGGCACCATCATAGCCATGCTGATTACCGGCGGCTACGGCGAAGTCGGTTTCTGGGAAGCCATTATGAATACCGACTCAGCTACGGCGTTAGTTTACGGAGCCACCGTCACCATTATTTTCATGGTGATCTTTTACCACTTCCGCCGGGTAGTACCCGTCTCGGAGTCTATGAACGCTGTAACCCAAGGGTTTAAGTCCATGGTGATGGCGGTGTCGGTGCTGTCGCTAGCTTGGAGCATCGGAGCCATCTGTTCGGAGCTGGGCACCGGTGTCTGGGTGGCCGGCGTTGTATCCAAGGGCCTTCCGGCCATGTTCATACCGGCAGCCCTATTCCTCGCCTCGGCTCTAATTGGCTTTTCCACCGGCACTTCCTGGGGCACCTTTGCCATCATGATCCCCATTGCCGTGCCGTTGGCCCAGGCCGTTGACATCGCTTACCTGATTCCGTCCGTGGCCGCCGTGTTGTCCGGTGGCACCTTCGGCGATCATTGCTCACCCATTTCCGATACCACCATCATGTCTTCCACCGGCGGCGCCTGCCACCACGTGGATCACGTGAATACCCAGCTACCATATGCTGTCACGGCCGCCGCACTGGCCACAGTCGGTTTTATCACCACTTCCTTCCTGCCCAGCGGCTGGCTGGTACTGGCGCTCTCCTTGGCCCTGTTCTTTGTCGTTACCAAGTTCCTGCACGCCTTCTGGAACGACGGAGTACCGGAAGCACAAATGGCCCAGGAGCAAAGCGGCAGCTAAACCAAGTCAATATTGATCTTTTTCTCGGGCGGCCCTCTGTGGCCGCCCTGACTTATTACTGCATCGCGTTGCAAGGACAGGGCTTCGTCCCTGCCGCCAGCCGGACCACCGAACCATCGTACTATCCTTCAGGAAACCGGGCAGCCACAGAGGGCCGCCTTTTTATATACTCAGGTTACGTTGCCCATCCGCCCCACTATTTCTTCTTGACCTGGCAGGGAAAATGTGCTAAAAGGAGAATAACACCAGGTGGTTGACCAACCTGCTGTCTGACACATACTAGGGTGCGGAGGTGGGTACAAACGTGACCCAGGACAAGAACAAGCTGGCCCAGCTTACCCTAGCTGAGTGCCACCTACTGCTGAAATCGACCCGTAAACCCATGCACTTTCGGGACTTGTTAAACTCCGGCTGGAACAAAGTACAGCCTGGCACCGAACTTAGCGGCACTGTTTTAGCTAACCTCTACACCAACCTCAACTTAGATGCCCGCTTTGTGCCGCTGGGAAAAGGTCAATGGGGTTTGGCCGAATGGCAGCCGCGTTCGACGCGGTCCAGTATTCCAGCCACTTCACTTCTAGGAAAAACCTACCAGGACGACCGGCCCTCTAAATCGGCCCGGCCCGTAGGTACCGGCCTGGAGGAAGGAGACGAGGATTCAATTCCGGTGGAAGAACCGTTCTTTCCCCTGGAAGAGGACGAGGACGAACCGTGGGACGAAGAGGAAGGAGAAGACCACGAATAGGGGGGACAGTCTGTGAAGATCAGGTGGTACGGACATGCCTGTTTCTTAATTACCACCATAAGCGGTTTGCGGATCCTAACCGATCCTTTTGACGAAACAGTAGGGTACAACCTGCCTGGTATCAGTCCGGACATAGTCACTGTAAGCCACGATCATTTCGACCATAACGCTGTGGATCTCTTATCCGGCGACTTCGATCTAATCCGCACTCCCGGCCCGCATCAAGTCCGAGGTCTTACTATCCAGGGCTTGGCCACCTATCACGACGACGTTCACGGCACCAAACGCGGCGACAATATCGTTTACACCATCGAGGCCGACGGACTGCGAGTAACCCACCTGGGGGATCTCGGTCATACCCTGAGCGCCAGCCAGATCATGGCCCTGCGGCCTATCAACGTGCTCCTGGTTCCGGTGGGAGGCTTTTATACCATCAATGCCCTGGAGGCCAAAGAAGTAGTCCAGGCCATCAACCCCGATGTAATTATCCCCATGCATTATAAAACCCCGGTGATCAGTTTTCCCATCGCTGCCGTGGACGATTTTCTTACCGTTATGGGTGGGGGCAAGCGCCTACAGGCCACCACAGTACAGATCAGTGCCACCCATCTGCCGCCCCATGGCAGTATCATTGTCCTAGATCATGTCTAGCCAATGTCCTATAGCCAAGGCTTGACAGCCATGGTAGGCTTTAAGTAGAATGGGGAAGTGGTAGACTACCTGTAAGAAGTCATGCGCTTTCTAGTGCTTGCGTCAGCGCTTTTTTTTTGGACCGGCGCAAGAGTACTCAAAGGAGGACAGCAGGGTGGCAAAGTTTGTTTTTGTAACTGGCGGCGTTGTTTCTTCTCTGGGCAAAGGTATCACCGCCGCCTCTCTTGGACGGCTGCTCAAGAGCCGAGGGGTCAAAGTATCTATGCTTAAATTCGATCCCTACATTAATATGGATCCCGGCACCATGAGCCCTTACCAACACGGCGAGGTCTTTGTCTTGGACGACGGGGCCGAATGTGACCTGGACCTTGGTCACTACGAACGCTTCCTCGACCAAAGCCTTACTCGCCTCAGCAACGTCACAACCGGTCAGATTTACGGCACCGTGATCGACAAAGAGCGGCGCGGCGATTTTCTCGGCGGAACTGTGCAGGTTATCCCTCACATCACCAACGAGATCAAAGATCGCCTTCACTTGCTCGCTGCCGAGAGCGGTGCCGATGTCATTATTTGCGAAATCGGCGGCACCGTGGGCGACATCGAGAGCCTGCCCTTTCTGGAAGCGATCCGGCAGTTAAAGAGCGACGTGGGTCGCCACGATGTCCTTTATATTCACGTTACCCTGGTACCCTACATCAAAGCCGCCGGCGAGCTCAAGACCAAACCTACCCAGCACAGTGTCAAGGAGCTCCGGAGCATCGGTATTCAGCCGGACATTATCGTCTGTCGCACCGAGCGACCATTGTCCGACAGTGTTCGGTCAAAAATAGCTCTGTTTTGCGATACCGAAAAGCGCGCCGTCATTCAAAACACCGACGTGGCCTGCCTGTACGAGGTACCACTGGCCATGGCTGCCGAAGGGCTGGACGATATTGTGGTGGAGCGGCTGCAGCTTCAGTGCGATGGACGGGAACTGCAGTCTTGGCAAGAACTGGTACATCGGGCTACCAATCCGCTTCGGCGGGTTACCGTGGCTTTGGTGGGGAAATACGTGGCCCTGCACGATGCCTATCTGTCGGTGGTGGAGGCCCTCAATCACGCCAGCATCGCCAACAACGTCGGCGTGGACATCCGCTGGCTCAGTGCCGAGGATTTGGAGACCGAAGAGCCGGACAAGCTGTTAGCCGGTGTCCATGGCATTGTGGTCCCCGGCGGCTTCGGCAACCGCGGCACCACCGGTAAAATGCACGCTATCCGCTATGCTCGCGAGAGGGACATTCCCTACCTGGGGCTGTGCCTGGGAATGCAGTTGGCAGCGGTGGAATTTACCCGCCAGGTGCTGGGATTAGAACAGGCCCACAGCACCGAACTCGATCCTGATACACCTGATCCCATTGTGCACCAGTACCAAGGGCCGGAACCGGCTCCCACTCAGGGAGACACCATGCGCCGGGGTAAGCACCTTTGCCAACTGGTACCGGGCACTAAGACCTACGCCGCTTACGGGCAACCTAAAATCGAAGAGCGCTATCGCCACCGCTTCCAACTGAACAACAACTACCGCCAGCTCCTGGAAGAGGCCGGGTTTAAAGTGGCCGGCACATCCGCCGACGGCCGCCTGGTAGAAATCATCGAGCTTGAGGGCCATCCCTGGTTCGTAGGCACCCAGTTTCATCCCGAACTAAAATCCCGACCCAACCGGCCCCATCCATTGTTCCGCGACTTCATCGCCGCCACCCTAAACCAGCTATAAACAAAGGGCAGGACTTCGCGCCTGCCCTTCAAACGTGTTACATATGCCTGTGCACCGTACCATCTGGTACGGGCCGGTCTCTCCATACCGAAAACGGTTGCGGGCCCATCCTCACGCTCCGCGGCGCCCGCCCGTTTAAACTAATTTGTTTTCTCACTCCTGCGAAACTCTGATATAATAAACATAACCCAACCAGCAGGAGGCGAGGGCATGCTAGAGCTAGCCACCATCGAAGATACCGTCCAACACGTAGCCGAAGCCATCGCGTCGGTGTTAGAACTGGACGTAAGCATCATCGACCGCCGCTATGTGCGCCTGGGCGCCACCGGCCTCTACGCCGGGGCCCGTTTTTCTTCTGCTGCCCGCGACTCCCTGTTCGACGAAATCATGCAAACCGGGGAGCCCGGCTATATCGAAGACTCCCGCGACAGCGAGCTCTGCCGGCGCTGCGCAGGCCGCCATAGCTGCCAGGAGCTGGCTACTTTAGGCCAACCCATCTTCTGCCAAGGCCAAGTGGTGGGGGTTATCGGTGTGGTGGCTTTTAGCGCCGACCAGCGCCGCCGGCTCAAAGACCGGTCAGAGCACTTACACAACTTCCTCAGCCGCATGGCCGGCCTGTTAGAAAGCAAGCTAATGCTTACCCAAGCACTACAAGAAGAAGAACGGCGCAACCGGGAAGTGCGCGAGAACCATATTTCCTCCAGTTCCCACAGCCCCATCACCTTTGCCGACATCATTGGGCAATCCACCGCCCTGGTCCGGGCCAAAGGCTTAGCCGAAAAAGTGGCGGCCTCACCGTCCACAGTCCTTATCCGGGGAGAAAGCGGTACCGGCAAAGAAATGTTTGCCCGGGCCATTCACAGCGCCGGCCCCCGGGCCGAAACCCCCTTTGTGGCCGTGAACTGTGCTTCCATCCCCGAAAGCCTGTTAGAGAGCGAACTGTTCGGCTACGACCCCGGCGCCTTCACCGGTGCCCGGCGCGGCGGTAAAATAGGTAAATTCGAACTGGCCCAAGAGGGCAGCCTCTTTCTGGACGAGATCGGAGACTTACCCCTGCACCTACAGCCCAAGCTGCTGCGGGTACTGCAGGAGCGCTGTATCGAGCGCGTAGGCGGGACCAAATCCATTCCCATCGACGTGCGCATTATCGCCGCCACCCATCACAATTTAGAAGAGCTGATCGAAAATGGCTCTTTTCGCAGCGATCTCTATTACCGCCTCAATGTCATTCCCCTTGCCATACCGCCCTTGCGCCAGCGCGAAGGCGACCTGTTGTTCCTAAGCCACTTTTTTATCGATAAATATTCCAACCTTCTGCGCCGCCGTACCAGGGAGCTTAGCGCCGAAGCACTTGAGCTGCTTCGGCGACATCACTGGCCCGGCAACGTACGTGAACTGGAAAACGCCATCGAATACGCTGTTAACCTGGCTCCCGGCTCGGTAATCACCCCGGCCGATTTGCCGCCGTACCTGCGCGGTGAAAAAGCTAACGGCACCAACGGCTACAGCACGGCTGAGACGGCAGCGGCTTTAAGTGCTGGGGCTTACGACGAAGTACCGGCCGGTGCCACCTTAGAACAGATGCTAGCTAACTACGAAAGCCAGATTCTAAACCACTGTCTTGACGCCTACGGCACCTCGGCCGAAGCCAAGGCCCAAATCGCCCAGCGACTGGGCATCTCCTTGGCTACTTTGTACCGGCGACTGGCCAAACACAAAGACACACCGGCCTCATAATCGTTTCGCAAACCTGATAATATTTCGCATACCTGAGAAACCAGCGCACCTTCTTTTTGCAACCCTGAGAAAAGGAAGGGCGTTTATTTTTCTCAGTGGCCCTTATTCTTCGGCGACATGTCAGAGCTTCGGGTTACCGTTCTTGGCGAAGTGTGAGGTTACCGATTCGGAATAAGATCCTTCGGGCAAAGCCCTCAGGATGACAACGAAGTAGTGCTTTCATAGCAATGACATGGGTGTCTCATCCTGCGCATTCTCATGCCACCTGTCATACTAAGCATTCCCATGCCGCCTGTCATCCTGAGCAGTCCCTGCCGCCTGCGTTCCATGCCACCGCACCATCTCGTAGGGGCGGCTCTCGTGGCCGCCTGGCTCCCGATCAATGCTATGTTGGTGTAGTAGTATAGGGATTCGGAATAAGATCCTTCGGGCAAAGCCCTCAGGATGACAACGAAGTAGTGCTTTCATAGCAATGTCACTTTCCTGGCATACAACTTGCAATACTTCTATTATCGGCACATGACCATCAATAACAACAGAAAACAGTCAACATTGGGAACTAACATATTACAGTAACATATCATAGGAGGCGGTTGCCATGCAAACCCAACTTTTATCCGTATTGCGTGCGCAAGTAAAACCGGCCTTTGGTTGTACCGAACCGGTGGCCTGTGCTCTGGCCGTGGCCCGAGCCCGGGAGGCCCTCGGTAACATCGACTCCGTAGACAGTATCCAAGTTGTTTGCAGCCCCGGCGTGTACAAGAACGGCCTGGGCGTTGGCATCCCCGGTACCGGCGAGCGCGGGATCCCCATTGCCGCTGCCTTAGGTGCCCTCATCGGCCGCTCGGAACAGGGGCTGGAAGTGCTCTCTGCCGTGACGCTCGCAGTCGTGCACCAGGCCAAGGAGCTGGTGGAGCAGGGTAGGGTAGACGTAACCTTCGATCCGGCCTTAAGCGGAATATTCGTCCAAGCTACTGTGACCCGAGGCCAAGACTCCGCTCGAGTAATTATTTCAGGAAGTCATACTAACATCGTTTACGTAGAGAAAAACGGGCAGCCCATCTACGGCGAGCCCGTGCAGGAAACAGCCGCCACAGCCGTAGCTTCTGCCCCTGAATCCATTTCAAATTTAAGCTTATCCGATTTAGTGGATTTCATCGAAACCGTACCGGCAGCCGAGATCCAGTTCTTGCTGGACGGAGCCCGTATGAACTGGCAGGCGGCCCAAGAAGGTCTAACCAAAAGCGCCGGCCACGGCGTGGGAAAAACCCTAAAGACCATGCTGGATCAGGGTGTCTTAGGTGCCGATATGGCCACTAAAGCCCGTATCTATACCGCCGCTGCTTCCGATGCCCGCATGGGTGGACTACCCATCGCCATTATGTCCAGCGCCGGCAGCGGCAACCACGGTATCGAAGCCATCATTCCCGTAACCGTGGTCTGGGAAGAACTAAAGTTTCCCGCCGAAAAACTGGCCCGGGCCCTGGCCCTAAGCCATCTTGTCACTGTCTATATCAAAGAACATACCGGCAAAATATCGCCCATCTGCGGCTGTTCCGTGGCTGCCGGCGCCGGCTCCGCCGCCGCCTGCACCTGGCTGCTAGGCGGGGATGCCGCCGCCGTGGGCCGCGCCATCCAGAACATCATCGCCAGCTTAGCCGGCGTCTTCTGCGATGGCGGCAAAAACGGCTGCGCCCTCAAACTGGCCGCCACCGCCGCCGAAGCCGTCCTCGCCGCCAAGCTCGCCATCCGCGGCCTCAGCGCCGACCAACTGGACGGCATCATCGGCAAAACCGCCGAACAAACCATCGCCAACCTCGGCTACGTCAGCACCCACGGCCTGGGCCAAACTGACGCCGCCATCCTCACCGTCATGCAGGGCCATACGGGGTCAGGTGGGAACTAAGGGGGGGTAGAGTCAGTAGAAACGTCAAAGATTCAGCGGATTACAAGATGGGAAGGGGTGTGGTTGACAGCAAACTGAAGGCTCGGAAGCGCACAAAAAAATGGGTGCATCAACAACCCAACCCAAGACTATGTACTTCTTCTTCTGCAGTGCCAGCCCCTTGGCGTACGCGTAAAAGACGGAGTTCATACTTTTTCATATGCAGGGATCACCCGACCATACGAAGAATGAGAACAAGGAGGTTCACAAACAACGCGCCATCTCTTACCTGTGATTGGACATTGCTGTTTGTGGTGCTGCTGCTCCCGGTAATAGCCGTTGTCTCCAAAAGGTAGGGTAACGCACCCATCTCTTCATTGTTTTTAGTATACCTGCATAACTAACTATAAAAATAGCGCACAGGCAACCGGTTCCGCAACATTTTTTGCCTGATCGCAGTGAAAGGAATGGTCATAAAGATGAAAAGAATAGTTGCCTTAACCCTGGGATTCCTGATGATTTTCTCCCTCACGGCCTGCTCAAACAAAGGCGACGGGACGAAGAAAGATGTATCGGCACCTGAGGTGCAAGATTACAACATTGCGGTTTGTATCCCCATCACTGGTACGAACGCAACCTATGCGGCTTACATCAAGAATGGCCTTGAGATGGCTTTGGCCAATCTTGAAAAGCGTGGCGGCCTCAACGGCACCGGCGGCAAAATAATTCTGGATTTCTATGACGACTGCAACGATCCCAAGCAGGGGGTGGCCCTCGCCGAGCGGATCGTCGAGGACGATAAGTATCTATGTGAGATCGGCTCCTTCGCGTCACCTGTTTCGCTAGCTGCTGCTCCGATCTACAACGAAGCCGAGATGGTTCAGTACGCGCTAACCTCTTCCAATACCCGGTACCTTCCGATCGGTAAGTACTGTTTCTCACTTTCCACAACCCAGGATGTCTCCACCACCAATCACGCTGACTGGCAGGTCAACTACCTTGGCTACAAGACCTTTGCAGTCATCCATTCCAACGACGACTGGGGCAACGAATCCTTTGACTTCTATAAGAAGGCCATCGAGGCCGAGGGCGGCACCATTATAGCGGAGGAATCCTACATCGCTGGATCGACCAATGATTTTACAGCTATGCTGACCACTCTGAAGACCATCAATGCCGACGCTGTTATGACCTTCTGCGGCGAGGACGACCTTGTCATGATGATCAAGCAGGCCGACATGCTCGGAATCGATTTCAACTGGCTCTCCTCCAAGAAATGCTGCTCGGCCACGGTCATCGATCAGCTTGGCGAGCTGGCGGAGGGTCTCTATAGTCTTAACAACGCTCTGAAGAGCAAGGAGAATAAGGTGTACGCCGATTACTATGAGGAGTATATTAAGGTCTATCCTAGCTCTGAGACGACCCAGAAGTATGTCGACCAATCTTACAACTGCATGCTGACTGTTATCTGGGCGATCGAGAACGGCGGAGTCGACCGCCTGTCCTTCCGTGACAAGCTTGCTTCGCTCAGTAATTTTATGGGCGTACAGGGCACTATCAGCTTTGACCCCGATACCCGCAAGGTGTTCAACGAGGAATATCTAGCCCAGGTCCAAAACGGCGTCTGGGTGAATATCGACACCAGCAAATAATCAAAATTGAACCTTCACGAATAACAATTGTTCAATGCTTTTTTCGGAAAGGCCAAGTCTCTCAAGTTCATTACGATTTGGCCTTTCCAAACCAATTATAGGGAATTGTATTAGATTGCAAGGGAAAGGGATAAACATGTTCTTTCAACAGCTAATCAACGGGATATGCTTGGGTAGCGTGTACGCCTTGACTGCTGTCGGTTATTCCCTGGTGTTCAGCGTTGTAGGTCTGATTAATATGTCTCATGCTGCTATTTACATGTCCGGTGCCGTCTGTTTTTCCATGTTCTACAACCTTGGGGGTAGCAATGTGCCGCTGATCGTGGTTTTTCTGATCGCGATGATCTATGCGGCAATAGTCGGACTGACCATTGAACTGCTAGCTATTCGTCCGATTCGCGAAAAAGGAGACGGCATGGTTTATGCGATCATCAGCTCCATTGGAGTCAAAACAGTCATTGAAAGTCTGTGTCAGATTATCTTTGGAACTGAAATCCGCGCTTTTCCGACCATTTTAGAAGGACGGTATGTAGAGCTATTCGGAGCGCGCATGATGGCCATCCAGTTTGTGATGCTTGGCGTCACGCTGTTTATTATGGTTGTTTTAGGTTATTTTACTATGAAAACCAAAATGGGGATGGGCTTGCGCTCGGTGTCTCAGAATTTGCGTGCTGCGAATCTCATGGGCGTTCCGGTCAACAAGGTCGTTGCGCTGGCGTTTGCCGTCGGCTCGGTGCTGGCGGCGATCGCAGGAGTCTTATCCTGTATGTACTATCAGACGGTGCAGGTTAACATCGGTGGCGTCATCGGGCAGAAGGCATTTGCCGCGACAGTGCTAGGCGGGATCGGCTCCCTGACCGGTTCGGTCATCGGCGGGTTTATTATTGGTATTGCAGAGATGTTAACCGCTGGTTATATCAGCTCGAGCTATCGCAACATGGTTGCGTTCGGCATTTTGATTATTGTACTGATCTTTAAGCCTACCGGCATCTTCGGCAAAGCGGAAAGTAAAAAGGTGTGATTGATGTTGAAGAAGAGAATTAGACTTTCAACCATCATAAGGATCATTCTGATCGTTGCTGCTTTGCTGGTCCCCTGTCTGCACCTAAAAAAATATATTATGCGGATTCTTATTACGGCGGGGATCTATATGATCCTGGGCATGAGTCTGAATCTCGTGATGGGTATCGGCGGCATGGTTTCTTTAGGACAGGCCGTATTTTACGGGATCGGTGCCTATTCGGCGGCGTTGATCACACTTAGACTGTGCTGGCCACTTTGGTCCGTGATCCTGGCAACGATCGTAATCTCCGGCCTCAGTGGGTTTCTGCTGTCGATTCCGATGGGGCGGGTCACTGGACGTTATGTAGCCATTATCACGTTGGGGTATTGCGAGATTATCAATCTGATCCTCATCAATTGGCAAAGCTTGACGCGCGGACCCGCAGGGCTGATGAACATTCCCCGTCCCGTCACCTTGGGGTATCAGCTCAAATCCAGTAATTCATATTACTATTTCGTGTTAGCTACTGTGTTTATCGTTTACACAGCCATCGGCTGGACTTTAAATTCCAAGCTTGGACGTAACCTGAGGGCGATGAAGGAAGACAGTATTGCGGCTGAGGCGATGGGCATCAACATTTTCCGTCAAAAGATGATTGTGTTTACGATGTCAGGCGCGGTAGGCGGTATCGCTGGCATGCTTTATGCATTTAACATCGGCTACATCGACCCTACCAATTTTACCAACGTCGAATCCCTGGCAGTAGTCAGCATCGTGACCGTCGGTGGCCTTGGTAGCATGTTCGGTACCATTATCGCCTCCTTTGTGCTGACAGTGATTCCCGAGATGCTCCGCGGTTTCTCTGAGTACCGCCAGGTGCTGTACGGTGCGGCTCTCGTCCTTATTGTTCTGCTCGACCACAGCATTCCGGGCACTCGCTTCAAGCGATATCTCAGCGATCAAACCGACAAAGTCAAGAGCAAATTCCTGCAAAAAATTGCCAAGATGGAAAGGAAAGGGAAAAATGACAGCGCTGTTAGAAGTTAGCCATCTACAAATTGTATTTGGCGG
>LSQX01118683.1_pt1 | contig 30050 bp, 33 predicted proteins | sample 654561 | NCBI WGS metagenome assembly LSQX01 (sample SAMN04489861, study PRJNA283612) | anaerobic digester metagenome | isolation source: 4 biogas reactors fed with cattle manure at either 37C or 55C with and... | place: Denmark: Kongens Lyngby | collected 2014 | reverse complement strand
CGCGTTTTTTAGCCCAAAGGGCTAAAAAATACGCTATGAGGCAGGGGCTTAGGCATTTGATAAAAGATGCAAGGTACTTTCACTCTCATTTCTGACGGGTAGCCTGAAAAAGCCTGCTTGGTACTTGCGGTTGAAGCGGTTGCTCATTTGGTTACATCCATTAAAAATATGGGAGGCATCCTGCCACTTTACATTTCGATCCCGATAAACCAAATTGCAGAATAAAAGTAAATGAGCAAAGCCACCGCATCGACGATGGTTGTAATCAAAGGGCTTGCCATTATTGCCGGATCCAGCTTCAGCTTTTTGGCTACAAGTGGTAATACACCGCCGAGTACTTTCGCTATCATTACTGTAAAAAAAAGAGTAAATGACACAGTTAATGCAATGGCAAATGGATAGCGTTCCAGGAAATAGATCCTTAAAAAATTGAATACAGCCAGAGTTATGCCAACAATAAAACTGATTCGTATCTCCTTCCATACCACCTTTGCAATATCCTTGAATTCCACTTCTCCAAGAACGATGCTTCTGATGACAAGGATCGAGGCCTGCGATCCCGCGTTTCCTCCGGTATCCATCAACATCGGTATAAAAGCGGCTAGCACTACGACCGATTGCAGTGCCGATTCAAAGCTTCGGATGATAAGCCCGGTAAAGGTTGCTGAAACCATTAATACCAAAAGCCAAACAATTCGCTTGCGAGCCAATGAAAAAACACCGGCATTAATGTATTCTTCTGATGTCGGCTGTACAGCAGCCATTTTGTAAATATCCTCGGTTGTTTCCTCTTCAATTACGTCAACAATATCATCAATGGTAATAATTCCAACCAGCCGCTGCTCATGATCCACGACCGGCAATGCAAGCAGGTCATACCTCTTAAAGATACCAGCAATCTCTTCCTGATCATCGTGCGTGTTGACAAATATAGGCTCCTTCACCATGATGTCTTTGATAATTTTATCAGGCGAAGACAACACCATATCTTTCAGAGATACCGTCCCCTCAAGATGCCTTTTGGCATCTATGGCATAGCATGTATAAATGGTTTCCTTGTTGGGCGCGGTCCTTCTGATCTTTTCAATTGCTTCTTCGACAAGCATCTCCTTCTTCAGGCTCACAAACTCGATTGTCATGATGCTTCCAGCTGAGTTTTCAGGATACATCAGAAACTGGTTTATTAACTTCCGTTCAACCTCGCTGGTGTTTTGAAGAATTCTTTTTACAACATTTGCAGGCATCTCTTCAAGCAGGTCTACCTTATCATCAAAGTATAAATCGGCAAGAATGTCGGAAAGCTCTTTTTCATTCACCAGTTGGGACAGACCCGCCTGCAGTTCTGTTGAAAGGTAGGCAAAAACATCGGCGGCTATTTCCTTGTGAAGCAGCCTGAAAACAATCAGAGCCTGTTTTTCGTCCAGTCCGTTTAAAAATTCTGCAATATCTACAGGTTGAGTATTTGCCAGCTCAGTTTTCAAGAGCGTGTATTTCTTTTCAGTCATTAGCAGATTGATTTTTTCATAGTTCAAATGAAGCACCCCCTTCTTTTCTGGTTTACAGAAGCTTAAAGTATAGGAAACATGCTTAAAATTGGGATGTTCAGATTTCATTCTGCTGTCTGTTTACTTTAAACTCCGAAGAACAACCCGAAGGAAGGCTTCCGAAAAGAATGGGATAATTAAACGACCCAATTGCAGGGCAGCAGAATAAAGCCTGGAAAAGTTTTTATGCCTCTATTATGACTACTTGGGCCAGAATCCATTCTACCACCCCCCATTACCTTATTTTCGATTGGTAATACATGATATGATTAATTATGGAACTACGTTAAGAGTATACACTTGCCCCGCATAATGTGCAACTAAAATTTTCAGCGGGGCCTCCGCTGCACCTTTAGTGGGGGGATTGAACGCGATTAAGGTGAGAATCTGTTTATCCCACGGCTAAAGAAGCAGGGGTCTTAGGAGTATTCGATAGAACTGAATGATGAAAGTTTACAGAACATAATCGCAGCTTTCAATGTAGTTGATCAAAAGGCCCCTCAGATGCCGCTCAGAAGACGCCGCTTGACTGCAATTTGATAAAAACAACCATCTTGACAGACAGCACAAAGTATGTTAAACTTAATCCTGCTTTGCATGTAAGGCTTTTTTTTATGTATGGATAATTTTATGCGGTTACCGTTGCCATCATGCAGGCAGCGTCTGCAATTAACAGCTGTTTTTACGAACAGGCAATAAGGGGTGTGGCACATGAGAGTTAAGATTACCATGGCTTGTACCGAATGCAAGCAAAGAAACTATGATGGTATTAAAAACAAGAAGAACGATCCGGACAGACTGGAAATGAACAAGTACTGCAGGTTCTGCCGGAAGCACACAGCACACAAGGAAACAAAGTAAGCACATCGGTGATTTGTATACCGTTTATCTCCCTTACAGGGAGTATTGTGCATACCAGGAAACGAATCAGCGCGGGGCTATCCGCGTAGAGTTGGGAGATGTTTTCAATGGCTGAACAAGAGAAGCAACAATTGGAAAAGCAACAAAAGGAAAAACTGCAGAAGGAAAAATCACAGAAGGAAAAGAAGCCCAGTATCTTTCAGAAGCTCGCGAGGTTTGTCAAAGACATCTATTCTGAGTTGAAGAAAGTACTTTGGCCATCACGGAAACAGGTAATCAACAATACCCTTACCGTCATTATTACTTGCCTTGTACTGGGCGGTGTTATTTGGATTCTGGATTTCGCTTTAGGGCAGTTGTATACCCTGGTGTTTGCGTAAACCGGGAAGCACCGGATTCTATGAAGGAGGGCAGGAGCTTGTCTCCGCATTAAGATGGCTGAAGAAGCAAGCTGGTATGTTGTGCATACCTACTCCGGTTATGAGAACAAGGTAAAAGCAAATCTGGAGAAAATTGTTGAAAACAACCCTCATTTGCAGGATTATATTGTAGATATTGTTGTTCCCATGGAAGAGCAGATCGAGATCAAGGACGGGAAGAAGAAAGCGACCCTGAAAAAAGTTTTCCCCGGATATGTTCTTGTGAAGATGTTTATTAATGATGAATCCTGGTATGTTGTGCGAAACACCCGTGGTGTTACGGGCTTTGTGGGTCCTGGGTCCAAACCCGTTCCATTGTCCGAGGATGAAATTCGCGCGATGGGTGTCGAGCAGTTTGAAACCGTTGTTGATTTCAAAATCGGCGACAGCGTCCGTGTTATTGAAGGACCTCTGGAAAGCTTTATTGGCACGGTTGAAGAAATCAGTATGGACAGGAAAAAGGTTCGGGTTTCAGTTTCCATGTTTGGACGGGAAACCCCCGTGGAGCTCGAATTTACGCAAATACAAAAGCTTTAAACCCTTTTGGGGTAATTGACGCAAGTAAGAATCGAATCTGTTTCCCGGTATGAATCATCAGGCTCTTTGCAGGGGCTTTGGGGATGAAGCGTGGGAATAGAGATAGCTGCCAGTTGGCAGTATTTTTCTGGGAGGTGGACTATTATGGCAAAGAAAGTGACGGGCTATGTAAAGCTCCAAATACCTGCAGGAAAGGCAAATCCTGCTCCACCGGTTGGACCAGCTTTAGGACAACATGGTGTTAACATTATGGGTTTCTGTAAGGAATTCAACGAGAGAACGGCAAAGGATGCCGGGCTGATCATTCCGGTTGTAATTACCATTTACGCAGACAGATCTTTTACTTTTATCACAAAGACTCCGCCTGCAGCTGTGCTGATCAAGAAAGCATGCAAGATCGAAAGCGGTTCTGCGGTTCCGCAGCGTGACAAGGTAGCAAAGCTTTCAAAGGAAGAACTGAGAAAAATTGCAGAGATGAAGATGCCCGACCTGAATGCCGGAAGCATTGAAGCTGCAATGAGTATGGTTGCCGGTACGGCAAGAAGCATGGGCGTTGTGATAGTAGATTAATTCTGTACAACGTGGGAGGGGTTTGTCCCCGAAATTCAACCACAAAGGAGTGAATCGTTATGAAAAGAGGAAAGAAATATCTGGAAAGCCTGAAGCTCGTTGACAGAACAAAGCTGTACGATCCGACAGAAGCTTTCGATACAGTACAAAAAGCCGCAACAGCGAAGTTTGATGAAACCGTTGAAGCGCATATTCGCCTGGGTGTCGACTCAAGACACGCCGATCAGCAGGTCAGAGGCGCTGTCGTACTGCCTCATGGAACCGGTAAGACCGTCAGGGTGCTTGTGTTTGCCAAGGGCGATAAGCTAACCGAAGCGGAACAGGGTGGAGCCGATTATACCGGTGGTGAAGAGTTGGTCACAAAAATCCAGAAGGAAAACTGGTTTGAATTTGACGTGGTTGTTGCAACCCCGGACATGATGGGTGTTGTCGGAAAGCTCGGCCGTATTCTCGGCCCGAAAGGCTTAATGCCAAACCCGAAAGCCGGAACTGTTACCATGGATGTTGCCAGAGCTATTACTGAAATTAAAGCCGGTAAGATCGAATATCGTCTGGATAAAACCAATATTATCCATTGCCCCATCGGCAAGGTGTCCTTTGGCACACAGAAGCTGCTTGATAACTTCCGCACCCTCGTCGACGCCGTCATAAAGGCCAAGCCCGCCGCTGCCAAAGGTCAATACCTCAAGAGCGTTACAGTGGCATCTACAATGGGGCCGGGTGTAAAAATCAACCAGCAAAGAGTCATGGATTAATAGTTCTTTACAAATAGAACATTCTGTAGTACAATATTTTTTGTGCGAAAAATGCTGATCCGGTGAAACGGCTCGGCAGGAAATGAATATCGGCCATAGACAGCAGGAACCAGTTGGTGTAATGTATAACATCCTGCCGAGGTAAGCAATCATCGTTAATATGCTTGTAAGCAAGCATATTAACAGGGCTTTTAAGTGAATGAGCCCTCTGCATGTCTATGGTTATCCTTGAATGCAGAGGGTTTTCTGTTATTCCGGGATATATGATTTTTAAGGTTTTTACCTTTTAAATACCCGGGTTGTCCGGGGTAATTAACCAGCAAGGAGGTGCAACAGATGCCAAGTGAAAAAACCCTAAACACAAAAAAAGCGAAAGTGGAAGAATTGTCCGAAAAGCTAAAGCAGGCCAAGTCTTTCGTTTTGGCCGATTTCAGGGGGCTTACTGTTGAACAGGATACTCAGTTAAGAAAAGCCATGCGCGAAGCCGGAATTGAGTATACCGTTACAAAGAACTCCATTGCCCGTTTTGCAGCGAATGAAAATGGTTATAACGTATTGGACGATTATTTGAAAGGTCCTACCGCCATCGCGATCAGTATGCAGGATCCGGTAGCACCATCAAAGGTTCTGGCTAAATACGCCAAAGATTTTCAAAAGCTGGAGATTAAGGCCGGAGTTGTTGAAGGAAAATTCATAGACCTGGAAGGCGTTAAGGAAATTGCCAACCTGCCATCCAAGGAAGAACTGGTGGCAAAGACAATGGGCGCATTGGCGGGTCCCTTATACGGTATCGTCAGTGTCCTGAACGCAAATATCCGTGGTCTGGCAGTAGCGCTGAATGCTATTGCAGAGAAAAAGCAAGCTGAAGCTTAAATTAAAAATGATATGGAGGGTATTATCATGAGTGAAAAATTAACAAATTTGATTGAAGAAATTAAAGGCTTAACCGTTCTCGAACTTTCCCAGATGGTGAAGGCTCTTGAAGAAGAATTCGGTGTTTCCGCTGCTGCTCCCGTAGCTGTTGTCGCTGCTCCTGCTGCTGCCGCTGCTGCTCCGGTAGAAGAAAAGACCGAATTCGATGTTATCCTGAAGGATGTTGGTCCTGAAAAGATTAAGGTTATCAAGGTTGTTCGTGAAGTTACCAGCCTTGGCCTGAAGGAAGCAAAGGACATGGTTGATGGCGCTCCTTCCACCGTAAAGGAAGGCATTTCCAAGGACGATGCAAACGCTATCGCTGCAAAGTTCAAGGAAGTTGGAGCTACCTGCGAAGTAAAATAATTTCCGATTTGGCACAGAAGCCTGCATGAAAATGCAGGCTTTTTGCGATCGCAAGCAATCGCTTCCGTTGTTATAAGATGGAATCTTGCGTTTTTTATTAACTGATGTTACGATGATTGAAACGCTTATTAAGATTTGATAGAGGTGTAACAATGCTGAACGATCACTTAAGAATCAATGAAAAAGGAAATCTGGAGATAGGCGGTTGTGATACGACAGAGTTGGTGAAGGAATTTGGAACACCGCTGTATGTCATGGATGAGATGAACATCCGTCACAACTGCAGGCGTTATAAGCAGGCAATGGACATATTCTATGACGGCAATGGCCTTGTACTTTATGCCGGCAAAGCTTTCTTAACCATGGCCATGTGTAAAATCATCGAGCAGGAAGGCCTTGGGCTGGATGTGGTTTCAGGCGGGGAAATCTATACCGCCATAAAAACCGGTTTCCCGATGGAAAGGGTTTATTTTCATGGCAACAATAAAACACCCGAAGAGATTTCTATGGGGATAGAACATGGTATCGGGCGTTTTGTTGTGGATAATCAGACCGAACTGGAGGCCATCGAAAGAATCGCCGCTGAACAGAGTAAGCGTGTGAAGGTTTCCTTTCGCATTAAGCCCGGTGTAGATGCTCATACCCATGAGTTTATACAGACAGGACAAATTGACTCCAAATTTGGGGTGGCACTCGAAAACGGCGAAGCAGAAGAAATCATTGCGCTGGCAGCACGAATGAAGCATATTGATGTGGTGGGTGTCCACTGTCACATCGGTTCCCAGATATTTGCCCTGGAGCCCTTTGAAAGGACTGCTGAAGTGATGTTGAGTTTCATTGCCGATATCCGTGATCAATATGGCATCCATATTACCGAGCTGAACCTGGGCGGCGGCTTTGGCATTCAATATACGGAAAAGGATGAACCGCTGGAGTATGACCAATTCATTGAAGCCGTATCAAAGGTCGTAAAACGCGTTTGCCATGAAAAGGGGTTAGGACGGATGTATATGCTGATGGAGCCCGGACGTTCCATTGCAGCCCCTGCAGGGATTACCCTTTATCGTGTCGGAAACGTAAAGGACATCAAAGATGTACGAAAATATATCTCGATAGATGGCGGAATGTGCGATAACCCACGGTATGCTCTTTATCAGGCCGAATATACGGCACTTTTAGCCAACAGAGCTGCCGCAGCTAAAACCGAGATTGTTACCATTGCCGGAAAGTGCTGTGAATCCGGCGATTTGATTGCAAAAGACATTGCCATACCACCCGCAAAGCCGGGCGATATTATGGCAGTGCTGGCAACCGGCGCATACAATTATTCCATGGCAATGAATTATAACAGGAATGGAAAGCCTCCCGTGGTTTTGGTGAAGGATGGGAAATCACGCCTCATTGTAAAAAGGGAAGATTATTCCGACCTGCTCCGCAATGATATCTTACCCGTGGATTTGTAACGAGGCAAAGACATACCCCCACCCACCTCCTCGCGTATTTTAACCTTGATTTCACTGCAGAAACTCATTCCAACGAATAAAGATACATAATGGTATTTGAAAATCAACTTATTTCATGCATAAAATACCGAATTAAAGGTTTTTATGCATGAAATACGCTGATTTTCGAGTTAATGCAGTGAAATCAACCTTAAATGGTTGAAAATACGCGAAGAAGTGGGCGGGGGCTTTTTGTTTCCCCATTTAATGCATAGATAGCATCATAACCGTGAATACTTTGTTTATGAAGCTTGGAAAAAAACTGATGCAAGCCCGGGAAAAAACAAATATAGAAAACGCTTTTGCTGATGCGGAAGATGAGTTAGTCAATTCTGCAGTAAACACCAAAAACCTGAAGGAATTGCTTGAGATAAACAGTGACTTTGTTTTTCGTGAGTTGCTACTCGGAGAAGAGAGGAATATCCCTGTCACCTTGATGTTTTTTGATGGTCTGATCAATTCAAAACAAGCGGATGATGATATCCTTATGCCTCTGTTTCAGTCTGTCTGGAAAGACCGGAAGAAAGATGTGAAAGGCCTTATCAATGAAATGGAAAGCGGAATGTTGTATCACACGGTTCAAAAAACAAGGGTAAACCTGTCTGATTGTGTGAAGGATATATTGGATGGTTCTGTAGCTTTGGTTTTTGATCAGGTGGAGAAAGCTGTTACGCTGGAGATAAAAGGTTTTGAAAAGAGAGGCATTTCCGAGCCCACTGATGAAAACATCTTTAAAGGTGCTAAAGATGCCTTCATTGAGGATTTACGAACCAATACGGCCACTCTTCGCAGGAAAATCAAAACGCAAAACCTTGTTATTGAACAAACAAAGGCAGGGGTTCAATCGCAAACAGACATCGCCATTGTTTACATGAAAGATATTACAAACCCGCAAATTGTACTGGAAGCAAAAAAGAGACTGGATACGATCAACGCCAATGGAATTTATGAATTAGGAAAGATTGAAGAGTATTTGAGTGACAACAGAAATACATCTTTTCCTCAGATCATCAATACTGTAAGACCGGATAAATTCTGCGCAAATATAGCCGAAGGCCGGGTCGGTATCATCATTGACGGGTTTCCGACGGCCTATATTCTTCCAGGAACCCTTGTCACGTTCTTACAGGCTCCTGAGGATTATTCGCGGAATTATATTATTAGCTCCATCATCCGTATCATGCGTTACATTCTTGCTTTTATGACGCTTTTTTTACCGGGTTTTTATGTTTCAATCACGACCTTTCACCAGGAAATGATACCGACCGAGCTTGCTCTTGCCATTACCGCGAGCAAGGAAGGAGTGCCTTTTCCGGTATTTGTTGAGGTTATCCTCATGCTGGCAGCCTTTGAAGTGCTTGTGGAAGCAGGGATACGGCTTCCCAAAACCATCGGCCAGGCTGTTTCCATTGTAGGCGCGGTGATTGTTGGGCAGGCTGCTGTTGAGGCAAAGCTGGTTTCACCTGCTGTGGTTGTTATCATTGCGATTACTGCGATAGCCAGCTTTGCGATGCCTAATCAGGATTTTTCGAACGCTTTGAGGCTATGGCGGTTTATCTTTGTTTTTGTCAGCAGCGTCATAGGATTGTTTGGCTTAAGCCTTGCAGGTATTCTCTTGTTGAATCACCTTACCGATATGGAGGTATATGGAATACCCTATCTGTCGCCGTATGTAGGGCAGGACGGGCAGCAGCTGCAGGATTCCCTGTTCAGATTTCCATTTCCTTTACAAACCAATAGACCGATTGATTTGAAAACAAAAAACAAGAAAAGGGTTGGTGAACGGTGAAAAATAAAGCAATGCTGGTATTGATTCTTTTGCTTGTGGCGGTGCAATCGGGATGCAAAATATCGTTTTTCGGAAGAACAGAGATCAGCCAAATTGAGTTTATCCGTGCTATCGGTATCGATAAATCTTCTGAAAAGGATGGAGATGTCAGGTTAACCATTGCTACGCAGAGAATTCAAGGCGATGGTGCCGGAGCTGGGCAAAGAAAGCAGTCTAAAATTATTGTTTCCGAAGGCGAAACCGTTTTTGAGGCAGTCAGGAATTACTGGAACTCCATGGATAAGAGACCCTTTTGGGGTCATCTTGAATATGCGCTTATTGGTGAAGAGGCAGCGAAAGAAGGATTACTAAAATATCTGGATTTCTTTTGCCGTGATCCGGAAGTAAGGTTAAACATAAAGGTGTTTTTGACAAAGGGCAGCAGCGCAGAACGTGTGATGAACCAGGGGGGAGATGAAAGTAGATTTATATTCGAACAACTACAGGGTATTACGGAAAACCAGTACGGGCAATCGATCATTAATGTAGTTGATCTGGTAGAGGTGATGTATATTTTTGACAGGGAGCATTTATGCCTGTACCTTCCATGCCTGGAGCTGCAGCAAAAAACGAATTCAGATGTGCAGGGTGACGCGATGGATATTGTCATGGGTGGATTTGCATTGTTTGAAAGCGATAAATTGACGGCAAACCTGGATATGGAAATGAGCAGAGGCTTGAACTGGCTGAGAAACAAGGTCAAATCGGGCATTATTCCGGTAAAAAGTCCGCAAGGACATAAAGTATCACTTGAAATTATTGAAAGTAATGTGAAACTGAAGCCGGACTTGTTAAATGGAAAGCTGACCATTCATGTAAATGCATCCGTATTCAGCAATATTGGTGGGATCCAAACAAACGAAGATATCTTTACAGAAGAAGCGATTACCTTTCTGGAAAAACAACAGGAAATAGCAGTCCGGGAGGAAATTGAGGAAGTGATCCGTTTTGGCCAGGAAAGAGACATGGATTTTTTCAGCACAGGAGACGCTGTGTTCAAAAAATATCCCATCCAATGGGAAGATGAATTTGAAGAAAAATGGAAAACCTGCTTTTCAGAAGTTGTTTTTGATGTTCAAGTTGCTTCTGTCATTACCGTAACGTATAACATCATCCAGCCAAGCCGGGAAGAAAAAGGAGAAAAACCATGATTACATTTGCGTTGCTTGTTTGTATTGTAAGCATACTGGATATCAGTATGTTAGTAAAGGAAAAAAACAAAACCGGAATTTTTATTTTTATCGCAATCGCATTGATAACGCTGACGTTGGGGTATTTCTACTTCACGAAATCATCGAAGGACAGCTTTGCAAATTTATTCTTCCGTACGCTTAAAATTAGCTATTGATTTCACGGCATCTACTTGAAAATCATAGTATTTTATGCATAGAAACCACCATTTGGAAATTAATTCGCAGGAAAGGTGACACTAATGTTGGCGGACAGTAAGAAAATATCAACACGGCAGGCAGTTTTTTTGTTTATGATTACTATTTTCTCTCCTGCTGTCAGGCTGGTTCCATCTTATTGTGCACAAAGAGCAAATCAAGCTGCCTGGTTGTCCCCTCTGCCGGCAATAGCCTTGTTTTCGCTGCTAGTTCTGGTTTGGCAATCCATATATAAAAAACAAGGGGACAAGACAATGATGGATATCTATTGTGATATCACAGGAAAAATTCCAGGAGTCATTTTAACGGTATTCTATCTGATTTGGCTGATCCTTCTGATAGCATTATATGTGCAGTATTCTTCCTTCAAGTTTGTTGTGTCCGTATATCCCAACATGAGTGTCAGTATATTTTCCATTTCACTGCTGGCGGGCATTGCATATACTCTCCGTTGTGGTCTGACAACGCTTGCACGGCTGGGAGAGATTGTTCATCCGGCCTTGGTGGGAGTCTTTATTGTGCTTGTGATTTTGATGCTGCCAAATCTGAAACAGGATATGCTGATGCCGATATCTTACCGGAGCATCCTTCCGGTATTGGAGGGTTCGGTAAGCATCATCGGCCTTGTTTCCTATTTTTCATTTGTGTTTATTCTCGGTGACAGAATCAACAATAAGCAGGCAATCCGGAAGACAGGTCTTCAAACTGCAGTGTTTTTCGTCATAGTGTTTACCGTCCTAATCGCAATCACCATCGGAACCTTTAGCTCCAGTGTGGTCGCAAGAACACAGTTACCGTTCTTGATCGCGGTGAAACAAATTTCTCTGTTCAATACACTTGAAAAAATTGAATCCATTGTTGTTGCCATCTGGGTGGCTTCTGATTTCGTGTTGATCAGTCTGTTTAGCCTTTGTGCTCTGCACATTATGAAATTGTTGTTCAACCTGTCCAATACAAAGCACCTCATCAGTATCTTCTTGGTTATGATTTACATTATATCAGCCTTCTTTTCAGACAATCTCTTTGAGCTGCAGAAGCTTTCGGAAATCCTTTTTTTGCCTGGGAATATACTCATGGGTTTCATCATTCCGATATTCATTTTTGTCATCGGGAAAATCCGAAAGAAAGTGTAAGGCTTAAGCATGGACTGCCATCTGCTCCTGTTAAACCGCAATCAGGCGCAATGTGAGATCCTTCACTTCTTTCAGGATGACAGGCTGCGCCTGCTTATCTCTGAACAGTCCCCCATGACCCGGTGCCGTCAAACGATACGAAACCTTGGCAGGTTTCACAGGAGTAAAGAGAAAGCAAAAAAGTCAATTCAACAAGCCGTAAGACGTTGACAGATATCTCGTAAACGTCTATCATAAAAATGGTAATCACTGAAATCGGAGGTTCAAAGCTTGGCAAAACCTGTAGTTGCAATTGTAGGAAGGCCGAATGTCGGTAAATCCACTTTTTTTAATTATTTATCCGGACGCAGGATATCCATCATAGAAGATACCCCCGGCGTTACCCGGGACAGAATCTATGCTGAAGGAGAATGGCGCGGAAGAACATTCACTGCTATCGACACCGGTGGAATAGAACCCTTTACCGGTGATTTTATCAAGCAGCAGATGATCCGCCAGGCTGAAATTGCCATGGAAACAGCGGATGTGATCATTTTCATGGTGGATATGAAAACAGGGATCACCGCGGCAGATTATGATGTGGCCGTAATGCTGCGCAAATCAGACAAACCGGTGGTGGTTGCCGTAAACAAGGTTGATCAGGTAGGCGACATCCCTGCTGAAGCCTATGAGTTTTACAACTTGGGCATGGGGGAGATTTATACTATTTCCTCCATCCATGGGCTTGGGATGGGCGAGCTGCTCGACGCCGTTTATGAACACTTTCCGCCTGAGGCAAGTGAAGCCGAAGAGGATGATGTGATCAGGGTAGCGGTCATCGGAAAACCCAATGTGGGAAAATCATCACTGATCAACCGCATATTGGGCGAAGAACGGGTTATCGTCAGTGATATACCAGGAACTACGCGGGATGCCATTGACACGCCTGTAGAGAGAAACGGAAAAAAATACATTTTTATCGATACGGCTGGAATACGCAGAAAAAGTAAGATTGATGAGAATATCGAGCGGTATAGTGTCATCCGTTCCTGGACAGCCGTCGACAGGGCTGATGTTTGTATTATTCTGATCGACGCCCAGGATGGTGTCACCGAGCAGGATACCAAAATTGCCGGTTATGCTCACGAACAGGGAAAAGCAAGTATCATCGCCGTCAATAAATGGGACACGGTGGAAAAGGAAACGGGAACGCTGGAGAAAACCCGTGAAACCATCAGCAAGCAGCTGGAGTTCATGAGTTACGCACCTATCGTTTTTATTTCCGCTAAAACTGGACAAAGGGTCGAAAGGCTTTTTGAGCTGGTGGATTATGTTTTCGACCAGGCGTCGTTCAGGGTTCAAACCGGTATGCTGAACGATGTGCTGAATGAAGCTGTTGCCATGGTTCAGCCGCCTTCCGACAAAGGAAAGCGACTGAAGATATACTATATGACACAAGCGGGAATCAAGCCACCCAAATTTATCATGTTTATTAACAACAAGGAACTGATGCATTATTCCTACGAGCGATATATTCAAAACACATTGCGAACCAATTTTGGCTTTGAAGGCACTCCCATTCAGTTTATTCTGCGGGAAAAAGGCAGGGAAGACACCTGAACGGGATAGGAGGGGTTGAAGCATGCTGATGAAACTGATATTGTCCGTTCTTATCGGGTATCTGCTGGGCAGCTTCAATGCGGCACTCATTGTCGGCAAGGTGTTTTATAAGAAGGATATCCGCGAATATGGCAGCGGTAACGCAGGCACAACCAATGTGCTTCGTACCTTTGGCAAAGGTGCGGCGGCAGCAGTGCTTGCCGTGGATATCCTGAAAGGAATTCTGGCGTGCCTGGCAGGGCAGCTGCTCACAGGGAACATCGAAAATGTTGGCTGGGTGGGAATGTATCTGGCTGGTTTTGCGGCTGTGATTGGCCACAATTGGCCGGTGTTTTTCGGGTTTAAGGGCGGTAAGGGTGTTTTGACCTCCTTCGCGGTCATTCTCTATATAAGCCCGGTTCCGGCACTCATTTGTCTGGTTGTTTTTATCATTATCGTCAGCCTCACGGGGTATGTATCACTTGGTTCCATTGTTGCGGCTATTTTATGGCCCATTGTGTCCATCTTTTTTGATTTGCCTTCATTGATGCTGGTCATAGCGGTGCTGATGGTCGTCATGATCATCATCCGCCATAAAGAAAACATCACACGATTATTCCGGGGTACAGAAAAGAAGCTCAGCTTTAAAAAGAGCCCGGGTTGATTTGATTTGGAGAAAGATATGACGAAAATCTCGATTCTGGGCGCCGGAAGTTGGGGAACGGCGCTGTCAATTCTATTATGTAATAATGGCCATAAGGTAACAGTCTGGTCTGTTCTTCCCGATGAAGTGGAAATGCTGAAGCAGTATCGACAGCATAAAGACAAGCTTCCCGGTGCTATTGTCCCCCCTGAGGTGGTTTTTACAACTGATCTGAAAACCTGTCTGGACCAGGCTGCTGTTGTGGTTTTTGTGGTTCCCTCTCAAACGATCCGTGAAACAGCACGAAGGATTAAACCTTTTGTTCAAAAATCAACGATTGCGGTCATATGTTCAAAAGGTCTCGAAGAGAACACCGGCTTACGGCTGTCCGAGGTTGTGCAACAGGAACTTGGCGACGTAAGGGTGGTTGCGTTGATTGGACCCAGCCATGCGGAAGAAGTTGCCGCGGGGTTACCGACCACTGTGGTCGCCGCATCCACCGATCAACAGGCTGCCGAAACTGTTCAGGACATCTTTATGTCTTCCCGTTTCAGGGTGTATACCAGCTCTGATATTATAGGGGCTGAGCTTGGGGCAGCTTTGAAGAATATCATCGCACTGTGCGCTGGAATCAGCGACGGGCTTGGATATGGAGATAACTGCAAAGCCGCGCTGATGACCAGGGGGCTTACCGAAATTGCCCGCCTGGGAAAAGCCATGGGAGCCAACACAGATACTTTTTCAGGGCTGACCGGCATGGGGGATTTAGTCGTTACCTGTACCAGCAGTCACAGCCGTAACTGGCGGGCAGGTTACCTGATTGGCCAGGGAATGCCTCTGGAAAAAGCTCTTACCCAGGTAAAAATGGTTGTGGAAGGTGTGACGGCAGCAAAAGCAGCATATTCTTTGTCAAGCAAAACCGGGGTGAATATGCCGATTGTGGAACAGGCCTGTAAAATACTTTTTGAAGGAAAATCTCCTGCTGCGGCAGTGGGTGATTTGATGGCAAGAAGCAAGAAAAATGAAAGCGAAGATGCAGGCTGGTAAGTTCAGTTTTCAGTTGTTTTTTCCGATGATAATATTAATGATTTGGCTGCATTAACATGAACGGTTGCTCGGTGTTGGATTCTATAGAATAAAATACTTTTATTCATCGGAATCAGTCCATACAGTGAATTCTTCAGACGCTATGGGGGAAAGAATGAAAGTCGATTACATCAATCCGCTTCTAATCGCATCAAGCAAAATCATCAAGGTACTGGTACAGGAGGATATCACTCTGGGTCGATTATCCCTGTTGGATAACCATGATCTGGTCGATAGCCTTGCGATTATTATGTGGATGAATGGTGATTTTGAAGGCCGGTTTTTATTTGCTATCGAACGCAACACCGCCAGGCACATCGCCGGCATGATGATGGGCGAGGAGCTTGAGAGACTGAACGACATGGCGAAAAGCGCTCTGGCCGAATTAGCCACGATGATCCTCGGAAGAACAGGCATCATCTTCTCAGAACGCGGGATGGATGTAAGAATAACACCGCCCACCCTGGTTGAAGGAGACAGCATATACATATCCTCTTTGAAACAGAAAAAACGAACCATCATCAATATTCCGCTGGTCATGAGCCAGGGGAAAGTGATAGATATGAAAATTGAAAGCGGCGAGTTAATCCGTGATGCATAGGAATAGGGAATGAATGGAGAGTTGAGATGGAAAACGGATGGGGTGTCGCCTTATACTTTTCAGGGGTGGCAGCATGTTTAGGCCTGGCAACGGTTTTAAAACTGAAGGTGAAATTGTTTCAAAAGCATTTGATGCCTACGGCGATGGTGGCCGGCCTGATTGGGTTTATCGTCCTTCAGATTGCCAGGTATGGCTTTGGTTGGGTCAGTGAAGAGAAGCTTACTCAAATCCAGCATGAGCTGGGGTATTTGATTTCCCATTTGATGGCGGTAGGTTTTATCGCCTTGGCGCTGAAGGACAGAAGCAAAAAGAAGAATAAAAACATCTCCAATACGGGTTTTGCCATTGTCAGTACCTATATGGTTCAGGGAATTCTGGGCCTGGCGGTGTCTTTGGCACTGGTGAAGTTTGCTTTTCCCGACCTTTTCCCGCCATTTGGAATGCTGCTCCCCCTCGGCTTTGCACAGGGCTCCGGGCAGGCGGTCAATGTAGGTATCAAATGGGAAGAAGCGGGTTTCAGGGATGGAGCGAACATCAGCCTGGCCGTAGCAAATCTGGGGCTTTTATGGGCACTGCTTGGCGGGGTTCCCTATTTGAATTTCCTGCTGAAAAGAGTATATAAAAACCAACGCAAGTATGCCATCCACGAAGTGAAAAGTATGGAGCCGGAGAAAAGTACCCAGCACACCTCAACGATGCCCAAAAGCGTCCATATCGACGATTTAAGCATACAGCTTCTGCTAATCGGCTGTGTCTACCTGTTAACCTGGCTTTTCATCACGGGGGCGTCCAAATTGCTTCTTCCGCTGGGGGTCTTTGGAGAAACGGTTTCCGAGCTTCTTTGGGGGTTTAATTTTGTCATTGGTACCGTGATTGCGCTGGCAACCCGTTTCCTGATGGATAAGCTGCGGCGCAAGCGCCTGATACACACGAATTATGCAGACAATTACCTGCTGCAAAGAATTTCCTCGGCGTCTTTTGATTTCATGATCACCGCTTCTTTGGCAGCTATCTCCATCCGTGTGTTAAAGGAATACTGGGTGCCGATTTTGGTTCTGACCACCATTGGCGGGCTATTCACGATGGTATATACCTATTACATGGGAAGAATGATTTATAACGAAGATCAGCTGGAGCATATTGTCGCTCTGTATGGAATGTGGACAGGAACCATTACGACGGGGGTTGCCCTCCTTCGGGAAATCGATCCGTATTCCAGGACCGATGTGGCCGACAATCTGGTATTGGGCAGCGGAGTAGCCATATTGTTAGGTTTTCCAATGATGTTTATTCTGGCCCTTCCGATGCAGGCTTATTTAACAAACCAGCCAATATATTATGTCTTGGCCTTTGCTGCAATGATCATCATTGAAATCTTCATGCTTGTGCTTTTATTTAAGAACAGGCCGGGAAAAGAGTTACGAAAAAAGGCTTAAACCGTGTAAAAAAAGAGGGGTTTTAGCCCTCTTTTTCAACGACCATATCGGTGGGCTTGCTGCGTTTGAATTCAAGCTTTTTCTTATTGTCTGAATCGGACTCAGGAACCACCTCTGCCATTTTACAGTTTCCTTCAAAAATAGCACCTTCATCGGTGACCAGGCTGTGCAGCTCCATATCACCCTTCACGCGTGCGGTAGATTCCAGATGAAGATTGTTTTTAACATGCAGATTTCCGTTTACTGTCCCTGCTATTGTCAGGTTTTCTGCCCATATGTCACCCTGGATGACAGCGTTCACAAGAATCACTACATCCCCGACAGCCTTTATGTTTCCTTCTACCCGGCCTACTACCTTGAGTGAACTGTCAGACTCCACATTTCCGGTTAAGGTAGTGTTTTCGCCGATGATGGTGTCCATTGCGGCGGCAGCATTTTTCATTTTAAGCATTCCATTTACCTCCCAGGTTTTTTAGTTATCCGTCATCCGCTTGGAAAATACGGTTGAGGAAATTATACCCAATTTAGCGGTGATCATACACCGGAGCGGCAAACTATGGTTTTGTTCCGATAAAGAGGGTCGGATCAACCGCATTGTCTTTAATTCTAACTTCAAAGTGCAGATGCGGCCCGGTACTTGTGCCAGTATCACCAACTTGAGCGATCTTTTCGCCAATCATGACGGTTTGCCCTTTTTTCACAAGCAATTTCTTGCAGTGGGCATAGCGTGTTACAAGACCGTTTCCATGATCAATATCCACATAATAACCATATCCACCGCTTTTTCCGGCGAAAACAACCTTCCCGGACGCGGCAGCGTATATCGAGTTCCCTTTACTCCCTCCGATATCAACCCCGGTGTGATCCATAAACTTTTTGTAAATGGGGTGAAACCGGTTTCCAAACTCGGATCCAATACTCCCATTCGTAGGCCAGAAGGTGGGCAAGTGATCCAGATAGTTTTGCAATTCTTCCTTTTTCTCGGTTAATACACTAAAAACCTGGTCCCCTTGCTTCTCGTTATCTTCAAGAAAACTGATCAACGCCCGAAGCTCGGATATTTTTCCGATAAAAGCGGTTGATGTTGTGTTTGTTACTGATGAACGGCTGACTGTCAGCGTTTTCATTTCCTTATCGATATAATTTGTAGTCAAGTTCTGCAACAGATAAGAAAACTCATCTATTTTTTCTTTTGTCAGGGTATCCAGATCTTCAGCCTGAGCGATCTGCGCGATATTGTCCTCAATGGATTTCTGGTGCTCTATTAAGAGGGCAGATAATTCTTGCTGCTGCGTTTTCAGCTGTTTGTTTTCGTGAACCACAATGGTTAAATACGCCGACAGGGAAGCCGCAGTTATAATAAGTAAAGCCAGAAGAGACACTATTTTAAGGCGTATGTTGGAAACCCGCCAGGTTAACACCTGATCCGAGTTATGGGGGACCACCATCAGCGAGGTAACCTTCCCCGACCTGGCGGCTCTCCCTTTCCTGTGTTTTTCTTTCATTTCTGCTCCTTCTTTGCAGCCTGTGAAGCTTTACCCAACGAGAGAAAGGTTTCACCTGATGGTCATACTTCTGCTGCTTATAAAACAGATGTTGTTTCTCTATAGGATCTCGATACAAAGTATATCAAATGGGACCCAAAAACATACATTTTCACAATACATGATTTCAATGCGAGACTCGTTCCGATGATTTTCAGGTCCATGCAGCTCTCATTTGATAAATCACCAATGATGTTTGTTCCAACCGTACTTTAGTATTCATCTCTTTTTCAATGCTATGTTTTAAAACATTACAGTTTCTTTTCTATTATAATACAAAACAATATCAAAATGAAGAGAAATCAAGAAAATCATTATAAAATGATGAAAAAACGTTACTTCTCACAGGTAAACAGGCGCAGCCTGCTGAACGAAGTGAAGGATCTCGCATTACTCCTGACAAGATCCTTCGCTGCGCTCAGCATGACTTCGCTGCGCTAAGATAAAACACATACTTATGAGATGGGGTTATAGCTCGCCGTCTTTCAGAATGGTTTTCGCAAAATCACGGCAGAAACGCCCATAGTCGGATGACTACTACGGAAACATTGTGGTAGAATAAAACATGATCTAACCAGAAAATTTCAGGCATAAAGCCTATCTATCATAAAACCGTATGAGGAGAGCTAAATGAAGAAAAATGACATATTTGAACTGGAGATAACAGGGATGACCCATGAAGGGCTGGGCGTGGGGAAAAAGGATGGTTTGGCTGTTTTCGTCCAGGGAGCTATTGATGGAGAGTTGGTTCGCATAAAAGTGATAAAGATTGCGAAGAATTATGCCGTTGCAAGGGTGGAGAACTGGCTGCGAAAAAGTCCTCACCGGCAGGAGCCCTTTTGCCTGGCTTATAAGCGGTGTGGGGGCTGCAGCCTTCAGCACATGACTTATGAAAAACAGCTGGAATTCAAACACCGAGTTGTGAAAGACAACCTGGAACGGATAGGCGGATTTAAAGATATACAAGTGAACCCGGTCATTGGGATGGAAATACCGATGTATTACAGGAATAAAGCACAGTATCCCGTTGGAATGGGTGAGAGGGGCGTTATCGCGGGTTTTTATGCAAGGCGGAGCCATGAGATTATCACATCGGACAATTGTGGAATTCAAGATACGAAAAGCGAAGCAATCCGTAATGCTATCATTAAAAAAGTGAAAGAATTCGGTATAAGTCCATATGATGAAAATACAGGTAAAGGCTTACTGCGTCATATTATCACCCGCGTAGCGCATTCAACCGGCGACATCATGGTGGTGTTGGTGGTGACCAGTGAGAAAATTCCCCATCTCGATCAGCTGGTAAAACATATCCTCGAGAGGAATCCCCAAGTTAAAAGCATTGTACTAAATATTAATTCAAGAAGGGACAATGTCATTCTTGGGGACAAGGTGATAACAGTGTATGGTGAAGATACGCTGATTGACACCCTGGGCCCCTTTCAGTTTCATATTTCACCTTTATCGTTTTATCAGGTTAACCTGGTTCAGACGGCTGTTTTGTACGAAAAAGCTGTAGAATATGCAGCTTTGACGGGTAATGAAACCGTGTATGACCTTTACTGCGGTATTGGAACCATATCGCTTTTCCTTGCACGGCAAGCAAAACAGGTTATTGGTGTTGAGGTTGTGGAGGAAGCAGTTCAAGCCGCCAGGAAGAATGCGAAGTTGAACAGAATTGATAACACCGAGTTCCATGCCGGCTTGGCTGAAGAGGTTGTGCCCCGCTTGTACCTGGTAGGAAAGAAGGCTGATGTTGTTGTGGTGGATCCTCCTCGGAAAGGCTGCGATCTCGCACTCCTGGAAACAATGGTACGAATGCAGCCTGAACGGATTGTTTACGTGTCTTGCAATCCGTCTACATTGGCAAGAGATTTAAAGGTGCTGTGTGGGTATGAGTATTCAATTACTGCAGTACAACCGGTAGATATGTTTCCCTGGACGGAACACGTAGAAGCGATAATTCTGATGACACGTAGTGGTTCAAGCGAGAAAAAGTAGAGTTTGACCACAACATATAGTGGTTTAAAGCCGATTTTGGGGCCAAAAAACAGCAAAAAAATGACGTTTTTTGACCCCGAAAAAAGGGCAAAAATATAGATGACATCTTGAATCTGATACAAAATGAGTACTCTTTGGTGGTTTTGAAGATAACAAAGTGTAAATTGATTTTCGAGAGATATGCATCCGAATTGAATAAAAGTACAATAGGAATTTGTCTAGGAATGCGGTGATAAAAATGAATATCAAAGTTGAATTTTTTCAAGATGACTTAATTCAAGCAATTGGTGCAGGCATTTATGAGATTAGTATCAATCAAAACAACAAATCTGAAGTTCTTTATATTGGTGAGTCAGTTTTCGTTTTAGTACGATGTGCCTCTCATCTATATGAGTTAAAAAAGAAACCGGAATATTTTGGCTTTACAGACAAGACAATTGATAATCCAGGTATAACATTGAGATTCTGCTTAATTGAAAAAAACGATGATAGCGCATCCCGAAAAAAAAGAGAACTAGAATTAATTAAAGCAAGAAAGCCGTTAAGTCAAAATGGGATAAGTGATCGTCAGAAGAATGTGGAAGATAAAATAGAAGCACTTACGCAATTTTTAAATTATACTAATGAAATAGACTAGCGAAAGTAAGTGTCCTTCAAAGCAAATACCATTTTAGTAAAACCGTCATATTGGCGAGAAAATAAAAATTAAAACAAGCGGCAAGTTTTAGGTTGATACAACAGCCTACAGACTTGCCGCTTTTTTTATACCCAAAACCAGAAAGAGAGGAAGAAGAGGATGTCGAAATTTTTTATGTATGGCTCAGAGCTTCAAGAACTTGAACAGCTCATGATGCTCGTGCCGAATTTTTTACCAAGAAGAAGTGGGGTGATTGTTGTGCAGAGAATAAGAAATGAAGAAGTGCCAAGTGGATTTGAAAGAGACTATGAACATATCACGGCGTATTGTAGTTCGAATGGATCCAGTAGCTTCACAAATCAAATTGCCGGAGGCTACATTAATTATGAAGAGATTGTCTGCAACTGCTTTGAGAAATGCGAGTCTCATCATCTGAACGTGCGGCTTGGGGATTTGATCAGGAGCCACGATGGAGAACTCTTCTTAAGTCCTAAGCATCGTTCCAGATTCAAAACAGTTTGCCGAATTCAAAATGAATTGATTGAAAATCGATGCTCAGCTTATCTGGCTACATTGTTTTTACTGACTGCAGATGATAACTTGTGGTGTGCTGCAAAGGATAATATCTACTTGGATCGCTTTGATTTCAAGAAGATGCATCTACATGGCATCAACACGGATGGCTATGCTATTTATCAAATGGCTAAAACCATTCAACTTGCCAAGGAGTACATCAAGCTGAATGAGATTTCTGACAAGCATCTGATTGGGGAGCAAGCTTTCAAGGTGATTATCAATTCCATATTGATTGCAAAGTACGGAGCGGCAATGCTACAAGCAAACTGCTGACAAGAGTTACCTTTCTATAAAGTAGATTGAGTAGCTCTTTTTTTATGCCATGAAATAGAGATGGAGGTGTTGAAATTGAAAGGATTTCTTTCACAAAAGCAAGTTGAAAAAATTAAAGAGCAGTATCCAGCGGGAACAAGGATTGAGCTAATCTACATGGAGGATCCCTATGGTCCGATTGAAGCAGGGACGCAGGGAACTGTTGAAAGTGTGGATGACGCTGGTACCTTGCATATGCGATGGGACAACGGCAGAACGCTTGGTATTGTTCCGGGCGAGGATCAGTTCAGAGTGATTCCAGAATCTCAAGAAGAGGTCATGGAAAATGATCAAAAGCAAACTATGGGAGGGGTGGGCATGTAAAAAAGATAGAATAAAAACGAGTAAGTAAATTGAATAGTAGAAGACATCGGTGTGCGGAATTCTATCCGTACATTTTTTATGTCTTGAATCCGTATAAGGCCGGTTGAATTGCTGCTAAGCACAGTGACTCTTCCGGCCTTTTTTTATTGCTTAAAAAGCTCATCCCACCAGAAAAGGAGGCGAGGAGGTGGAACATGTAAACATCAATGAAAAGTTCTTAAGATATTTGAAAAGAAGTCACACAGGAGAAGGGAAGGCAGTACAAAGTAAGTGCTTGGAAATGAAATTTCAAATGAGCGGTCGGAAAATCCGAGACATCGTCAACGCACTCAGGTGCGAAGGACATCCGATTTGCAGTGATGACGGCGGTTATTATTATGCTGCGAATAGAAATGAAGTTTTGGGAAGCATCAGGCAACTAAGCAGTCGCATAGAAAAAATTGCTGAAGCCAAGGACGGACTTGTCAGGTCACTGTCCCTCTTTCCAGATTCGAACAGCAACAAGCAGCTTCAAATCTGGTTTGTGTGCGTGAAGGAGGGATGATGTATTAATAGTTTTATGAGTTGGATTGGCGGAAAGAAATCCATGAGGGAACTGATTGTTTCACTCTTTCCGCTCTATTATGAAAGGTATATTGAAGTGTTTGGCGGTGGGGGTTGGGTGCTTTTCCATAAACCACCCGGCAATGATTTTGAAGTGTACAATGACTTCAATAGTCTTCTCGTCAACTTATACCGATGTGTCAGAGATCAATATGAGGAACTTCAAAAGGAACTCAAGTACGTACTGAATTCCAGAGAAGAATTTGAAAGAGTGCGATCCGTACTGGACACAGAACAAGTTGAGGAGGATGTGAAGCGAGCGGCATATTTTTATCAGTTGATACGATACAGTTATGCTTCCGGGCTTACCAGCTTCGGTAGCCAGCCCCATGATATAAGAAGTAATTTCCCAATCATTGAGCAAGCCCATCGAAGGCTTGCAAAAGTGGTCATCGAAAATAAGGATTTTGAAAAGCTGATTCGGCAATATGATCGCCCTGTCAGCTTTTTTTATTTGGATCCACCTTATTTCGATACGGAGAAGTACTACAAAAATGTTGGGGAGGAAGGCTTCCAAAAGGAGGATCACATTCGGCTCAGGGATGCCCTCTTATCCATTGAAGGCAAGTTCCTGCTTTCCTATAACGATTGTGAGTTTATCCGAAGTCTTTATGATGTGCCTGGCATTAACATTGAAAGCTACACCCGAATCAATAACATCAAGCAAAGGTACGACGGTGGTGCTCAATTTCCTGAAATCCTCATTGCCAACTATGACATGCATGAACGAGAGCGTGAGGGCTCAGGGCAAATGAATCTATTTGATATCAATAACGGATTAGTGAAGGAGGAAGAAACCCTATGAAAGAGATGAAAGAAAAGGTCAACGGCTTCTTGTGTCTGCCAATCACAGAAGCAACAGAAAGGAAGGTCGGCGAGGTCGGTAAGCTTGAAGCAACGGTGATCCAGAATGGATTAGTGCTGATGAAATCTCAGATGACAGCAATGGAAGTCATCAAAACCATTGAAGGATTAGAAGATGTGATTGATGCGCTGTACTTTACCCTTGCCAGTGCTGCAGGTGTCTGCAGCGGACAGGGCTGTCAGGCTGAAACCATGGATGCGGTTGGCATCAAACTTCCGGAATTTATCCTTGAGGATGCCGGAATCTCTAAAGATGCCAAGCTCTGTGCCTATACCGATGAAGGCAGTGGCGAGGTGACCGTCACCGAAGCCGAGTATAAGCATGACCTTTCAGATGTTTCAGAAGATACTCTTCAAATTCTGAAAGCCATGGGTGTGTGCCTTATAGGTCTTAATGAGTGCTTGATGGCCGAATCAATCATCTATGGCAAGCTGGAATAGGCTGGTTTTGCTTTCAAGAAGCAAATGAAAGCGTGGTGATGGGAGGTGATGTAAATGAGCGGCATTGAATTTAAGAACGGCTGTATTGTGTACTATGGCAATCCGGCAGGATATCTGCAGGAGGGCACGGCGACCGTGGACAAGATGTTTCAAAGCAAAGAGTTCGAAGATTGGCTTGCGGATAGGAATCTTGAAGCACTATGGAAGGATGGAGTATTTGAACGACTGTCAAAAGGAGCGCAATTGACTGAGAACTCAGAAGGGAGGGTTCCGCTAAAAAATGTTCGCATCTGGCAGTTAAAGCCTGACTCGGACTTTGAACTTCGGTTCAGATCCTATGATGAAATCCAAAACATCTACGGCGAACCCTGCATCAAAAACTATGATGCAGTCTATGATGGAGAGCTTGATACCAATGATTTGGAGGCAATCTACTCAAAGTTTAATATGGATCATCCCGTAGGATTTAAGGGGCATTCTCTTTCAATCTCTGATGTGGTGGAACTCTATGATGACAGTGGCAGTGCTTTTCACTATGTGGATCGGATGGGCTTTAAGGATATTGAATTCAGTAACCATGAACAGAAACATGGGATAACCATGAGCATGTAAAAACTAATAATGGAGGAACGATTGATGAAGAATTTTATGAAAAAGGCAAATGACTTTGTAACAAGACAGGCAATCAAAATGAAACTGGCGGTGAGCAACAACAAAGGAGAGGGCTATATTGATACGGCAGTCAAAATATTGATTGCTGTGGTACTGGGAGCACTTCTCCTCGCTGGTCTTTATGCACTGTTTGGCGATGTAGTCATGCCTACGCTTACACAGAGGATCAGAGACATGTTCAACTATGGAAGTGCGTCCTAAGAAAGGAGCGATGAAGAATGGCGAAAACAAGTAACACCCAGAAGAAAGAAGGTTCAGGTCTTCATTATGACGTGAAGATTCAGAGCATTCGCCCGGAGGGAACACTCCGGGCAACAGCTACGGTAAATATCAATGATGCCTTTGCCATCAGGGGCATCAAATTGATGGAAGGGTCCAAAGGGCTCTTTGTATCGATGCCGAGCTTTAAAGCCGGAAATGGTGAGTACAAGGATATCTGCTTCCCCTGTACATCAGAAGCCAGAAAGGAATTCGACCAAGCGGTGATGGGTGCCTATGAACAGGCTTTGACACAAAGCCAAAAGCAAGAACATCCTGCTGAAAAAGAGCAGGAGCAAGCACAAACAATGACACTGTAAATCAAAATTCAAAGAAAGAATGAGGAATGATTAGATGAAAAAGATGATGAAAAGAGCAAACGAATTTGTAGTGAAGCAAGCTATCAAAGCAAGGCTGGCCGTAAGCAACAATAAGGGTGAGGGCTATATTGATACGGCAGTGAAGATTCTGATTGCAGTAGTGCTGGGTGCACTTCTTCTTGCCGGTCTCTACGCACTGTTTGGTGATGTGGTTATGCCGACATTGGTTCAAAGAATCCGAAATATGTTCAACTATGCAGGTTAACAGCATCCTACAGGCGGTGCTGTTTTTTAGTTTGCTTGGCATTGCAGCCTATACAGATATCAAGAAAAGAGAGAGCTCTGCGGAAGACGGAAATCCGTTCTCGCAGTACCTTTTAGGCAAAACCTATTTGCTCGGCAAAGATGTGCCAAAGGATAAAGAACAAGCAATCAAATGGCTTAACCTATCTGCAGAGCAGGGCAATGAGTATGCAAAGTTCTTTCTTGATAATATTGATAAGTTCGGAGAGCCTTCTGTGGCGCTTGTTGTATCTCGCTTGTTGAAACATATGAGTAAAATATACGAAGAAACTAGGATGGATTTGCATCGTGTGGATAACAGCAATTACTCAGCGAAAGCAAAGGCTGAAAAATATGCGAAAATAATTTCTAAAACGATTATTTCAACCGATGGGAACAATGCAGCTATGGGGCAGAATGCATTCTTCTATGATGCGGCAGAGGGGCTCCTCACTTCGGTGATCCTCTTGATTGCAGAATTTCTCCCGCCAACTATTGAGGACGGCAAAAAGGTCGACAAGCGGCACATCATTTCTGTCTTCAAAATGGTGCAGGACTTGATGGCACCGAGCAAGATCAAAGGGAAAAGTCAATTTCAACTTTTGATGGATAAGCTACCACCTACCCATAAGGCAAAGTGGTTCGCAGGAGCAGCTCTTAATTCGGCTGAACAAGCTATGGCATCTGTGCTCTCAACGGTACTATCAAGGCTTAATGCATTTTTGGATTCTGAGATGGAACAGATTCTATGTTTTGATACGGCGATTGATGCGGAAACTTTCTGTAACGAGAAATCAGCAATCTTTCTCATTCTCCCGGAGGAAGATAACACAAAGTACTTTATGGTGTCGCTATTCTTACAACAGTTTTACCGAGAGATGCTTACCGTGGCAGATGAAAACGGTGGGAAGCTCCCAAATAGAGTGATGATATACGCAGATGAAATTGGGACCATCCCAAAGATTGAGTCTTTTGAGATGATGCTGTCTGCTGGTCGATCGAGACGGATATCGGTGATTCCAATTATTCAGTCATTCGCTCAGCTCGATAGAAACTATGGAAAAGAAGGCAGTCAAATCATAACAGATAACTGTCAGCTTACCATCTTCGGTGGCTTTGCTCCCAACTCTGAAACTGCTCAGGTACTCTCTAAGGCTCTTGGCAGCAGAACTGTGATGAGTGGCAGCATTAGTCGAGGAAAGAATGATCCGTCTCAAAGTCTGCAGATGATAGAAAGACCACTGCTCACAGCGGATGAACTAAAGGCATTACCCAAAGGAAACTTTGTTGTTATGAAAACTGGTGTACATCCAATGAAAACAAAGCTGAAGCTCTTTTTGGGCTGGGGGATTACATTTGACAAGATATATGAAACTGAGGAAAAGTCCCATCGTAAAGTGTACTACGCTGATAAAGAGGAGCTTGAAGAAAATATAGTGCGACATACTATGGCTCTTGATGTGGATGATGAAGCCGCTGATGACGAAACTACTGAAACCAGCAAGCGAGGTGGGACGCTCCATTCTCCTGCGATGGATTCAAGCGATGAATCAGCCGTGAAACGAAAAGCAATTATTAGAACATAGGAGGTGAAGCGGTTGAGTTTCTTTGGGAATCTATACCGAGAAGAAATACCCTCTAGAGCCAAATCAGTATATATGTATTTGAAAGACAGAAGCAATGCAGAAGGCGAATGTTGGCCAGCCATAAAAACCATTGCTAGAGATACTTCAATGTCAGTCAGTACAGTAAAACGAGCTCTAAATGATTTGTTGATGTGTGGATTGCTTCGTAAGGAGTGCCGCTATAGGGAGAATGGCAGCAATTCTTCAAATCGTTATTTTATAAAATAGCAGTATGCCAGTCGTGAAATAAGTATAGTTTTCCACCAAGGGGGAGCTATGCTTTTTTCATGGACTGAGGTGGGGTTCAATATGGACTGACAAGAAGGAATCACTTGAAGAATTAATCTAACATCAGAGAAAGAACATGAGTAAAGATTATCTATATGCCTACTGCGTAATTAAGTATACACATACTTATAAAATAATATTTGACATAACGAATACTGAGTGTTAAGATAAAAAAGTAGAAATAAACGATATCGTTATACAAATTATTTAAGTATGAGTATACCTGTTAAGGAGATGGATTTATGGTTGAAAGGGACGAACGTTTGGTTTATAGGGCATCAGATTTGATGAGAGGTCACTTTCAGGTTGAAGAGATCGTAAGAATAAATATTGGCATGGTGTTCATCAAGTGGGTGCTCAAACAAGACCAACTTAAATCGTGTTGTTTTGATGATGCGTATTTCAGAGATGGTCAATCACTTGGTGACAAACTTAAGTTCATAGCTAATTGTGTGGAAGAATGCTATCCGATCCTTAGAGGGGTTTTATTATCACTGCTCCCAAACAGATTCGAGCAAGAACTGAGTGATTTGAATGCAATAGTAAGTGCATTCACACTTTCGGATTGGGAGGAATACAGTTCGTTTGAACTCCAGAGATTATTCAATGCACTTGTTATGGATGCAGATGGGCAAGATGATGTTTACTCAACGCCAGAGAGCATTAGAGAAATAATGTGCAAATTGATTAAACCAGTAAAAAATATGAACATAGCTGATTTGTTCTCAGGTGCAGGAAGCTGTTTAGCGAGAGTTTTCAGTGAGTATAAAGATCTGGATCCAATATTATATGGCGAAGAAATCAATTTCGATATGTATGGTATTTCTAATATGTTGTTCATCATCAATGAAGTTAGATCTGCTCAAATAGTACAAAGAAGTGTCTATACTAATTCGGAAGCTGATTTTGAGAGATTTGATAACGTGCTAATGGATTCTCCATTTGCACTCAGTGTAACGATCGATGACGCACCAGTATATAAATATGGTTTGCCATCTAAAAGCGCAGCGGACTGGGCAAATTACCAGATTGCATTAAACAAACTGAAGCCTACAGGAAGAGCGATAGCAACAACTTCTGTAGGTGGACTCAATAGAGCAAGCGATATAAAAATACGAGAAGGAATAATAAACGATGATCTAATCGAAGCCATCATTATGCTTCCGAGCAGTATGTACGTAAACACTGCGATACCAACTGCTATCGTAGTGTTTAATAAGCGAAAAGCTGAACCTATTAAGAACAAAGTCATTATGATTGATGCTTCAGAACATTTCATTAGAAAGAATAGAAGGCAGAACAGTTTAACGAGTGAAACGATCAACAGAATCATCGATGTTGTTCAGAATGGAACCGAAGAAAAGCAATTCTCAACAGTTGTTGATTTAGAAATGCTAAGGAAGAATGAGTATAACCTCAATGCCTCTTATTATCTTAATGCCCAACTGATTGAGCAGCAGCTAAGCAATTCGATTCTTTTAAAAGAAATTGCAGAGATTTTGCCTGGAGTTCAGGTGCCTGCAAGTGATCTAGAAGTGCTAAAGAAAAATGCAACTCATTATTTTCTCAATGTGAGGAATATTCAAGATGACATGATCCTATATGAAGAGGACGATCGGATTCGTGATAAAAAGGTGAACTGGTATGGGAAGTATGATATTCAAGCTGGGGATATCATAATGACAACTAAAGGTACAACGGCCAAGGCGGTTATTGTACCGGATGATTACCTGCCAGCATTTATATCTAACAACCTAACAATTATTCGAGTGAATAAAGAGAAGTATAGCCCCTATGTGCTGCTTAAGTACCTTAGAAGTGATTTGGGAAGGCTTGTTCTGGATAGTGTAACCACTGGAGCAGGCGTTAGAATTATCAATGCAAGCAAGCTCGGTAATATTGAAATCCCAGACTATGATACTGAGAAATGCCTGCAGCTTGGTGACAAGATAAAATCTGCAACTCTCGAATATCAAAAGAAAATTGATGCGGCGAAGAAAAAGCTAGAGGCAGAAGAAAAGGAGATTAGCAAAGAACTGGGATTTTAAAGTTACTGTCCATACAAAAGGACAGTGGCTGTGTTATAATTCTAACATAGGAAAATCTGTAAATTGAAAAACAAAAATATTAAATGACTATGACTT
>LSQX01337043.1_pt1 | contig 30070 bp, 16 predicted proteins | sample 654561 | NCBI WGS metagenome assembly LSQX01 (sample SAMN04489861, study PRJNA283612) | anaerobic digester metagenome | isolation source: 4 biogas reactors fed with cattle manure at either 37C or 55C with and... | place: Denmark: Kongens Lyngby | collected 2014 | reverse complement strand
TAAAAAGCAACAATATTTTTTTCATGTCTATTGATTTTGAGGATTTAAGTACAGCCAAAGATGGCAGTTCACTACGTCAAACAGTGACGGTGTAAAAGAAAAAGTGAAATCAGTTTAAATTTCCCACTGCCAGGGATCTGGCGGGCTCCAACTCGGCAAGAAATTGCGGGAGGATTTGAAAATTGGTGGGAACTACCAGCGGTGTTTTCAGGGAGAGAGATGACTGGCAGCAGGTCTGATAAACAGTTTACGTATGAAATAATGGACAGTTCTGTCGATTTAATCCACGCAAATTCGGCTCTTTAAGTTATTAGTACGTCGCATTTTGGCGGAGTGAAAAACGTTCTTTGTTACAGATAATTGTAATAAAGAATGTTATGAGAAAAATTATTATTTATTGTTTTTTAGTCTTGTTTGTGGGGTGCGAAAAAGAGCCATTTTTGACAGTTACTCCTTCAACCGTAGATTTCACGGCTGGCGGAGGAAAGCAAACGTTTTCAATATCGTGCAATAATGATTGGAGTGCGGTGTTGTCCGGCAATTCTTTTCTGACGCTATCTGCTACACAAGGAGTTGAAGGGGTGGTGGATGTTGCATTAACGGCATTGGAAAACAAGGAGGTCAAAGACAGGAGTGTTACGGTTACGATATCTTCTGCCGGTTTATCAAAAATCATTGAAATTGAACAGGCCGGGGCAGCGCCTTCAATTTCTCTGGATAAAACAAATGTCCAGACAGCAGTGGAAGGGGAGACTTTTTCCCTGAATGTCTCAACCAATGGGGCTCCCTGGACAGTAGGTGATGTGCCGGAATGGATGACATTATCTCCATTAAGTGGAACAGGAAGCACTTCTGTAAATGTGAGTGTGAAGAAAAATTCCATGGCAGTGGAAAGAGCGACTTCCGTGACTTTTTTTGCCGAGTCGGCCACCGCGCAATTAAATGTTAAACAGTCCGCTGCTCCTCCTACAATATCATTATCAATAACTGAAAAAAAATGTAGGTTTTCTGAAGATTCTGTAGATGTCGTTGTGACCACTAACGGACTGGATTGGAAAATGGATCAGACCGTAGACTGGGTTTCGTTTAATAAGACCACGGGAAGCAGTGGAGAATCATTGATGATAAATGTTGAAAAGAATTTATCACTGGAGGACAGAACGGGGAAAATAGTTTTTTCTTCCGGTAGCAGTACAGCCACGTTGACTGTCCTGCAAGATTCATTTTACAGAGCTGTGGAAATTACGTATGCTTACCTGAGGGATCCGAACACGGTTGGGGGCTGCGATGCCGTGGTGGCTTATTCCAACCTGAGTGATAAGACTATAAAGTATTTTATTTGGAGAGGATATGCTTTGAATGCTGTAGGGGATAAGGTGATGTGCACTGTACGTGATTCGTATTACTTTGCCGGCAAGGACACCGGTCCCTATGAGCCCGGGGAAACGTTGTGCGGAGGTAAATGGAGTGCTATGATTTATAATTATTCTGCCCGAAAACTTGTGATATATGAAATCTCCATAGAATACATGGACGGTTCCATCATTGTATATGAAGGAGAAGAGGAGGTGAATTTGCTGATCAAAGAAGGATACAACGGAGAACGTTTACCCTTTGACGGGTGGGACTCTCCTCCAAAGCCAAATGTTGTTATTCCCTTGAAATGAGTCTTTTATAAAAAAAAGGCACTGTCCAGAATTTTGTGTAAATGACAATTGAGTTTTCATAATTACAACAGTACCCTGTCTTCAAAAATAGTGATAAACTGATTCAAAACAATAGCCCAGTTTTTTATAGGCATCGTCATTCAGGAATGAAAGTTTGGCCTTGGTGTATTTCCGGATCCTGCTGTTGAGATTTTCAATCAGGTTGGTCGTGTAGATGATTTTGCGTATTTCAACAGGATAGTCAAAAAATGTGGTCAAATCATTGAGAACAGCATTTAGAAGTGGTTCTTCGTTTCCGAAAATATTGCATTGTTCGTTTCTGTTAACAACATGATGAAACTGAGAAATATAAACATTTATCCATTCAGACCACAAATGAAATTGTGTGCCTGATTAGGAAATATTCAGCAGCCCCTACTTATAACAGGATTTAATCTTTATTGATCGCATCATATCCCAAGCAGGCCGAGATATAGGTTTTACCTGTTCCCAATGGTCCACTAAGCATTAGATTATTATAATGATGCAATCAGTTTTATCCAAACATACAGCGGCAAATAAATGAGGATTTCCTTTTGACATTTAAGCGTAAATTGTGTTTTTTCTGAGTGATATAGAATGGAATATAACGTCACTATGTTGGTATACTTTGAGAAACCCAAACAAACCAGTTAATGATATTTTCAGAAGTAACTTGGTCAATTTTCATAACATATTTATCTCCAAAGGCCATCTTTCCTAACTCTTTGAAGTGTGTCTTATATTGTCCACCAAAAGCAGCCAGAACATAAAACCCGGAAAGTTGTTTGTGAAGCTTCTCCCATTCACTGTAAAAATTTTTCCACTTTCCCCTGGATTCTCCTCCATCAGATAGAAAAAAAACCAAAGGTTTCTTGTCACCTTTTATTTCTTTTATAATATCTGTTTTCACCACCTCCTTATCAATACACTTTTTCAATAATCGGAGCGAAGATTCAATATTTGTCCATCCCTTAGCTTTGAGTTCCGGTATCTGAGATGGTTTTATTTGATAAAGAGGAGTTAAAGGCAAAACCTGCTCTGCTTCATCTGAAAAACAAATAATACTCAAAGAAACAAGTTCAAATGCAATCGGATTATTTCTCAATGATTCCACCATGATTCTTAGTCCTTCATTAACTGCACTTATTTTCTTATCATCCCTCATTGAGGTTGACGTGTCAATAATAACGTAAACAGGTTGTACAGGCATAGATCAGTGTTTAAATATTTTTAAATGTTTTTATATATGCTAAAAAATCTTTCCACCCGTATTTTATAAGTAGAGTTTTCAATTCTCTATATCCCTTCCCGTATAACAGATCAGGATTTTTCTCCAAATTGTTAAGCAAAAACCTTGCTTGTTTGCTGTTATTATTTATGTTATAATAGTCAAGAATAATAGCAGAACCGATATTGCAGAATCCTTCTGTGTGATTGCCAAGAACAATGTTTTTTTGGTACAATAATGCATGAAATAGCTCATGGGCCAATACTTCTTCAAAATATATTGTGGGTACGCCATTAATGACCACTATCTTTGAATAAGAATAGTTTCCCTTTGCATCTAAAAAATTATAGCATAATCCATTCGTTGCGCTGTGTCCCAACTTATAAAATTTTTTGTAACTAATAGTGTCTATACTAATAGTCTCTGTTTCTATCTTAATGCCATAAGGTCTTATTATTTTTAGAACTTTATCTAAGCATACTTTTATTTGTTTTGTAGTTAAGACCGGATTTTCTCCACAAATACCACACATATACAAATTTTTCTTAACATGATAACCATATAGACCTGTTTTGTGAGACATAGAAGTTTTGGCAGAAATAATCCGTCCACAATAAGAGCAGATAAACATATTATCATTTAAATGACATGCACAAGCAAAATTGCCGTAATCATCTTTATAATAAGGACCAGTTATGATCCCACCACAAACTGAACATTTCAATGCCTATCATTTTTGTTTAGTAAAAGAAAAATAATTATTTCCTTTTGCCTCTATTACAATATATGTTTTCTTCTCACGGATTCTCACCTTATCGAAACCTTCTGCAGTGTATTTTCCATCATTATAATTTATAATAATTGTTTTTGAAAATCCGTGTGGTTTTTGTTCATTTACCTTCATTAAGTAAGACTTCTCTCCAAATCTTGTTACTAAAGCTTCTACATTATTAATTGTATACCCATCGTAAAGCATTTCTCCCCTATAGGACCCGTTAACATCATAAGTTATCATATCCTTTCCGGACAGTTCCATGACTCTAGCAATAATTACAATTAAGATACCAATCACAATAGCCCCGATTAAAGTCCGAATCAATTTAAGATTGTGTTTTATCGTTCCGTTAAAATTCTTTTTGTTAAACGGATTTGATCGTTTCTTTATTGAGTTTTTTCCATACTGGTTCCCGGCACCTGCAATCCTTGAAGAAGATTGAAATACACTAAGATATTTACCGGACCTTAAGTCGTCAACATGTATTATTCTACATAATGCCATAGATAGACCCAGAATCTGTTGAATGTTACTGACGGTGCTGAATTGTTGGTAAATATTACGAGCTGTCTGTTTGTCGGTTGATCTATAAAGTGCTTCAATTATACCGTTTTCTCTTGCAAAATCAATCAGTGACCTGGTATAAGTATCAGTAATTATATCATACAGTATGCTGGCAAAGGTTTGATAATTCGCTGGATTATCACTCCTTGTACGATCAATAAAATCTATTACTTGCTGATAGTTAATCATTAATAATGATACATTTTTACCAAAGCTTTTAAACCGTGTGGAGTTTTTCCGAAAACAATTTCAGATCCTACTTTTATTTCAGTTTCTAAACCTATTTTAATTTCTTTTCCATCAATATATAAATCACTTAGATATTGGTTTTCAAAAAACCACCTGTCTTTCTCAAATTCAAATTTACCGACCCTTTTATAATCATCCTTATTAATATTTTCATTTAAATAAATATTCTGAAACACATCCCATTTGTTAATTGTTTTTCCATTATAAATCACCCACTGTTTTCCGGTAAAACAATATTCATTTTTATAATTAGCTTTATATATGTCAAACACTGGAATACTAAATCCTTTATACTCCGATCCACAAAATGGGCACCTCCCTGCTTTATTCATAACGAACCACTTACTTTCACAATTGGGATTTGAACAAAATGTAAGCAGATTCAATGTTTCCAGAATCGCATTTTCCCATTCCGAGGCCATGGGCCTTTCAGATGGTTGGTGTAATCCATCCTGAAAATTCTTTTTTATTAGTTTTGACAACAATGGTCCGGTAATCTTATACGGCAATCTGTTAATATCAATCCAAGGCATGTCTCTATCTCCTTCAATTTTTGGTCGGTTGGAATAATCTGAATCATTCTCAATGAACAAGGCTTTCTCACCGAGTGTCAACTCCAAATCCTTTTCAGCGTCAGAATGATGAACCTTACGACCCTTTAATGGATGACGATGAAGAAGGATCATATAGATCAAACAACCTAATGCATATGAATCGGTCTGGATAGATGGCAGTTTTTTGTTGGGATCATCATTTTTAAGGTTTAAGGTTTTCATTACTTCCGGAGCAATAAAATCAGGACTGCCCAGAACTCCGGCCGGATACTTACCTGGAACAACCAGTTCATCCAGATCAATAATCATAGCATTGCCTTGTGAAGGATCAATTAAAATATTCTTATATGAAATATCAGAATGGGCAAGACCCGCTGAATGTAGTCTGCGAAGTGCCCTGGCCAATTTCAAACATACGATAAAATCTTTTTTCCAGTTTCCTAACTCTTTTTTATCTATCATAGTTTTTCTTGTAATTGGTTTTATAAACCAATCACAGGATTTCTCCTTACCTTTGATATTGCCGTACTTAAAAAAGAAATGATCCGGATAATAAGGAAGTAATAAGCCAATCTTTCCTTTTGGAGAAGTCACCTGTTTATATGGCCAGCAAAGGTACTTATGCCACAGATCATTGCTGAAAATACTATTCTTATACTTGCCTGTTAAATCTTTTAATCGTAATAATGAAGTAAGATCTACCGGATCACGATAAAATGCAGCTACAAATTTCTTATCAGGATTAGCGTATACATCTTTTTTTGCGCCACTGCCGATTTTCTTTGCAGATACTTCATAGCTGGTCCCGTCCTGACCTTTTAACTTAATTATATCATTAGCCATCTGAATATTTATAATATGATTAGCATAGTTCTGTCGTCGTGATAAGATGGTTTATAAAAATTGAGCCAATTTAATAATGCGTTACCCTTTTGATTATTATTTGAAGATTTACCCAGATTCAATATCGGGGAGAGGTCGTTCCATAATAATTCCCAGTTTTCAAGTTTATAGTGACTTGAAACAGATGGGAAATAAGGATCAGTAATACCATCTGTCATAGAAAAAATCAAAGTATCGTTACTGCTGTAGTCTATTTTGATTCTATTCATTAAATCCTTTGCTGATCTTAGGATCTTGTCAGAAGTAATAAAATTCGTCTGTCCGGCATAATCCCCAATATCCGGATCTCCCAGAACTGTGAGCTTATTATTCAATTCACTATAAACCGCAGTGATTCCGTCGCCTATCTGAAAAGCACTATTGAATGTATAATCATTGAATCTTTTAGATAAGGTAATAAGTACTGTAGTATGCAAGTCTCTTAAATTTACATTTTGTTTTTCGGCTGTGTTCTTCAATTCCTTAAGGGCGTGGATTAAGGATTTTCCATATAAATCATATAGAAACGACTTCAGTAATCTCTCATCTTTTTGCTCTATTAGCGCTTCAAATGCTTCTGTTTGATTTGATAAACTTTTATTCAAATCTTCTGATAAAGCTTCGCAGGCGATCTTCGAACCTATGTGAGATAATGAAGCACTACCTGCTCCATCTGCAACTATTCCGATTATCCATCCTTTTTGTTCTTTTACTATAAAATGATCATCGCGGGGCTCTCCTGTATGAGCATGTGAATTTCCTCTTCTACTGGCGGCAATAACATATCTGTCAGCCAAGAAACAGGTAATAGATTCATTATCGGCTTTAATATCCTGTTTGGAAGGAATATCCTTCCACATAGTTTTTGGATCCTGATTTATATAGAGATCTACTTCCAGTGGCCCAAATACTGATTGAATAGTAAATGAAAACGAGCCAAATAATTCCGGGACACCTTTTAAGAGGTATTCATTTTTGTCAAATTGCAGGCCTTGTATTGTGTCCAAATCGATTAATTCAATCTCCCCCTCTGATATAACATCCTTAAAGGAAAATTCGTAGTGGTGGTTTTGCATTCCGTTAGGTATTACAATCCTATCCATAATCCTCTTCTATTGTTCATGATCCTTTTCAGATACAATATTAACGTTACAACAAATCATCATCTTCGCCCGGTTTAGGAGGTAAAACCGGTTTTGGATCCTCATTATTCACTCCAACACTTGTTGTAATTGATTGAGATATTGCTTTAAACAAATCTTTAAAAGTAGCTGGATCCGTTTCACTAAACTTATAAACGTATTCTGGATTTTGAGAAATCATTTCCAGGTTATCTGTGCTGATAAGATCGCCCAAGCCCAGACTTACTATGTAAGCTATTTTTTTTCTATTCAATTTTGCTACAGCAGATTCCCATCTCCTGTCAGTCGGGTTCCCATCAGTTAAGAGAAATACGAGCGCTTTGTAGTCTCCCTGTATTTCTCTGTCTTTATCTCCGGCAACTACATCCTTTTCTATTGAATCATTCAGTAAAGTAAGAGCTTCACCAAGATTGGTCGTCCCACGTGCGACCAATTTACTTTCATCAGGCATTTGCAGGTTTGTTATTGGAGTGATAGGCACAAAATTATATGCTCTATCAGAAAAGGTAATTATTGATAAGTGAGCCATCTCGATAATTTGTGGTTCGGCTCTCAATGATTCTATTAGGGTCCTTAAACCAATTTTCAGTGATTCTATAGGCTCCCCACTCATTGAGCCAGAAGTATCCAATAATAAATAAACAGGTAATTTTCTCATATCAGTTAATTTAATGTTGTGATTTTTTAAAATTGTAATATTGAGTTATTACTCTAACAGGAATAAAAGCTGTATCAACTTTGTGCTTAAAAATGAATTTAAAATTTTTATTATCAATTTTGAAATAATTAGTGTCAACTACATGAACTTCACCTCCAATTATAGTACTCAAGGCAATTTTGTCTCTTCCCGGAGCATAAGAAACGTCTATGGTTAGGTCTTTTATCTCACAATGGGTAAAAAGAGTGGTGTCCCAATCTTTAAATATCGAAACTACAGCTGAATCTTTCATTTTCAATATATACCTGTCTTCACCAAATGTTTCAGAGGACTCCAGCATGACATTGCTAGGTTTAACACTATATAATTGATGGACAATAAATCCTAAAACCCATAATAAAATGATTATTATTCCTGTAATAATGAAGTAAATTTTTTCCTTATAGTGCATATCAGTTAGAAAAATATTTTTTGAATGACTGTGATCTTAACACTTCTTCAATAATGAATTTATAGATCCCCATATCTTCTCCCTGCATCTTATTATATGCTGTAATTAACATGGCCATTGCTTTGAAATCATTTGGTTGAGGAAGAGGAAGTGACATGTCGTAATTGGTTATAATAAACAATAATTCTTTGTCATTTTTACTAGTCCCAACATCGTAATTATGTGTTCCAGTCTTTGCATAAAAATAATACCGGCGGTTATCTATTAATTTGCTGCTACTCCTGTCCAATCCAAGTTGAGCACCAAGTATACGTGCTGTGCCACGTTCATGCATTTGCAGTACCTTTTGCAATGATCCGTATATATATTTCCGGTTAAATATCTCATAATTGGAATTATCACCCCAGCTATCATCAATATTAAAAATTTGATATTGAGGGAGTGATCCATTTTCCGTTATTCGAAGATTAAAATTCTGGTTAAAAGTGAAAAGTCTTAATGCATTCTCAACCATGCCGATCTGAGTTAAGCGAAACGGTTCTCCACCTTTACCGGGATTGATTATATTTAAATATAAATTGTTGTTTGAATATCGTGTAAAACTCTGTTTTTCCGGGAAAACCCATGCAAATCCAGGATTGCTGTTCACAAGAGCACCTTCGAACAACTCACTTTGTGAATCAGACCATGAATTGTAGGCATATCTATTATTGAATAGCCATCTGTTTGTTTCATCAAGCAATTTATCATCATTGATTTTAAAACCAAAATTCTGAATCAGCTGTTTTTCCAATATGGATTGATGAAAATCAAATTTTTCAGAAAAATTATCTGATAAAACATAAAATGCTCCGTTTATGTTAAACCTTGGGAAGCGTTGCTCTACAGGTAAGGTATTTAGGTCGGCTTTTACAATGGAATTATCCCAATTTTCCAAAACAGATTTTGGATAACTTCCAAACAGCACCATCATGACATTATAAATATTTTTGGATCTGATAATGTAATCCTTGTTAGATATTGAAGCTGTAGTAAATTCACCAAAATCCAGATTTTCATTCCAGTCTGGTATTCTTGCATTACCGAAATTTTTTACTCTGCTATAACTTACTCCATTCTTTATATTATTGTCCCATAATCTTAAATTATGAATGAATAATTGCTCCCAATGAAATCTATACCCTGAAGTAACAGAAGAGTAAACAAATGGCTTAATGGTAGATCCAAATCCGTTATCAGAAATTAGAATACAACGATTACCCCGCGCAATTTCTTCAGATCTAGTGTTAAAATAAATCTCTTCGAACATTTGCATCATTTTCCTGGCATTGTTCGGGTCTATCCGATCTTGCAGATATTTATGGTTGTAATCGAACAATAATCTTACATTACCATCTGCATCTGCCAATGAAACCGAGAGATCATCGAAACGCGGATCAGAGTATGATTTGTGCAATAACGTCTTAAAAAGGTCATAATCGAGTGAAGTTCTGTAATCTTCATCAATAGGCCTGTTATCATAATTGCCCTTCAAAACTGATGCAAAATTGTATGCCCAAACGAAGTCTTTACCCAAAGGATAGAAAAATTTGTCTTGCCCATTATAATTATAATTCTTAGCCAGATAATTATCAATATCATAATCTAATCTCATTGAAGGTAATATGTCAATTTTCAACATATCTCCTTCCATCAGGATACAATCCAATATTTGCTGCCTTGTGCCAGTTTTTGAAAAAGTATTTGCCCTGTTTGTGATGAGTAGTTTTTTGTCTGATTTAACAGTTTCGTCAATACGTGCAATTATAATATCCTTATTCTGAAACAGCCATTCTTTAGGCACTTTAAATAATTTTAAAAAGTTATCTTGTTGTCTTCTTGGTAAACAATCAACCACAGCTGTGCCTTCAATGTGATTGAGTACATTATCCTCGTAAGGAATTTCATCGTTAATATAAAAGTTGTTGTTTGATACATAATCACTTGTTGCATAGATCGGGGTAAGGGAATAATTGTCATTAACATTCATTGCCAGAATATCTCCTTTCCACGTACGGGAGTCCGTTTCTTCTTCAAAGACAGGTGGTATAAAATAGTATTGTTTGTTAACTACAAATTCAAAATTATCAGAAAACCTTTCTTTCCTAATATGTAAAATATGGTTTATATCTTGTTTCTCCGTATTAAAAAAACTTTCGAAGGCAGTTTGAACGTATTTCTGATACTTGTTCATATCATTGTCAAGCGCGTCAAAATACTGTCCAATTACCAAAGACAAAGTTGAATTCCTCTGTTTAGGTGTTAATCCGATCCAATTGTCTAATACATCATCAATATTACCATATCTCAGGATTTCTATGTTGTTGTCACTTTTATATTTTGCTTGCGCTTCAGAAAAAGATCTATTTAAATTATCAACGAAACCCTTCAGTAACTGGACTGGAAGAACTGTCTTAAAAGCCAGGTTACTGTCATTATCTACATTGTTCACATCTTTGTTTTTATCTCCTAATGAAGAGATAGACACATTTATGAACATTACAGTGAGTAACATAGCAAGTCCCACAAACACAATGTTGTTTTGTTGATATGAGGATTTAAGATTGGATTCAGAAAAAGGTAGTTTATCAGTATTAATAAACAAGGGAATAAATAATAAAATTGCAAAAGGTGCAAGTATTGCATATCCAGAAGTGAGGGTTAAAAAAGGAAAATCCTGACCGATGAATATCATCCGATTAATCGATACAAAAAAAGTGATTAATCCAGTAATAACCATAAAAAGTATGATTTGTACAATACATGTAGTATTTCTCCATCTATCATCATAAAACAAATAATAGATGAATAATCCCATAACTTCGAGCAAGAGAATAATTAACAAAACGGGAGCCCATAGACCATGTTCCACCAGTAAGAATCGAAGTACTAGCAGTTCACGTGTTTGAACGGTATAACTAACGCCTCTGTTAGAATATTGTGTTAAAAATTCAGTTCCACCTTTCCGATGATGATACCTATAATTTAAGTAATTTTTTATGAACCAGTTGCTTTCAGCCGCCCATAAAACCTTGTTCGATTTTGCCCCATTAAATTCAATATCATCCACAAGTATCTTGTCTACATCTTTAGTAAGCACCTCCCCTCTGTATGCCATCCTATGAAGTTCCACTTCTTTTTGTGGGAATATATTCGAAACAACTTTTAATAGAGGGGGTAACCACAAATGATTGAAAAACAAAATAAAGAATATGACGGGATAAAATAGAATTCTCCATAGACTTTTTGCTTTTCTTTTGATTATAATACTCTTCATAAAAATAGATATGAATAGGAATATTGAAATTAACAATACGTATCCATAATCTTTAGAGAACAAAAAGTAAAAACCAAAAAGAAAGCTCGCGTTAATAATATCCAGAATTAAACAGCGATTGATTTGTTCCGGTTTATTATCAGTACAATAAGTTGAACCCGACTGAAATTTCTCAATGATAAATGTAAAAACCAAATAAAAAAGAAATGGTAGTGTGATCTTTACTATGATTTGTTTAGTTAAATAAACAAGAACGAATCCTATGCCATGTGAAAATGCTAATAGAGCAACAAGTAATAATGCAAATCGTATAAAAGATAAAGAGAATACGTTATTATTAAAGAATGTTTCAATTGTGGTTAATTTATCACGATAAATTCTTCCACTCTCAATTAAAAAACGAACTAAATAATAACTAAATATGACTTTAACAGTGAACCAAAAGAAAGAGTAATCTGTCAATATATGAAATTCATTATAAGTGATATTTTCTGTTGGGGGAAAAGCGTACATACGCCACAATAGAACCATTCGAACAGTAACAAAGGATATTATTATCCAATTAACAGCTAACTCAAGATTTAAGTAAACATTTTTCCTAAAGACAGATTTCCAGGTACTATTGTAGTTTATCCTGAACAGGATAGCCGTTACTCCTATAGCCATCAATGCAAACACCAACCATGAGTATCTGGTCAGAGGATTCTTGTTGTAATTCTTTAAAGTCACAAGGTAAGTAACGTTCTTATTAAGAGACTTAATCTCAAACTGCTGATCTGGAACAATTTTCTTTCGTTCAATACTATTTGAAATAAAATCGATTAAAACAGCATTTAATTCCCTTTTACCTTCTTCTATAGCATATTGAATTGAAGAATTAATATGATTGTAATTCGCACCACTAGATCTTCCTTCAAAGCATATAACTCCATCATAATAATCCGAATTTTTGATAATTTCACTTAATGAGGTTGAAATAAAAAGTGATGCTTTCTGAATGGTATCGTTCTCGTATAAAGGGTATTTTGGTGGTAGCTTGTATTCCAGTTTTGAAAATTCGTCATTGACCACACGTAATCTTAAAATATCGGTCTTCTCATTGCCTAAACCTATATAAAACCCTTGTCCATCAAGAATCTCAATACTACACAAAGGTCTTATAGCCTGATCATATATGCTGTCGTTGATCATATAATAAGATATGCCGGGCTCAAAATTATCGTACATACTTTTACCAGGAAAAAAGAACAGCGGACTCTCCCTGTTTTCTTCCGACTTAGCATACTGTTTCTTACGAATAAGGTATGAATTCTCTATGAATTTTTCTTCAAGATCAGATAACTGAATAACCTGACTTTTTTCAATTAGCGGCAATAACGGGTAACCTTTATTAAATATTTTTTCATAAATTGTATCAGATCGGTTTTTATAATTAATTATGAACTGATAATGATTGTTAATTAGACCTTTTTCTTTGTACAAACAAGTTAACTGTTCCCCGGTCGGGAAGATAATTGATAATACATCATTACTTTTTATGGTCTGTAAAGTTGAATCAGCCAATTCAAAATTTTTCAAAGCATCTGACGTCGATACAAGCAGTGGTTTCTCAAGATCGCTGTATGAGATAATGAAATTATTATTGTTTGGGTTTCTTCGGGCTTTTAAAACACCTGATCCTTCATCCCATAGTGCAATATTCCTTTTATTATTGTTATATATGTTAATCTCATAATCATTTTTGAATTTAAAACCGTCGTGTTCAAGCTTATAAAAATCAGAATTCTTATAAAGATTTTTATTTGAAGAATTTGTAAGTGACAGAAAAACAAAAAAACTGAATAAAACAAAAACATGTATTGCCAGAACCGAAATTCTTAAATACTTGTTTTCTTCCCGTTCAAACTTTTTTAAATTATTCCAAGAAAAAACAAGAAGTAAAACTATGGATATAATCAAGTAAACAACAATAATCATAATTAAATCTAATCACTTAAATCAAATCCCATTATCCTGAATTCCTGTATGAAATCCTCATTAATATTCAATCTATCTGTTATAGCTTTTAATTTAGGTAATGTTTTTCTTCGGGTATTTTGTTCTATCGTAATCGCTTTATCAGGATTTTGTGTGTTAATAAGGTTGTATTCCATGAAATCTAGATATAAAAATTGATCTTCCTGAAATGTATTTGAGAAGTCAAGGAATAGCGATGCTAAGATAAAAGCATGACGCGATACTTCTTCAAGCTGATCATTATTTATGGATTGCATTTCCGGAACAGCATCTACTGCTTGCTTAAAATTGATTATGAATTTTTTTTCATTTATTCTTCTTAAAAACTGTTTTGCCAGATTCGTTTTTTTTAAGCCTTTTATCATATTCTCAATCTGCTGCTTAGCTTCAACTGATAACTTTGAACTCAATATCTTCTCAACGATTTGTACACAATCTATATCCTTCCATCTCTCCTCATATTCTAACTTTGATTCAATGTCCCTATTTATGGACTCATTTATACTATATTTTCTCAAATCGCTGATTGAACTCTCCTTTTTTAATTGATCAAATACTTCTGACTTAATTTTTAAATTGTTCAGTTTATTAATGAGTTCAGTATTTTCAGGAGTATTAGTTTTATAGAATTCTATTAGATGTTCGATAGTTTTACAGTGTAATGCGGGTTGAAGTCGTTCAACCCGTTCTTTCAGAGATTTGTTCTCTGATTCCAACTTATTCGTTAATTCTTCAATGGAATGAATATTTTTTTTCAATCCTTCCGAAGCCAAAGGAAACTCTTTAATCTCCTTTGCTGATCTATAATTTTTGAATATTTCCATAAGATCCAATTCTTTTTTTTGATCCATTAATCGTTTTATCCAAGGCCATTTTTTTATATCTTTTAAATCGAGAATATCTTCAAAACTTTTTTTTGAGCTGATATCTTGATAAAAATTTTTCCATGTGTTTAGTTGAGATTCTAATCCGTTATTTTCGTCAATGATATTTTTTAAATTATTCAAATCATTCAGTATTGCAGTATTGTTATCCTGATTTTTGATATAATCTGATATTTTTGATATAATCTCATTGTCAAGTTTTTTATGTATTTGTTTTTTTGGCTTAAACAGCCTAATAGATTTTACTTCATTAAATATAATATATGTTAACATCAATAAGCATGTTGTAATCAATAAAACAATAAGAATAAACAATGGCGCCCCTTTGATATTTCTAGTTACTATATCATTTGCAATATCCTTGGGTCTATTATTCAATTCCAGCCTATTGTCGCTATGATAAGCCGGTATTGTATCATGAAGAAAAGTCTTGTTCCAAGAAGTATATATATCACGAAAGGGGAATTTCACATTTTTTTTGATCGCTCTATGTTCAATTACTTCTTTTATAGTTTCCTGTGTATTGTTCTTTGTAGTATCGCTGAACAATACTAAGAATCCGACTGCTACAAAAATGACTAAACAGATCAATAGAATAGCTTTAACTATTTTTATAAAGACCCTTTTACTGTGCGGTTTCCCCCTTTCAGAATTGCGCTTGATGTTAGACATTAACTTTATATTTATATATTAAATTCCTACACATTAATTTTTACAATCATATCCTGTCAAAAAAATCTTTTTCACCTTTCAGAATTTTATCCGGGTCAAAAAAATTAATTGTATCGTCTTCAACGGGCTCAGCAGGAGTAACTGTCATAATAAATAATTGGGTCCACTTATTCTGGGTTTCCTCATTCCATCTTACTTCTATCTTAGTATTATTCTTTTTTAAAAAAAATGCATTTATTATTCCATTGACTTTCCCGGCCTCACCTGTATAGTATATGATGGCATCATCACCATTTCCATTATTCCATATGGGTTTCAAGAAGGTGTGAACGTCCTTCTCATAGTAAATATTCCCTGAAAACAATGAGCCAACTTCATCTTTTGGTTCTTTCTTTATTAGGTACAATAGACCTGTGTTTCCATTAATAAAGATATCTCCCGGCTTAGGCAACTCTATGGAAGCCTTTTTCATTCTTCCAATATTACTTTCTTTAGGAATCGTTATTTGAGAGTATGGACTCTTAATAAAATTAAAGATCCCCTTTTTTATATCAGCGGAAGTGGGTTTATATAACAATCTATACCACACATCATTAATTCTTCTTAAAGAATCGATTTTATTAATAAAAGCTCTTAAAAGTGGCTTAAAGGCAAATGCCCTTCCCATTGGATAAACCTTTTTGATTCTTTTGATATGCGAATCCAGTCCCGCATTTTCAAAAAACGTGTCTGCAATTTTATCACATGCGTTGTTGACAAATTGATACGTTAAATTATTATTTAATATGACAGGATCTTTTAATTCAGATACACTATCAAAATTGTTAATGATCTGATTAAATAAATTCTGAAATCCCCTATACCTGCTATCAAGATCATCATTATTTTGCATTATATTGAAAAATTCGGTATATGGTATCTTCCCGTCTTCTTCCAGTTGCAAAAATTTATAAAAATTAAATTTGATTTCTTCAAAAAAATCTTGCATTGGAGTTTGATGCTCCCCATCCAACTCTTCAATAAGCTTAAAAAACGCTCTAACACCATATTTATGAGCGCCAGCATCTGTTTTGATTACTTTGTAACCAAAACATTGCATTAAAGCAAAAGTTACAGCCTGCCCTGCCCCTACAATTCCGCCTCTTCTAACACAATAATAATCATCACCCTCAGTAGTTCTTAATATACTATAATCAATTGTACCTCTACCAGCGTCTATTATTAAAATTTTGTCATCTGAAATCTCTTTAGTATCAAAATCCAAGTATGAATTCTTTATTCCAAGATAGGACGCATCTCCCTCTGATATAGCGAAAGTTTCAACACGAATATCATTTTCATTTTTATTGAAAAGTTCATTTAATCTTTGTAATACATCTAAAACTTTATTCTGACCATAGATATTTGGTATTAACACCTGAAGCTTTAGACAAAGCGGCCATGGGGATAGTTGTTCAATTTGAGAAAGTGATAGCTTAATTATATGTTCATAAATATAGCTTATTAAATAAATTCTGTTTTCTTCAGTAAGAGCAACCGGCCTGGGAGTTCCATCACTATTTGGCACGTTGATGTACCAATCGTTAAAACTATTACCATCTATAGACAGCAGCTTTAAATTGGGGATCTTGTTTATATTAGATGTTCCACTCCAACCAGTAAAACCAGTATCTGGGTCATTATTATGTCCCAATTCAACAGCAAACCTGGCCAGTGATCCATTGTCATTTAATTCTTTATTTACCGATCCAAGAGGAGCAACTAAAGCATTATTTGGATCCCAATTTAAACCTGTTTTGTACCAAATGTTGGACGTTTGTAACAAGTTAGCATCTTTTTCAGTCTGCAAAATTCGGCTGTTAACATTATAATCATAAACCTGCTGCAGTGCTCTCTTAAATGACACATGATTTCTTAAAACACCTTCCCTTCCATATGCAGCTTGCGTGGCTTCCGAACCCAGATCAACTATCAAATTTTGAATAATATTGGTTTTATAAATTTTATATTTGCCATTAATATAATCACAGTCTTCTCCCACAAAATCATTACTCAATTCAAAAATTATATTAATCTCTAAAAAAGGAGAATGTTGATATTGCCCGTTCAAGCTTAAGGTATAACGAGATTTATCTGAAGTCCATTTAAGAACAGCATCATCATTATGCGTAATATTTAGACTCTGATCGTTTTGTCCAATCTGATTAGATATATGAATTATAATTTTAATGCTTGGATATGTTCTATCTTGAAAACGATCTTCTACTATTTGAATATTATTATCAGGTTTCAATACAAATTCTTTGATGTCAGAATTGTCCGTTGTTGCCAGCACCCAATTTTTTTCAAAAGAAAAAACTGTGCGTCCTGTAATAATTGACAACCGATAATCTTCATCAACTCTATCCTTCGGATCATTGTTCAAATTATCAATACTATAAACACTTTTGTGAAACCTGACATTCTCAATTTTTTGTCCGTTCCCAATGCGAATTGGCAAATATCTTTTCATTCGATTGATCTGTTAGTTATTGTTTTAAAATTATGTTGTTTCCCGTTAATTATTAAAGAGTCTTTTCCTACTATTCCAATTGTATAGTTATGATCAAAGGTCAAGATCTCAACCTTTTCGGTCAATAATTTCACTTTTTCAAGTACTCCGGAACCTAATCTGTCAATAAAAAACAAATCCGGATGCCAGGATAGATAGTATGCGTATTCAGTTGCAAATCTTTTCTGAAAAGGACTTAAAGTAGGGCTATAAATAATTCCATTCTGAATGTGAAAGTTTTTGTTATGTACATTCTTAAAAGGAGAATATAATTCAATAAAGTGGTTTTTATGCTCCAAACTGTTATACTTGCCTTTTATTAAGTTCTTAATCTTGTGACTGATTGTTTTTTCTCTGAGGCAACTGGTAAGAGAAATGTACTTTGTAAACTGTCTGATCTCAAGCATTAATTGTAATCCTGATTTTTCATCAGGTGTAATGTCCATGACTGTTTTTTCAAGTTTAATGTTCTCCTTTTTTGCCGACTTCCCAATGTCACTGAGGATCCTTTGAATATCGCTTACAGAATCAGATTTGACCTTATATTCATAGATAAGCAGCAAATTATTCAAACAATATTTGTGGTTTGTTTTAACTATTCCAATATTTAAGATATCACCTATTTTATTTTTTATTAGATAAAACCTTTCCACCCCATCAAGCCTATATCTTGTTTCATTAATTATCGCCTTGTAAAAAGCATTACTTTGTGATTTGGGTTCATATTTGTTTATTGTCAATAAATGTTTTGATCTATCCTTCAATGAAAACTGTATATCTTGTGAAAAATCAATCTTATAGCAAAATCCTTTCCTTATTAAACCACCTACGATTACATCCTCTGTTTCACAATCAAGCTTTGCTAGATCATAACGAATGGGTGCGCTAGAAGTGTCAATATATAATTCAGTATCTGAAAGAAAATAAAGACACTTAGGCTCTTCTAAAGCCGGCTTTTGAGTATGAGTAATTTTGTCAAAATATTTATTTAAAATAACTGTTGTTGCCCCCCCTGTATAGCTGATTATGTTGAATTCGCCATTTTTAAGTTTCTTAAAAGCAAACCGTTTTAACTCAAAACGATTACCGATATTATCAATTATCGTCAAAATCACTGCATTCCCTCTAAGCCAATAAATTATAAGAAAGACAATTAAAGACAAGATTATTAAGGCAATTGTATAACCATAAATCTTCTCTCTGTTACGAATCAACCATTTTTGGTTACGAACGTATTGCTGACTGTAAATATTGTCATAATCAAAAGTTACATCTTCTTTTTTGATCCGCTTTCCTAAAATTGCATCATTGTACTCAAACTGAACCTCGGCAAAAATTTGGATCCTATTCTTTTTATAATTGTTAAGGTATTTCCCATCCAGAAGCACATGTTCGCCTTTAGTGACCTTTTGATTTATATCTAATTTTTTTGAATTAATTACTAATTGTTTTATCTCAACAATATGATAAGGAACCCATAAACTGCCAGGTAGTGTAACTAATTTATCATTTTCATTTCCGTCTTCAATCTTCAAATATTTATTTTTATGCTCAATTAAATCGCTTTCATTATTCATCCGGGTGATATACTCTGACATATATACTCTTGGTATACCATCTTTACACTTATATTCGTAAAAGATATCTATTGATCCTCCGTCACTGGAATGAGATTGATTGAAAGGATTATAAACCAACGAATTAATTGTTTCAATCAATTTGGGTTTTAACTTGCCTAAATTTTGAGAAATGGTCTTTGCGTCAATTTGCCATTGATCATCAATTTCTCCATCATCAGTAAGAGTGATAATAAAAACCCGATTATATTCTTTGAAGAAATTACGATCGTTAGTAGTAATAACTTTATGGATCGTCAGAGGCCTGAGGAGAGAAACAAAAGAATAATAATAATGATAGTATAACTGTATACGATTTGTGGAAGTAAATGAATATCCGGTTTTGAGAACAAATTTTTTGAATTGTTCCTTGTTCCCAAAAGTTTGAATAGGCTCTTTTGTGTTTAGCGGGTGAATAAAATTATCGGTAAAATCAAAGTCTGCAAAATTACATTCACCCAACAATACATGAGGTTCTTCTTTAGTTTGTGAATCTTTTCGAATTAAACCTGTTTCGTAGAAAATGAATTTGTCATTTCTGAAATTGATCCCGGAATAATCAATATTATCTAATATTTCAGGAATATTGTGATAAACTCGTTTTTTTGATTTTGTGCCATCGATGTATCCGTACATTGAGCCGGATCTGTCCATTGTGACAATCCATAAATTGGGTAACATATCAATATCCTGAACTTTATTCCCCGGATTGACTAAGGAAAGAAAGAAGAAAGTCAATATGTAAATGAGATCCATAAGTTTGTGTTGAACCAAATTCTATATCAAAATTGAAAATTAGTCAGGATACTCAATTATGTAGATTTATGATAATTTTTATTGTTTATAAAGTTAAAAAAAAAATGATAATTACTATCAATCAATACAGTATGTTTCAATTTCACTGTAAAGATATAGGGATCTTGTTTTCCCGAGTTTTCTATAATAAAAATTCTAGTATGTTAATTACTGAACCAGATTTCGTCAATAAGTCTGTGAATAGTCTTCGGAATAGTTGTGTCGTTGCGTTTATCTACTAAAAATCGATCAACAACTTCGTAGATCTTAATTACATAACTATCAATCTTATCAACCTGAACCGCATTTAAAAACTTAATAATATGATCAATACTAAGTTCACTAATTAGATTTCCGCTTTTGATGAAACCATTGTTATCTATATCCGAAGTATTAATGTAAGGATAAAAATCCAGCTCAAGCGCCTCCCAATTTTCGTAGATCTCCATGTTGCAGAATAAATCGATAAACCATTCTTTCAAATTTACCGAGTTTTCGGAACTGTTTTTTTTAAGTTCTTGTTTTAAGATATAATCATATTCATGAGTGAACAAGTCCTGAAATGCAATTATATAACCAGGCGTCTCCTGTTTGGATACAGACACACTAAATCCGAGTTTACTGGTTAAATATGCTTTATCAAATAATGATTGATTACATATATCTTTCATCACATAGCTTTCATATCTGGATTTGATCACAATATTATCTGATGAAAAATTCAGTGCATAGTCTATAACAATTAACCGATGAGTAAGTATGGATGTTAATTTTTGGCTCAAATAAGATTCATTGAGTTTTTCGGGTTTTAACATATGTGGTGCCGGCAGTTTACCACTATCCCAATCGGAGGTATTAACGTTCAACTTAGACTGTTTATACAAATTAAAAAACCGGAATGAATTCGCTACTATTGTTTCATATTCCTTTATTCTTTCATTTATCAGAACTTGCATAATACCAGGTGCCAATTTAAAAATCCCTTCTTTGGGAATTGGCTGGAACATAGTTCTCCTTTTTTGGTTATCCCTGCATGTCTTTACAATATCCGATAATTTGTCCTTGAGATCCAGGAGGAAAAAATCTTTCCCGTTGGCCTTTGACAGCAGCAAATGATAGGGAATCCCTTTTTCGTCAACTTCTTGAATCAGTGAAGCCACAACAGCACGAGGAAGACTTGTTATTATGGGTGTTACACAGTAATGATTCCTGGCTTTTATGGTTTTGTACAAATCAAGACCGCTGTAATCTGCCCAATTCCCGTTTTCGTTCTTAAACATAAGGTCAAGAAAAACAATATCATATTTTTCAGTCACGTTAAACAAGTTTTCTTTTAAAGAATCTGAAAATTCCTCATTTTGCTCTTGTTCAATGGTATCAACCGTTGCAAAGAACTTCTGAAGTTCAGTTTTCAAAAATTGCCGGTATATCCTATCATCTTCTACAATCATTACTTTGTGCTGAAATTTGCTGAAAGACCTAGTTGTTGGATCTGTATAGTAATTCAATAACAAATCATTCAGTATTCTTTTGAAATTATTGAACACATCTACTCTCGACTCAAATGTATAAGAGGCACTTAGGTCTTGAATATCATTATTCAGATATTTCAACCCTATGATGCTGTTTAATAAATTATTATCATTTTGAACAGAAGGGTTCGGACTGGTTATTGTATTACCTATTTCGTGTAATAGATAATTAATGTAACCGGCATCGGAAATAGCTAGTTTCTTAATGAGTTGATAGTGTGTGGATGTATATTCAATAAATGAGCTTTCACATATCCTTGCTTGATCTACCAGCAGGTCAAAATATGGAAATGATTCAACAAGTCTTTTCAGGGATGGCCTGCTACGATCAACAAGTGTTTTGTATGGTAATATTGAAAGGAAGCGTAACTGAAGAATGTTATTCCCTTTGTTAAGCTTGTTGGTTATGATATCAAGGGCATATTCATATCCTTCATCAATGTTTCCTGTTTTCCAAAAAAGTTCAGGAATTATAAAAAAAAATATTTTATCAGCGGCCTGATGACTTTGCGGGTTTATTTTAATTATTTCAGCAAAATCCAAGCCGATGTATTTTTGATAATTGTCGACAATAGTCATGTCACAATACCTGTCTTTTTCCAAACTTTCACATATCTGTTCAGTATCTTTATAGTCTGAGCTCCTTCTACCATCTGCAACAGAATAACGCGTCCAGGCTTTCGAAACCAAACTCTTTATAAACACAGAACTGTGTTTGTTACAGAATATGAAAATTTTTGTTGCCATAAAAATTTATAATCTGAGGAACCGTTTCATCCATCTAATTATTGTCTGGAACCAAGATACTTTTGTGACTTCACGAGTCAACGTTTTTTCATCATCTTGGATCTTTGGCGTGGATTTCTCAATAATCTCAGTACTCTGTTTTTGTTGAGTTTCTAATGAAAGACTTTTTTCAGTTGATCTTGTTATATTATCTTGTTGATCAATATTTTCCGATATGACCCCTTTACTCTTTTCAGTAGATTCTTTTTTATACTGATCTTCTTTATATTGAAGTTTTTCTTTTTTAGATGGCAGCAACCATTTTTCATTTATTTCAATTTCACTAGATGTAATGTATTTACAAAATATATTTATAAAACAATCTTTAAAATATTGATAAGTGATAGTATTATTTTTATGTGCAGCTTGATTTCTTATCTTATATAATTCTTTGCCTTTTACATCTCCATTATTTTCAATTGCCATACCATACAAATATCCATAATTTCCATAATCGTGAAATAATTCAATAATCTTTCCATAATGTACAATAATCAGGCTTAAGTAATCTGAAGCCGAACTTTTATCTTTAACATCACTATGCATGTAATTAACAAACAAATCAATTCCTCTTCTAAACAACTGATAAACATTTTCTTTGTCAATTTTTCTTTTTTGTTTAACCGTACCATCTTGATAAATCCATGCACCATTTTTCCACCATATATCCGTTTCATTTTTCAACTTATTCAGAGTATCACCAAATGTCCGCAAAAGCAAATACTCATCTTTAACAAAACTTGATACAATATCTTTTAATTTATGGTAATTGTTCACTGATTCCTGATATGTGAAAAAGTTGTCAACTCCTTCTTTGTTCCAATACGCATCTGCTCCTAATGCAAGTGTTTCAGTATATGTCCAAACTTTATTAGATGATGTTGTTATTAAAACAGGTATATAAGGATATTTCTCTTTTATTGAGCATAATAATTTATATCCGGTCAATTCCCTTACCGACTTAGTGTTATTGTCATGAGGAAAAATTCTCATATCCAAAAAAACACATAGTAAATTGTCGTAACGGTCTTGTATAAAATTTATCATGTTGTTACTAAGTTCTTCCAGACTGGAATAAGACTCCTTTTCCAACTTGTTGACAGTTATACCATTTTCGCGAAAAATTTCCTGATAAACCTCCAACCAACCCTGATCTGCCATATCATCAATCAACAATACCTCTTTTGATTTCTTTGCTCTAAAATGAGATTCATCTGTTATATCCTTATTATTTTTTACATCCTGGTAAGACTGTTTAACAACCGATCTATGTTCATTAGTAAGTTGCTTTTCCTCAACAATCAAATCTTTTTTTCTATTTTCTGTTCTTGCTGATAAGGCAGCTAATTCATCATTTTTCTTTTTAATATCGGATTGTATTTCTTGTATCTCACTTATTAATCTATTTTGACCTTGTATCATATGAGTTCGATACTCGATTTGTCCTGCATCACTTAATGCTTTATTAAATATTGGATTGTTAAGGTTTGTTGAAATTTCTTCCAGTTCATTACAATATTCAACGGATAACTCTTCCCACTCAGATATCTCTTTCTTAAGTCTTAAGCAATTACTTTCGTCTTCAGTAATATCTGAGAACCTCTGCTTAATATGCTCTCTCTTTTCTCTTAATCTTTTTTCATTGTCAGCTAAAATTTCTTCGATAGTCGGCTGATAAGATTTATAAATAAAATTAGCCAACAAATGTGTGATTGATTGCAACTTAATTTTTAACGGCTCGGGATAGTCTTTATTGAAGTTGCCGTATTTTCTGAATTTATGGGCATCCCATAATGCTTTCATACCAAACCAATTAGCTTCTTCATGGCGAATTATATCCATGCTGAATTGGTTCTTGGCATGTGGAATATAACTCGAAAAAATTCGAGACTTATTCAATGTGCATTCGGTATCAAAAGAATTCACAACATCAAAATCAGATAGTATATCTTGATAACGAACATTCTGTGCTAAAAGAATCGTAAGATTCGGATATCTTCTCAGTATTTGCTCTATACTTTGAAAACCTGTTAATACAATATGCTTCCCAACATGATGCTTAATACGCAACCAAAAAACTAATTCCACTCCTGCACAGTCAGATCTGAAGGTATTTGAGAATCCGGCTTCAATGTTAATAACATATATATCTGCATCAGAACAATTCTCAATTATCTTGTCAGAAATAACTGGTAATTGTTCGGATTCATCAAATATTAAGTTTACAAACTCAACGTTTGATAGTCTCTTTGACAACAGTCTACTAAGATGTGTATTTGTATCAATAACAGCTGTTTTCATTTGTTTATTGAAATTTAAACATCTCCTATTAGTATTAACGAAGTGAATAAAGTATTATAATTACGGGGAATAGGCTTTGTCCCTATCTCATCATTCAATTACGGGGATCTTCATTATTTTTTCTTTAATCATATTAAAATTTGTGTGAAAAGTCGAGAGATCCATTCTTTTATAAACAATAGTTTTATTTTTAGTAAATGTTTCCTTAATTTCTTTCGTTCCTTTAACCTCATTCACTATCTTCGTTCTTGAAGAACTTTTATTAAGCGTTGCATCCTTGTTTAATTCTTCTCCAACATGCCAGGCCAATCCGTTATCATCAGTAATTAATAAAACTCTACTTTGATTTATCATTGTTGGAATATACATGGTCAAAGCTTCATCGGCATATACATTTGCTCTATCCGCAGCAGGGTCGGCTCTCATATTTTTCGCATAACCTTCAGCATCATATTCGCCAAAAATAATAAGATCATTCGATTGCCATTTAAATATTTTGCTAGTAATGTAGCGAGATCGCTCAATTAAGATATCTTTATCATTTTTTCCACCATCATTAGATTTTTCCATTTTGCAAAATCTCAACAATTCAAGAAAGACTTGTTCATGCAAATAAAAAGTAGAACGAAACAAATACTTACATAATATTAGCAAAATATAAATATTACAAATATTTGATGCTATAGATTTATCACTAATTGTTTTTTGATTATTAATGAAAAAATTAGTATCAGGAATTAGTAAATCAAAATTTTTCAATGTGTTAAAGAAGGAAATATCTGAGAAAACACCTTCAGGTATATTATCTTTTCGTTTGTCAATTTTTAATAATAAATTCTCAGTAATATGATTAATTTCCGCATCAGGGAAATCAAATTTTTTGCATGCTTTGTATATTGAATCTACCAATCTGAAATAGTTTTGTAAAGAGTAATTGATACCTTGATATTCATCAATACCTTCTTTGGTCCATAGAGTTTCGCAACCAGCACGTAATGCTATTCTTAGATTTTCCACTTTATTAGATGCCGTGAACATGATAACCGGGATTGACATATGTTTTCTTTTAATATCTTTAGCAATCATTGCTCCGGTATATTGTTCGCCAAAACTGAGATGATCATCATCTCTGGGTATCAGACGTAAATCCAGCAACACACAATCTGGTTTTTGATGCAAGATTAGATTAAGTATGAATGCCGATAGAGATAGATTCTTGTTATTGTAATTACTAGGATCAACTACCAATAAATTACTGTTTAGAACATTGAATATCTCTTTGATTATTCTACTCCAACCTCTAGAGGCATTATCATCAATATATAAAATCCTTTTTGTTGAAATGTAATCGATCTTAGTTTCTATGCTGGATTTTATATTATTTAAAAGTTCATTATCAAGTACGTCTTCTGTTTTTGAATGTAAATATAAAAACTTAGCGAGCAATACTTCTTTGCTCTCAGAAATAGCCTGGGAGTCACCAGGCTGAAGATCTTTAATTGCATTATGAGCCTCCCTTAGTCTATCGATCCCCCATATATTGGCAAATTTGTGGCGGAATACTTCCATATTAAATCCAGCGGCAAGATGTTTGCGAATACGCGAAAGATTATTGACCTCGTCAACAACAATATTTTTAATTTTATTCAGGTTAAATGGCAGGCGTAAGTAATAGCACCCTTCCGAGTGTATTATTAAATGTTCTGGATGTCTATGTAGTATTGAAGCTGTGGTTTGGAAACCATAAAAGATAACAGGATTGACGATATAATGTTTACATCTAAGCCAGATTAATATTTCAACTCCCGGTAGCTCCTCGCGATTATCCGAATTGTACAAGCCTTCCGCATTAATAAGGATTATTGTTTTTTCCTCAGAAAAGGTTTTCAATTCAATCCTTCGGTGGTGTGGTTTGATTTCATTTATTGAATATGCATTCTCTGAATCATCGTTTAACAATGCTGCAATCTTTGCAGGTGATTTACCATCGGCAGCATCAATAATTTTACATGCGCCCAGTCTTTCACCCATTTTTTGTGCAAACACTAGATTATCGTCGATAATGATGTAGTTTGCCATTAATCATTGTTTTTGAGAAAGAAATTGTGTTCTTAAGTTAGTCAAAAATTGAATATATTCCTTGCCGAGAGGATCTGTCATTCCTTTAACTTTGCTTTTAAATGTCTCAAAATTGTTTTTCTCTGCATCGGTCAACTCATTCAAATCTGATGTTGTAATTGTTTGGAGTGTTTCCGGCGAGAGACATTTGTGAAGGAGGTTGAGTTTGGATCTGAAGCATACTTTTTCATTAATTTGCTCTTTAGTAAAACGAAGTATTTGTAGGATTTCTGTTGATTTATCAACTTCATTGTCACTAAACAGAGTGCTGAATACTTTGTCGTGGAAATGGTCTTTCATATGACTGCCATTTTGGATATGATCATCTAAGAATGTTTCTTGTATTAGCTTGATTACTTCTTCGCCAGATTCTTTATGATAGAGGATAAAATCATTTCTTTTTTGAATACTGTAATTTTCCCACTCTTTAAAATCATCATTTAGAATTATTACTCTATTGGTATTATTCAAATCATATTCTTTAGGAAGAGAAGAAAAATCATTATTAATTTTTGAATATATGGGATTAGTATTTTCGTACATACCCAAAGCTTTCCAGCGTTTTGTTGTAATGAAAACTCTTGTCATATTTTAGTGGTTTTACGAGATGAATGTAATAGATTATTAATTACGTATTTGCATCTAATGTCAATAAAAGCAGTAATAACGGAAGACAAATTTACAAACCTTCGATTATCGGATAAATTATCAGGTGTTCCCCTGCCTGAAGTAATCACTGTTGTAATTTTACTGTCACCAATTATTTGGTCTAATTTAGTTTCTATTTCATCTTTCTCAAACATTCTTTCCATTATACTGTAATGTATCAGCAGGTAGTCTGTGGGTTTAGTACCATTAATAGATTTTTTGATGTATTCACTTATTTTTTTAATATGATCTGTAGTATAACTATTTTCAGATAGATTTATTGTTTTGTCAGGTATAATTACATTTATTTTATTATATAAATCTTCGAATTTTTTTCCCATAAAATCTCTATTGTATGCTGATTCTTGTATTCGCTCATCAATAACAATAACCTTGCATAAAACTGATTCTATAATTTTTTGTTTTGTTTTTGGTATATTTTTTACCATCCCTATATAAAATTTGAATTTTTCGTTAATGGTCTCATTGATGACTTCATTATCTTTTGTAATTTTATAGAAATCAGGCATTCTATTTTGTGCTACGCTTGATAATGCCTCTAAATATTCAGCATTCAAATTATCATCCCAATCATTAGTAAATGTGTCATTCGAAGATAAATGATCTAAAAATACGGCTTGATTTACATTTGATCGTGAATCATAAGAGTTTACTATATCAATGTCTTGTACTCCCTTATTCCATTCATTCCAACAAAAACCCTCCCAGACATCTAATATTTTTTCTTTATTCGTTTCTATTGCATCAAGTAGTGTAACTAATTGTTGTTCAACTATCTCCAATATTCTTATAGGTAGAGCTGTTTTATAATTTTCAATTGATTTTGTTAATTCATAATCACGCTTAGCAAAAACAACAAACTCGTGGTTGTAAACTTTGCCGGACGATAAGTGTTTTGAAAATTCTTCTGAGGATACAAGCCAAATACCCTGCTTTTTTAGTTCATCTTTGTTTTTACATTCATTATCTGTTATTACTAAAACCACGGCAGGGCGAGGAAGAAATAAACGATAAGCGAGATAAGCTTCTTCTTCTTTAGCTTTTTTAAATGCTTTGAGAAAATACTTATGCCCTTCATAGCTTTGCCATGACTCATCGTAGATTATGTCATATTTCGAATCGTTTATCAAACTAACATCCCTTTTCCTCAGGTAGGCGGCCGAAGCTTCCATTTCAACCAAACCCAATGAATTTGTCCGCAATTTATTTTGGTTAAGAATATCGTCGTTTAGATTATTATTTTGCTTGGTAATTAATTCATCGATACTATCAACCGGCACATTATCATAGACTTCTACTGCAATAAAATCGGTAAGTATTTTTTTTATGTCTTCAGAGGAATTTGTGGGAGAATCATCAATATAATTAACAGTAAATACAACCTCATTGTCAGTAAGTTTTGTTTTATCGCTATGCTTGGCAGTGTTTCGGATAATATTTTCTAAAATATTGTAAAATGCCTGTGTGCCTAATATATCGTTAGGTATGGCAAGCAGCAAATCATTATTTGCACTTAATTCTTCTCCATTCTTTTTGAATTTTATTCTATACTTAAAATTGGATAAACCGGATATGTTCTCCAACAATAATCGCACTTTATCAAACTCCTTAAAAATCTCATTATGAGCATATTTATTGGTCTGCATCAAAGGAGTGCCAAATGATATATCCGACAGATAATCCATTCGACATTTTACGTAATTGTTGAAAAATGCAATCTGTTTAAAAATTTCTTCTTCTCCACTTGGAAGAATATCTGGGATTGGTAGGTAATTTGTGAAATTCTTAATATCTATTGAATTTAAATTATCTATTAGTTTGTTCATTACATGCGCACCAATATTATGACTAGTATTACGGGCCATAACCTGGGAGATGGCGGCACGGGTGGCGTGTTTTATTGTTTCTTTTGATTCATACTCGTTGGATATTAAACTAATTTGTTCGTTGATGATAGATTTAAAATAACCAGTTTCTTGAGGATCCTTTCCTAAATAGTGAAGCTTCAAGCATTTTAGTCCTTTATCATTAAAAGATGAAACGTTAAAATCACAATTGCAATGATTATTAGATAAATATGGTTTTAGGATATTGCAATACATTTGAGGACAAGAAGCAATCTTCTTTTTTACCGTTTTAATAAAAAAATTCGGTTTCAATATTTCAAAATGAATAACATTCCATTTTAAGGGCTCAGCCACAGTATTCTTAGACCGTATTAATAAAGGCTTTTCCTTTTCTCCAGATGTGTATTTGTAATGTAGTAATTCAGAAGGTGAAATATAATCTTTTATTGATTTTATCTGATGTTCATTATGTTTATCACAATTGTTGCCATTATAAATTAAGTAGGGCTCTTTGACTTTGCGATAAAGTATAAGTACTATTGCATCATTGTATTTTTCTTTAATGTGGGAAAAATACAACTCGTCTCGAAATTTATTTTCAGCAACATCATTAAGATTACTAAATTTTTTGAATTCTTTAATTTCTTTATTAATTTCACTAATACTAATATCATTATTTTGTAAGGAAAAAGTATCCTCTTTTTTTCCCTTTTCGTATACAATTTCTAAGATGTAATTATAATTGCTATTTAAAACAGATAAATTCTTTCGAATAG